>Ga0123339_10000069_pt1 | contig 105349 bp, 89 predicted proteins | sample lystaG_FD_89956 | JGI IMG/M metagenome (GOLD analysis project Ga0123339, IMG submission 89956) | Glacier valley bacterial and archeal communities from Borup Fiord, Nunavut, Canada, to study Microbial Dark Matter (Phase II) -... | ecosystem: Environmental > Aquatic > Freshwater > Ice > Glacier ...
CTGTTCATGTTCGAAGCGTCATCCCGAGTTATCCGGGTTGTCAGGTGCCAAGTTCGAAGCGTCATCCCGAGTCTTACATTTCTTGTTTCAAATTTTTTTGAGTTTCTATCCCAATAAATTCTGCTCTTCTTTATTAATGAAATATTATGATTGACTTTCAATAATTGCTTTTTCTACCAAACCTTTCTATTTAATCCACTTGCAATAACCAATTGATTGTCAATTATGACATACCAATCAGCAGCTAAATCAACCATATCAAGATTAGATTCCTTGATCAGATTAATCTTCCAGTCACGATGCCAGTTTTTTAACTGTTTTTCCCTTGCAATGCATTCAGCCATTCCTTCGATTATTTCGTAATGAACCAGATCGAACAAGTTATATTTAGAGGTAAAACCAGAATTTTTTCCTGATTTGTGTTCCATAACCCTTCTCTTAATTGCTGAAGTTACGCCGATATAAAATGTGGTTCTGTATTTATTCGACATGATATAGACATAGCCTTTTCTCATAATGTAATATTTACACTCTAAGTTAGTCTAAATATAAATACAAATATAGAATTCTGGGGTAAAGGATGAGATGCCGAAATAAAAATTCGGCATGACGTTCCGAATCGGGGATTCCCATCCTTGTGGTGCCATCTCGGTCATCAGGTGGCAAGTTCGAAGCATAATTCCTTTCATCCTGAACTTGTAACAGGATGAAAGGGATTACTATAATTATTTCTGATTTTTCACATTCACCAATAAGCTTAATTCGTCGAGTTGCTCGGGTGAAATGGTAGATGGGCTGTCCATCATCACATCGCGTCCTGAATTGTTTTTTGGGAAGGCGATCGTGTCGCGGATACTCTCCAGTCCGGCAAACATAGAAGTCAGACGGTCGAATCCAAAGGCGATACCAGCATGAGGAGGTGCACCGAATTTAAAGGCATTCATCAGAAATCCAAACTGATATTCAGCCTGTTCAGGTGTAAAGCCAAGTAAACCGAACATTCGGGCCTGAAGTGCTTTTTCAAAGATACGAACAGAACCACCACCTATCTCAACACCATTGATTACCAAGTCATAAGCATTGGCACGTACAGCTCCTGGATTGGTTTCAAGCAGGTCGATATCTTCAGGTTTGGGTGCAGTAAAGGGATGGTGCATGGCATAAAAACGGTTGGTATCTTCATCCCATTCGAGCAATGGGAAATCGACTACCCACAATGGCTGGAACACATTTTTATCGCGTAAGCCTAATCGGTTAGCCATCTCAAGACGCATATCACCAATGGCTTTGAGCATTTTATCTTTGACACCTGAAAGAATTAAAATCAGATCACCAGGTTTGGCACCTACTATTTCAACCCACTTCTGTAAATCGTCAGGAGTATAAAACTTATCGACAGTCGATTTAATGGTTCCATCGAGGTTATATTTCAGGTAAACCAACCCTTTTGCGCCAATCTGCGGACGTTTCACCCAGTTGGTCAGCTCATCGAGTTGTTTGCGTGTATATTCAGAACAACCTTCAGCACAAATACCTCCAATAAATTCAGCATCTTCAAACACAGAAAATCCTTTGCCTTTAACAAGGGAAGTCAGGTCTTTGATTTTCATTCCAAAACGTATATCCGGCTTGTCAGATCCAAAGCTTTCCATGGCTTCAGAATAGGCCATGCGTGGAAAATCAGTAATGTCAATTCCTTTGATCTCCTTAAAAAGATAACGTGTCAGGCCTTCAAACATGTTCAGGATATCTTCCTGTTCAACAAACGACATTTCACAGTCGATCTGGGTAAATTCAGGCTGACGGTCGGCACGTAAATCTTCGTCACGGAAGCATTTCACGATCTGGTAATAGCGGTCGAATCCTGCTACCATGAGCAGTTGCTTCAACTGTTGGGGTGATTGTGGCAATGCATAGAATTCACCTGGGTTCATGCGTGAAGGAACCACAAAGTCGCGTGCTCCTTCGGGCGTTGACTTGATCAGAACAGGAGTTTCAGTTTCAATAAAATCCTGGTTGTTAAGATATGACCGTATAGCATGGCCCATTTTTGAACGTAAAATCAAAGTATCACGAACAGGTGCACGCCTCAAATCGAGATAACGGTATTTCATACGTATTTCATCGCCGCCATCACTTTCGTCCTCGATAGTAAAGGGAGGCGTTTCAGAACTGTTCAGAATTTTCAGTAAAGTCACATCCAACTCAATTTCACCAGTGGCGATATTTTTGTTTTTACTGCTTCGTTCACGTACTGCACCAGTTGCCTGCACTACATATTCGCGACCCAGTTGGTTAGCCAATGCAGCCACAGATGGATCAGTATTTTCATCGAAAACCAGTTGGGTGATGCCATAACGGTCGCGAAGATCTATAAAAGTCATTCCACCAAGGTTTCTAACCCTTTGAACCCAGCCTGCAAGGGTTACTTGCGAACCCTGATGATTGATGCGTAATTCGCCGCATGTATGTGTTCTGTACATTTGATTCTGTTTTGTTCGTTGCAAAAATACGCAGTTTTTTAGGATATTATACTGTAAAAGTTCAGTTTGAGGATGAAAGTTTAAATAATAAATTATTGAAGACCTGCTTTAAAGACAATAAGATTAAAAATGCCACGAAGACCATAAGTCACAAATGCACACAAAATATTAAATATCTGTTATTTACACTTAGTGAATCTTTGGGGCTTAGGGTCTTAATGGCATTTTAATCTTATTGACTTTTAAGTGTGGGCTACTAGATGCATTTATTATTGATAATAATTAAAGCAAAAGTTCTATTATTTCAATGAAAAATATTGCATTTAACAATCCTTTATTTACATTTGCTTATCAATCAATTATCTCTTTCCCATTCTTTGCGCATTTGGGCAAGTTCTTGTTGGAGTTCGTCAGTTCTTTCTGCAGACAAACAACCGGCGAACCGTTCTGAAGGTTTACGTTTTTCATGCACTGTCTTATTCTCTATAACCCGAAGCACATGCATACTTTCAAGATTTTTCAGAAGCGATAAAGCTATGTCATTTTCTATTTCAACGGTTACTATTCTCATAGCGTATAAATTTATACAAATTTACATTTCTTTTGGGAATTAACCAATTATCTGAACGATAATGCATGCCTATTGGGTCTCACAGGTGGCTCAGAAAAGTCTCATTTTCTCACTTTCTCATTTTCTCCCCTTCTCCCCTTCTCACCCTCTCACCCTCTCACCCTCTCACCCTCTACCTATTATCCACCCTTTCGGGATACAAATCATGATTCATCATGCGGTAATCGGCCATTTGTTCGTATTTGGTGCCAGGCATGCCGTAGTTGCAATAGGGATCAATGCTAAGACCTCCACGTGGTAGGAATTTACCCCATATTTCGATGTATCTTGGTTCCATCAAGCTTATCAGATCTTTCATCATGATGTTGATACAATCCTCATGAAAGGCACCGTGATTGCGGAAGCTGAATAAATAAAGTTTTAGACTCTTGCTTTCAACCAGTTTCTTATCGGGTATGTAAGTCAGGTAAATGGTAGCAAAATCAGGCTGACCTGTGATGGGGCACAGACTGGTAAATTCAGGACAGTTGAATTTCACCATCGTGTCATTGTCAGGATGCTTGTTGTCGAAGCTTTCCAACACTTCGGGAGCATATTCAAAGTGGTAAGTGCTCTCGTTTCCGAGATTTATTAAGTCGCTCATAAATTAGTTTAAAATTAAAGTCTAATATTCATATTAAACCTCCTTCACCCTGAACAAATTATACGACGAATTGGTATCGAAGGTATCGACCCCTTCAACGCGTTTTACAAAACCGACCGTCCAAACGGTGATAGGAAGAATCAGAATTTCATAAACAGTTTTAAGCATGGCCTGTGTGAAAATCATGGTTACCAGGACACCCACTGGGAAAATACCTGCAAATGCTATACCGATAAAAATAAATGAATCAGCACTTTCACCTACCAGGGTCGAAAGAATGGCTCTGCCGGAGAATCCTTTACCGCCAGTCATTACTTTCATTCTGCTCATAATAAAAGCGTTAAGGAATGAACCGACCAGATAGGCACTCATACTGGCCACTACAATGCGGGGAGTGTTTCCCAAGATGGTTGCAAAGGCTTCTTGATTTTGCCAAAACGGTGCTCCGGGAACAACAATTCCAATGGTGAAGAACAAGACAGCCAAGACATTGACTATAAAGCCAGTCCAGATGATCAGCCTTGCCTTTGCAAAGCCCCATACTTCAGTGATTACATCGTTAAGGATATAGGCAATGGGGAAAACAAGCACACCTGCCGGAGCAGCCCAAGGACCGATCATCAATATTTTTGTGGCAAGAATGTTGGAAATAAGCAGGCACGAAGCAAATAATATTCCCGCAAACATAAATAGAACAGATACTGTATTTTTCATTTCTTGTTTTTAACGTGGTTACCAAGTACACGGCCTTCACAGAAAGCTCGATGCAAAAGTACAATTTAATTTCCAATCAGAAAAATTAATCCGTCGGCTAAAGCCAAAAGGCAAAGGATATCAGCACAAATATTCTTTTCAATTATTTACATGTAATAGTTGGTTAATGTAATTGAAAACCATAACTTTGGAACACTATTATCTGAATGAAAAAGGAGCTGTTTTTAAATCAACTAATACTCCCCCACAATGAATGATGATAAAATTGTTGTCTATGAATCATTTCCAGATCCGATCAAGGCCAATATTGTAAAAGGCCTTCTTAAATCTTATGGAATTGAATGTTACCTTTCCGATGAATTAATGGTTACGCTCAATGTTATGTACGGTCCAGCTATAGGCGGAGTTAAACTACATGTCTTTGAGAAAGATGTGGATCGTATCCAGGCAATATTGAAATCTGAAAACAGTGAGCATGAGCCAGATCAATCCATTGAAAATGAAGATTCTAAAATTGTTTGTCCAAATTGCCATTCCTCCAATGTAAGTTATGGCACCTCGGTGAAAAAGAAATTTGGTTTATGGATCGCTCTAATATTCTCGTTTATTTTTACAATTCCCTTACGTTGTTACCCTTTCACCAAACGTAAAGCTTACCATTGTTTTGATTGCAATGGCGAATTTAATAAAGCTTGACCATCACATCAATCATTCATATTAACATTTGACTTCAACAAAATAATATATACTGTAATGAATCAATTTGAAACCTCCTGCCAAACAATACAACGGTTACTTGAAGTATGGGAACCCAAGCTGATGGCCCTCCCTGAAGAAATTATCAGTGAGCGGACCAATAGTCAAAATCGTAGTATAAGGCAAATTCTGGGTCACCTGGTCGATTCTGCCTCCAACAATACGCACCGGATTATTCATTTGCAATATGGTAAAAGTCCTTTGTCGTTTCCCAATTATGCCACTGAAGGGAACAACGACCGGTGGATAGAACTTCAGGATTACCAGCATGAAGAATGGCACAACCTGGTTAAGCTATGGAGATACACCAACCAGCATCTGATTCACGTGATCCGAAATGTCAATCCAGATAAGCTTGATAACCAATGGCAGAGCAGCGAGACCAAGCTTATTTCACTTCGCGAAAACATAGAAGGTTATCTACCCCATTTCATCTTGCATCTAAACGAGATGGAGGAATTAATCAACATTAAGTAAGAATACGGATTTTAATAAAAAGAAAAAAAAAGGGAACGTTGATCTAACTGATGCTACAGATTTACAATGATCTTTTTACACCCTTTTTTTATCAGTTTTTATCTGTAGCATCAGTTAAATCAGTGTTCCCTTTTTTTCTTTTTTAATAAAATCAGTATTCTTTTTTCCTCTTTATTAAATATCTGTGGTCTTACGTAAGGTGAGTTATAATTCATAATCGTATCTTTGTTGCTGAACCAAAAAATCACCAAATGGATTTTACTGCATTCCGGGGAATGAAACCCTTTGCCCAGCTGATGTTTTCATTATTTATCATGGTGATTTCGGTATTGGTATTTGTATTACTTGCTATAGTTGTGGCAATTCCTTTCTTCGGAATGGCAGGATTGATGTCCGGATTGACACCTGCGGGAATGGAAACAGCTGAAGGGATGGTTTTTCTCAAATATTTTCAAGTCGTACAATCAATCGGTTTATTTGTAGTTTCACCATTGATTCTCGGCTGGCTATATCATGGAAATTTCATTGAATATTTACAGCTTAACCGTACAACAAACTTCACATCCTATCTATATGCAGGCTTGTCGATTTTGGTGCTGATACCCCTGATTAATTATATCGGAGAGATCAACAGTCAGATGAAGCTCCCGACATCACTGGCAGGCCTGGAAAATTGGATGCGTACGATGGAAGAAACAACCAAAGTACTGACCGATAAATTCATGAAAGTGGAAGGCCTTTCTGGCTTGCTATTCAATATATTTATGATTGCCGTATTACCTGCACTGGGTGAAGAACTGATGTTCCGAGGAGTCTTTCAGCGCATATTTACCAACATGACTAAAAACTACCATTGGGGAATATGGATTGCTGCGATTATATTTAGCGGCTTCCATGTTCAGTTTTACGGATTTATTCCCCGTTTGCTCCTTGGCGCCATGTTCGGTTATTTGCTCGTCTGGACGGGAACAATATGGGCACCTATCCTGGCTCATTTTGTAAATAACACTATGGGAGTTGTTGGCTATTACTTGATTGATAAGGGCTTTATATCTAATGATATAGAACAATGGGGAATGGGGAAAGAGCAATTTCCTCTGGTTCTGTTTAGTTTGGTCGCTACAGGATTATTATTGTTTCTGATTTATAGGAATTCTCTCAAAACAAAAATGCATAATCATGAGATTGATTCACAGTTACCAAGAATGGATTGATGGGGATTACTAAAATAAAAGACTTTGCTGAATACTTTCGACCTCCATTTTCTTTTGTTCAGAAGCCCTGTATACATATACGATTCCATACCTGGAAGCACTTTCTCTTTTTTCATCATCCGATAGATGCAGCATTGAGTTCTCGACCTCGTTCCACATTTGCTGGATTAAATCATCAGCCTTTTCGCGCAAGTCAGCCACTCGTACAGAGGCCAGGTTGGTAATATTCTGAAGGAGCTTCTGTTGCCTGTAAGCTTCCTTAAATTCTTCATAATGTACTTTGACCAAAGCAATTGAGGGACTGTAAATTGGGCTTCCACCTTTCATTACGCGCTTTTGTTCACCATCAATAATTTTCTCACCCCAAGTAAGAACATTTGCTTCAAGGTTTAGAGGTGGAGTAGCTTTTGCATTCACTTTTAAACCATAAAACTCAATTGCTTCAGGTTTCATTTCTTCACGTGCGATGGCAAAATTCACTACCTGCAGAAAATGAGACAAATACAATCGAGCCTTTCTGAAAATCTCTCCATATTCTTTTGAACGATCGAACTGATTTTGTTTCGAAACATTCAACTGACGAATTGCCCCAAGCAATTGCGGATAAAATACTTGCAGTTTTTCAAGGGTTTGCTGACTAAAAGCCAATTTGGTAAAAGCAGTTCTCTTTCCAAGTTCCAGACTTGCTTCAATAGCACGTAACCTGGCCAGATCAGTATTTGGCAATCTCCTGTATGGCATAATGTTATATTTTTTGATAGACTTATGCGAATGTACTGATTACTCGTTCAACTTATCCTTAGGGTTAAAGAAACTAATGAACACCCAATTGTTCAAAAACTATTACAATGCATTGTATAAATGAATGTTACAATGTATTTTCGATAAGATATCAACAGGCAACTGCTCATAAACAATTTAATTTTATTGAAGAATTGTATGCTTTTTAAATCTTATGACTTAAAAAATCAATTTGGTAGAAAATCATTTCTACTTTTACCTGCATTTTTATTGTAGTTATTTCTAACCGGCAAAGGTTTAAATTTTCTGAGCACTATACCAAGCGTTCAACCTATTTTCAGCATCAACAATTTCAATCTTTGTACTATTTCCTAATTATAGGATACCATGAGATTTAAGTATTTCGGCCAGATCTGGATGGCTTTTTGAGTATTCGCGCAGTGACCTTGTCAAGTTGGTGCTTTTTTCATCCGCCTGGGTTGCTCTATTCAAAGCTGGCTGTAAAGCTGTTCTTCGGTCCCAAATCATATAACCAAACATAAACAAGATCATAGCAACAAGTATTCCAACTATCCAAATTAGGGATTCAATTCTTGAATTGACAGCTTCGAATTTCACATCCATTTTTGTTTCCAGAGCTACAAATTTCACATCCATTTTTGTTTCCAGAGCTCCCATTTTTGCTTCCAAAGTTTCCATCCTTGCTTCGATACGGATTGTGCGATCTCTATCAGCCAAGGTATAGGGCACTATAACTTGCTGCTCTTGCGCCAAAGCAGGCAGGCCAAGAGAAGAAAGGAATAATAGCAGGATCAAAATAATTGGCTTCATAACCTTTGAATTTAGCACGAAGTTATAAAATAAAAACGAATAATTTGTAGTTCGAACAACTTAATACTCTAAAGCTCAGATTAAGTTTATTGTGTGAATGGAGATTATACGAATTTCCAATAATGCGGATCAAACCTGCTTTACCGATCACCTTTTACCAGAAAATATCTTGTACTTCAGCCAAGGTGTGTATGTTTAAGATTAGATGATAATTCTGAGGATTATTCGAAGACTATTCGAAGGTTATTCGAAGGTTATTCGAAGATCATACTACTGTAAATGAAAAATCTTTGAATAGTCTTCAAATAGTCAATGAATAATTTTCGAATAATTTACAGAAGAAACAGTGGGTCTAACCATGTATAAATCATGCATATTAATTGTATTAGAAAAGCCAAATAAGGTCGCATTGGAAATTCATACCCTCAATAATAGGTATATTTTTTAGTTTTGGAAAAGGATATGAATACAGTAGAATGGGGATTCAGAATGAAATAACATTACTTTAATGCATCAGGATCAAGAGATTGATGAACAATTAGAGCATTGTTACCTACATTGTTTTTGAGCATAAAAAAGCCCCGAAGAATTAACTCCGGGGCTTGTATGATGAATGTGATTCAACTTAATCGTTGAACTTAGCGTTTAAGAATTCGCGGTTCAGACGGGCGATATTTGAAAGTGAAATGTTCTTAGGGCATTCCACTTCGCAGGCGCCAGTGTTGGTACAACTACCGAAACCAAGTTCGTCCATTTTGGCAACCATCGCTTTGGCACGACGGGCACCTTCAACACGACCTTGAGGCAACATAGCCAGATGACTTACCTTAGCCGATACAAACAACATGGCTGATCCGTTTTTACAAGCCGCAACGCAAGCACCGCAACCGATACATGAGGCCGAATCCATGGATGCATCTGCATCTGCTTTTGGAATAGGGATTGCATTGGCATCAGGAATACCGCCCGTATTGACCGATACATATCCACCGGCAGCGATGATTTTATCGAATGCCCTACGGTCGACAATCAAATCCTTGATGACAGGGAAGGCAGCTGAACGCCAAGGTTCGACGGTGATCGTCTGTCCGTCAGTGAATTTACGCATGTGAAGCTGACAGGTTGTTACATCGTCATCAGGTCCATGAGGGCGGCCATTGATGTACAACGAGCACGTTCCGCAGATACCCTCACGACAGTCGTGATCGAATGCCACAGGTACTTTATTTTCATTGATCAGCTGCTCATTTAAAATGTCCATCATTTCGAGGAACGAGTTGCCGGTTGAGATATTATTTAACTTGAAGGTTTCGAAGCCGCCTTTATCTTTGGGGCCCTTCTGACGCCAAACCTTTACTGTGATATTGATTGATTTTTCCATAATTGATGTCTTTTTAAAAGCCACTATTTATAATTGCGCTGAACCATTTTTACGCTGTCATACACCAATTCTTCTTTGTGAAGTTCGGGTACCACATTGTCGCCTTTGAATTCCCAACAGGCCACATACGCAAAATTATTGTCGTCACGAAGAGCTTCCCCTTCAGAAGTTTGGTATTCTTCGCGGAAGTGACCTCCACACGATTCTTCACGGTTCAGTCCGTCGCGAGCCATCAGTTCACCAATTTCAATAAAATCGGCTAAGCGGCTAGCTTTTTCAAGTTCATTATTCATTCCAACCATATCGCCTGGGATACGAACATTCGACCAGAATTCTTTCTTTATGGCAGCAATCTTTTCGATGGCAATTTTCAGCCCTTCAGCATTACGTCCCATTCCAACAAAATCCCACATCACCAAACCAAGTTCTTTGTGCAGACTGTCGACTGAACGTTTTCCCTTGATGTTCATCAGCTTGGTAAAACGGTCTTTGACAGATTGTTCAGCCTCCAAAAATTCAGGCTCATTGGTCGTCATGCGCTTGGTAGCGATCTCATCGGCCAGGTAATTCTGAATGGTATAAGGCAATACGAAATAACCGTCAGCCAATCCCTGCATCAGCGCCGAAGCACCAAGACGGTTGGCACCGTGATCGGAGAAATTGGCTTCACCACAACAGAATAAACCGGATATGTTTGTTTGCAATTCATAATCAACCCAGATACCACCCATTGTATAATGGATAGCAGGATAGATCATCATAGGCGTTGTGTATGGGTTCTCGTCAACGATTTTCTCATACATCTGGAACAAATTACCATAACGCTCTTCGATGGTTTTCTGTCCAAGGCGATCGATGGAAGTTTTGAAGTCAAGATATACAGCCAATCCTGTTCCAACACCGAAACCGGCATCACAACGTTCCTTGGCGGCACGAGAGGCAACGTCACGCGGTACAAGGTTACCAAAAGCAGGGTAACGGCGTTCGAGATAGTAATCGCGATTCTCTTCAGTAATTTGTGTAGGTTTCAACTTACCGGCACGGATGGCCTCAGCATCTTCCTTCTTTTTAGGAACCCAGATACGTCCGTCGTTACGCAACGATTCAGACATCAAAGTCAGTTTACTTTGCGATTCGCCGTGAACAGGAATACATGTAGGGTGAATCTGTGCATAGCATGGATTGGCGAACATGGCTCCCTTTTGGTAAGCCTTGATAATTGCTGAACCATTTGATCCCATGGCATTTGTGGAGAGGAAGAATGTATTTCCGTAGCCTCCTGTAGCCAACACAACAGCATGGGCAAAATGACGTGTCAATTCGCCTGTAACAAGATCGCGGGTAATGATACCACGAGCTTTACCATCAACAATGACAATTTCTACCAACTCGGTGCGGGTATATAATGTAACAGTTTTAAGATCGACCTGGCGCATCAAAGCCTGGTAGGCACCCAGCAATAATTGCTGACCGGTTTGACCCTTTGCGTAAAATGTACGGCTAACCTGAGCTCCACCAAATGAACGGTTGTCGAGCAAGCCACCATATTCACGTGCAAATGGAACTCCCTGAGCCACACATTGATCGATGATGCTATTGCTGACTTCGGCCAAACGGTGAACGTTTGATTCGCGGGCGCGATAGTCACCACCTTTAATGGTATCGTAAAAAAGACGGAATACTGAGTCGCCGTCATTGGGATAATTCTTGGCAGCATTGATACCACCCTGTGCAGCAATTGAATGTGCACGACGAGGTGAATCCTGAATACAGAAACTCTTTACGTTGAATCCCAGTTCACCCAATGATGCAGCAGCCGAAGCACCAGCCAGACCGGTACCTACAATGATAATATCAAGTTTACGTTTGTTGGAAGGGTTCACCAGTTTCTGATGATCTTTATAGTTGTTCCATTTTTGAGCCAGAGGCCCTTCAGGAATCCTTGCGTTTATTTCACTCATGTTTCAGTTATTAGAAAATTAGAAAAACAGGTATTGTGCCACGGCAATTACAGTAAAACCGCCTCCTAAAATAATGGCTAAAATGTTGCTGATACTTTTCAATCGCGGCAACCATTTGGTATTGTTCCATCCAATGGTTTGAAATGAAGACCAGAAACCATGTGCAAGATGGAATGCAAGGGCTACAGAACCAATGACATAGAGGATGACAATTGGCAGAATTTTAAAGGTCGCATTCACGAGGGAATAAGCATCTTCACCTTTGGCCATTGATCCGAAGAAAGGAAATTCTACTTCTGTAGATGTCCATGCAATGTATCCTCTAAATTTCATGTAAAAGTCAAATATATGCACGATTAGAAACGAGAAGATAACTATACCCAACACCAGCATATTTTGCGATGCCCATTCAACTCCTTGTGTTTTATTACCTGAGGCATAACGCTGAGGGCCGCGTGCCTTCATATTCTGAAAAGTCAGAATCAGGGAATAAATGATGTGTACCATAAATCCCAATGCCAATATAGGCTCAATGATTTTAATGAAAGGATTGGTTCCCATGAAATGTGATCCGGCATTGAACAATTGGCCTCTTTCAAATCCCAGGCAGCTATCAAGCAGCAGAAATGAGTTAAGGGTTAAATGTACAAAGAGGAACAAGATCAGGAACAAGCCTGAAACACTCATCAGGAGTTTCTTTCCAATAGAGGCAGTCAGTAAATTGCTCATAGAATAACAGATTTTTGTTTTAATTATTTGATTCAATTTATTTCGTGTGACAAAAGTAGAGTTAACCGTCTTCACAACCAATAAAAAGTGGTGCAAATTAACTAATTTAGAATGGTTCTAAGCATTAAAAACCATAAAAGGACCATCAATTTTATATTATATTAAAATTTGGACAGTTACCCTCAATAATTGTTGGTTGAAAAATATGAACTTCCCATTGCATAAACGGCATATTTGCCTATTTTTGCAGCGCCTTAGAAAAGAAAGTTAGATGTTAGATTACAGACTAAATATAAAAGAGGTCATATTTCATACAATAGAATAAATGGTTCCATAGTTCAACGGATAGAATAGTGGTTTCCTAAACCATAGATCCGAGTTCGATTCTCGGTGGGACTACAGATTAAAAAATAAAAAAGCGCTGTAATTGGAATAATTGCAGCGCTTTTGTGTTTTATAAGGGACAACGAAAGAGAAACTACACTACAATCTATACCTATTCTATTGAATAGGTTCGAATACGACAGAATATCGCATGGAATCGAATTATTTTCATGCTGTTTTCAATTGTATTTTAAATATCGAAGTACCTGTAAAAGATTTAGTTCAATCCTATTTTCTTACCTTTTGCTAATTAAAATGGGTTTAACCGATAATAATTATTTAATGCTCACCTGTAAGGAAGGTTTTAAATCTGTTTTTCTGAGATATCCTTCCTCTATAGCATTTTTAAGTATCTTTTTCAATGATCCTACAGTATACCTTTTTAATTGATCATTTCTAATACTTTCAACGATAAAGTCTTTGACAAAGCCCAGTTTACTATAAGTCAAGTCAGTTATATCACGATGTGTATCTATTAGCTTTAAAATGGGAATATTTCCTGGAGAAATAACTATATTGACATTTTTATTTTCTAAAGAATCTTGGTCAATAATTACAATATCAATTGTTTCAAGATGGTCTTGATTTGAAACAATTGCTAAAATAGCATTATTCAAATACTCTTCATTCTCAATATTCCAAACTGAGAGTGTATTATCTGTTGTTTTTAAACAATTGGTTATTGCATCGGCACTAACATCACTATTATTAACAATGTCAACTTGGAACCATTTCGCCTTATTTATTTTTCTTATTAACAATGACATAATTCTTCATTTAAATCAAGAATAACCTGATCAACATATTCTTGTAACCAATGTGTTTCCGTCTTAATTTTGCTTAATATATTTAGACTATCATAAGAAATCCATTTTTCAAAAGCTCTTATGCCTAATTCTTTAATTTCATCATTTTTATGACATAAAGATGCAAGTGCAATAGTTTGTCCTTGTGGAAAAATCATTTGTTCACTAAATCTTCCTATTATTCTTAATACGCCAATTAAAATTTGTTCATCATTAAAATATTTTAAAAAAATTTCATTTAACCAATTCCTTGTAGCTAAAGCATTTATTTTAAATTGATCTCGAAGAATCTCTTCACTCCTTGTTATGTATCCAAATTCAAAATCCTCCTCCCGAAGTAAACTTATAAATATTGGCAATATATATTTATTTAAATAATCTTCTCTGTTCTTATTTGCTGTATTCTCAGCAGAATATTGTTGTTCAATTAAAAATTTATTTCCATTTTCTATAGCTAAATAATTAAATTTTTCATTACTATCCAAATCCAAATCCAAATCAAGATCTACGAAACTCTTTTTGATATTTAAATCAAAATCAAAATTCCAAAAGCCCTTTTTGATACTTGAATCTAAATCAATACCTACGAAACTCTTTTTAATACCTGAATCCAAATCAACATCTAAGGAACTCCTGTTTATGCTTGAATCTAATTCAACATTCCAAAGACCCTTTTTTATACTTGAATTCAAATCAATATCTAAGAAACTCTTTTTTATACTTGAATCTAATTCAAAATCTAAGAAACTCTTTTTGATATTCGAATCTAATTCAAAATTGCACAAACTGCTTTTTGTGCTTGAGTCTAATTGAATATTCCAAAAATTCTTTTTGATGTTTAAATCCAAATCTTCATATATAAAGTACTTTTTGATACTTGAGTCCAAATCGATATCTAAAAAATTCTTTTTAGTGCTTGAATCTATATCTAAATTCCAAAAGCTCTTTTTCGTCCGCTTCACAACTTTAACATTTTGGTTTAAAATATGTTACACAAAATAGTTCTACAAATAACATTTGAGCATATAAATTGCTCGTGAAATTAAACTAATCATTTAAGATTGAAATAATAATTTTACATATTCAGATTCCAATTGTCTTTCAAGTTCAACAGCTTTATCTAAAAAAAGGTTTACATCATCTATCTCAAATCTGTAATCAGTATTGGTTTGGCTAGTATTGATGTCAAAATTCAATTCAATTCTATCAAATGGCTGAATTCCTGATCTAATTTTCCGATTTCCCTTAACTCTATTAATTTCACTAATTACATTAAATAACTCTTCCGAATTCAACTTCACTGGGATCCTTGAAGCAACCCGATTATTCCATTCAATCGGTTCATTCAACTTATAAAGATCTATAGAATTAACTGTTTTTTGATAAATTGAATACATCTCATCTTTGTCCAACTCCTTTATAAACATATTAGTTACAAAAGCAAGTCTGTTGAACTTTTTAGGAAACTTTATATTGATTTTTCTTGAGATATCCATTGATTCTTTTATAAATTTCTCTAGTGATCCCATTTCAACGTTATCATCACTTTGATTAGTCTTAAGAATATCTATTCTATTTGAACTAAATACAATATTAAAAAGATCGTCCATCGATTTCAGTCTAAGACGATTTACCAATCCGTTCTGACCAATTTCTTGAAATGTAGTGGGGATAAGAGCTTTGTCTGAAAATGTTTCTATTAAATATTTTAATGTATCTGGATTAGGAACAATTTCCTCAAATGCACCAAAAATGGCAATTTGATATTTCAAATTTATGTCTATCATGCTTTAAACGTTTTTAATAATGTGAAAATTAATCAATTTTTGTTGTACTCATCCCGGATTTCTACAATTCAAAGTCAGAATATGTTAAAATAAATTGTGATTATTTCAAAATATACAGTGACATTATCGTGGTAAATTTAAAACAATATATAATGTCATTGACAAAATATTTGTTAAAAAATGTATTTTTTAAATTTAATACTGTTATTTATTATTTTTAAGCGAATTGTAGCTTCAGTTAATCGATATTTTATTTTTCTATTTGATTATTTATTTCTGAATAAACTGCCACATTATTTGAATCAATATCCAAAAAAAAATTCAAGCAAGGAATTAACTTAAATCCTCCTGTTTGTAATAATCGGTATAATAGACAAACGACTTTTCAAGACTTCTCGGTAGTTAGTCAAAATATTTGTCGGAATCTACTTCCTGAATAATTTGCACCATTGATGGGGTGATGCCAAGTCACAGTCAATAAAGATCTTATACTCGACCCATTTCGCAGAAATTCTATTTCTTTTCGAGCCTCCTCGAAAGAAATTGCTCACTTTTCACAATACACCAGTATAATATCTACATTTTCAAAATTCTTTGTGAATGATTTTTAATTCATTAAACACACAAAACTATAATTACGAATGGAATATCATTCTTAAATTTGGTTTCTTAAGTATAAATTTAATATCTTTGAATGATAACTAATACATTAAGGACTTAATAAACGTTTTATGAATGACAAATCATACAATAATTGGGTTTCAATGAGTGATAAACACTGGTTGAAAACATTGGCAATTTCATCAAACATCACCGTTCGAATCAAAATAAAACACAAGATGAAATCCATGGAATCAGAACAGCAGATTACGTAATTAACGTAATTAACGTAATCAAGACTTAGATCGAACTTACATTGTATTTCAAGTCTTATTTGTTATTCGAATGATGGAATATAATGTGTGCCTGATCGTTTCAATTACGAGGATCCAATAATTGTGGAAGCCAAACCTTGAAGTGCGGATGCCCTTCCTTTGCATTTCCGGCTGAGGAATAATCGCAAAGGGTTACCGGAATTGATTTGCTCCCCCCTTCGCCATACGATTCGGGAACAAAAGAAGCGTTGAACTCCATCCACATTTCAGGATTCTTAGTTGTAACGGGCACCAATTCAATGTAACCATCCTTATCAGCAACAGGAGTGATATTCGATTCCAGAGACGGCTCAGCCAGACGTGTATCGCGCGACAACAGTATTGGTCCCCTTACAATTGCAATGCTTTGGGGAGCCTTGCCGCTACTAACCACCCTACCCCGCATATCCAGTTCCAATTCAATCAGGTCGCCTGATTTCCAGAGACGCTTCATTTGGATATTTCCGCCGGGATTTAAGCTTTTAACTGCTTCACCATTCACCGTCAATAATGAATTGACACTCCATTCCGGAATCCTTAACTGAATAGCCATATTTTCAGACTTCTTTAATTGTACCTTTATTTTGATTATTCCGGATACAGGATAATCAGTTTCCTGAACAATTTCAACTGTCTGTTTGCCTGGAGTTTGCAAAGTATAAGTACCTGCTGCATAAAAATTCACCTGAAGGCCCTCTTTACCTGACATTACAGTTGTGAGCGGGAAAGTAAACAAACCACGGGGTCCGCTGGCCACACAACAATTCGTACCCATATGACATTGCTCTCCACCCTCAAGTCGTTGTCCTGAAAGTGGAGTGTATTTTGCCCAATCAGATCCATCGAGGCTCATAGAACCCAGCAACGCGTTGTAATAAGTTTGTTCAATGGCTTCAGCATATTTTGCTTCACCCGTCAGGCGTAACAACTGTTGACTCAACTTGATCCAGGTGGCCGTAACGCAAGTTTCCTGGTAATGAAAAATCGGATTCGCCTGATTCTCTTTACCATGAAACCAACACTCGACCGATGAACCTGAACCAGCTACATTGATTTCAGTGTCCCGAATACTTGCCCATGTTTTCTCAACGGCAGTTTTATATTCCTGCTTGCCTGTTAATCGGTACAATTCCAGCAGGCCTTCGTAGCACGACATCATTTCATAAGCTTTCATCCCTTGTTCCGAACCGTACCAATTCGTTATAGGTTTTGGAAAACGCTCTGCAACATTTATTGTTGCTTTGGAAATAAGCTGTGGCCCATCAGGCGTTTCCCACTGACGAACAATCTCTTGGGCAAAATCAAGGTATTTCTTGTCACCCGTCCTCGAATACAACTGGCAAATGGGTTCAAGAACTGACGAAGCGGCCATACCACGGTGATTTCCCATCTTCACAATCAATGCATTACGGTCTTTTAACTCTTTCATCAAGTGATCGGCAACTTTGCTTGCAGCTGTAAGTGATTTTTTGTCTTTGGTAAGGTCGTAATATGATATGAGACCCAGCATACAGTATTTACGGCCCCATATATCCCAGGCATCAAGGTGTTTATCGTCAGCATAGTTTCCAATATACCCATCAGGAGTTTGTGTGGCAATTAGGCCTTCAACTGCCTGATCAATAATCTTTTTAAGTTGAGGTTCAGGTCTGTAATGATAGGCCAGCATGGCTGAGGTGAACCATTTTCCCCAAAATTCGCTTTGCCAACAACTACTTTCAGTTCGGTTACGGAATGGAGCAACCAAACGGTCAACATCCTGGGCAAGAATACGGTTCTTATATGATGCATCCAACTTTTCACCAACGTATCCATTCATCCGGGCAGATTGAGAAATGTACAATTGATCGTTGATAACAGGTACCGGGAGTGACTGTGAAATAACCTGCCCTGCAAATAGAATGAAGCAAAGCATTAAACCTAAGATTTTTAACATGGCAAATATTTTTTAGTTAGTAAGATTGTTTGATCGAATTACAATGTAATTTATATTTTGGGAATAATCGGTTTGTATAACAGCCAACAAATCGATCAACAAGAGGATGAGCTTATTCATTGTTTAATTTGTTATTTTAGGTTGAATAAATTTAACTTCATTAAACTGGATGAATGCCTCTCTTTTTTCTTTTTTATTAAATGGAGAATATACTTTGGCTGAAATTGAGCGTTTTTCAGGATCAATATACAATAACCGTAAGTACCCATCGCCAAAATTTTCGCCTTGATAATCAGTAAGTATCTGATAGACACGATTGCCATTGTCTCCCCGATCGTTGCGCCATGCTGTGTTTCCGGTATGTCCACTCAACACAAGAAGAATGTTCGTGTATTTTTCAATGAGTGCATCATAAATCTCATAAGGGCTAAGATCGCCATAGCCAGCATTTCGTTCACTGATATCGCCGCTGCCATTCAGATGGTAATGGGTCAGGATAATTACATTGTGGTTGGGATGTTCTGCAATTACCTTACCGGCCCATTCAACAGGGCCTTTTCGTGCACAAAACTCCAGCGACACAACTAACCAATCGAGATTGCCGGCTTTGAAAGTATAAAAAGCATTGTCACTTTTCCCTTCCTCATACCGGCCAGCTTGAGCTTTCAGCCTGCTCACGGGAAAATAGGTATTGAACTTAGTTGTTTTGCGTAAATTCAGGTTTACATTACCGGGGGCGGCGCTGCCGCTAAATTCGCCAACCGCTTCAGTATCATGGTTACCCAGACATAAAGCATAAGGAATTCCAGCATTGTCGAGTATTTTAAATCCCTCACTAGCCCTAACGTAATGATCAACATTGTCAAAATCGACAATGTCGCCAACATGCAGTACAATTGGGGCATTCAACGAATCTTTCTTATCTGCAATCCAATGCATCTGGCTCATGAACATTTGAGGCTGAGTGTTTACCTCGCACTGAATATCTGGCAGTACCGGGATAGTAAACTTTTGGGCAACAGCAATTTGCAGGATGAATAAATTAACAATTACCAAAGTGATGAAACGCAATTTGTGATAAAGTCTGGTTCTCATAATTTACTTTTGATTTGTATTAACTATTCCAATTTATTCTCCCCTGATTATTTAACACTTCGAATTACTTTCAGAAAACGAGCATTGGGATCACCTTTTGTCGGCACCAAATAACCACCTTCACCAAGTTCGTTCCATGCATAAACCAAAACAATTCTTTCTTTGGTAGTTTGCGTAGGATGCTTGTCCATCCATTTTGAAGCATCGGTCAGGAAACTTTGAAATTCTTGTGGGGTACGATTTGGGAAATACCAGCCTTCTTCTGCACCACCCTTGCCTTTCCCTGATTTATCCTCCCATGGTCGTTTATCCCACCCAACAGTTACTTCCGGAATATAGGGTTGCTTTTCAGAACCAATCCATTGTTTTTTGTGAAAATCAACCAGTTCTGAGTATTTATGCTCCTCATGCCCGGAGACATATCCGGGATTCATGTTGTAATGTGTTTTATAAGTGAAATTCTTGTCTTCCACATTTCCACAACCCGCAATCGATAAACCTTTCAAGCCTTGTTTTTTTGCGACATCCTGCATTCTGGCAAGTCCATCGTTGTCGATTCCCTGAGCATTGAAGATCACGACCAATGGTTTGCCATCAATGGTGACAAATTGCGGGTCATTAAAATAGGGCATCCAAAACTCAGTTGCTTTTTCCCAATTTTCTACCCCTTTAATCTCAGAACCTTCATGATTGGCAATCAATAAGCTAAACTTTATCCTGTTCTTATTTTTTGCTTTAAGGTATAGGTTAAGACTTGTGTGCAAGGACACATTTTTGATTGACTCAAGATTAATAGGACCGTTAGAATCTCTCCAATACCAGCAAAACAGAAAGAACTCAACTCCATTGTCTGCAGCTAAATCAATTTGCCTTTCCATAATTTCCTGTGCATCATCTCTCCAGCCCCAAACCGGCTCTCTATCCGAAAACTCTTCAACCATTCGACGAGTCACATGGGTAGGAGCATTCTTTGCCCAAGGTTCGTTGGGGTCGTCTGCTAAACTATTTTTACCAGCCCAACCGTCAAAATAATAGGCACCCACTTTCATGTGTGCTTTGGTATCCTGAGCATTGACATTGCAAATAAATCCGGTATAGATTAAAATTACAAATAGAAGATACACTTTGGGGCAAAGCAAATTTTCAATTCGTCCTAAAATCCAATTTCTTATCAATAAATAATCTGTATTCTCTTCCATAGTTATCACGTTTAGTTGATTTAATTACTCACTTTATTTATTAGAAAGAACATCAGTGCAGAAAGTTGTGTAAAGCCAATTAACAGGTTAAAAAATAGCCAACAGTCAATACCCAATCACATTGCAAGGATTGCATGTTTCATCTTTTCACCTATTCACCCTCTCACTTTCTTACTTGTTCATCTCAGCACGGATTGAAAGTAAATTAAAAATAAGACAGTTGATTCAAATACTAAATTTGCAATCCGTGCAATCTCTGCAATCTATCAGTTATAGTTTTTTTCAAATGCTTAATACAAAGCAATACATTGATGCATTTAACAATTCAATTATCGACCTGTTTTCTCTGTCATTAAAGCATTGTGGCTATTATAAAAATATCTTTCCTCCCGAAATGAGGTTCCATCAAAAATGGCACAAGCCAGAAGCGACATTTCAATATTGACAAGACACTTAGAAACTCGATAAATTATTTCGTACTAGCAATTACGGCTCTGAAATAACCGATTGATTCTGCTATACCCATGAATGGATTTGTCATGTCTTTCTCGTGTTCAAGACTGCATACACCTGAATATCCCACCTTACGCATCATTTTAACCAAGGAAGGAAAGTCAATTATTCCACGACCAATCTCAAGGGAATAACCTTTATTTGTATTTGCGGTAACATCTTTTATATGCATATCAAAAACTCGTGAATGGTATTTTTTTAAGTCAGCTACAGGATCTTTGCCATTTCGTGTGTCATGACCAATATCAAGGCATATACCCATTCTCGGATCCATATCCTTTACATGATTCCAAACATCCGCCGCATCGGGATAAATTTTGATGTCGGGACCATGAAGGTGAATTGCAAGCCGAAAATTATATTCCTTCACCTTTTTTTCTACATAAGGAAGCAATTCGTAATCAGGAACTCCAACTATCAACTCCACACCTACTCGTTTGGCATACTCAAAAGCACGATCGACTTCCTCTTCAGATTTCATATAAATCGGACCAACAGCATAACCCGTAACTCCCTTTTCCTTAAGCTTGGCATGAAAAGCGGCAATTTGATCGTCAGTACTATTTAGCGGAAGATGAAAATCCTTAATACAAAGATAATGAACATCAACACGTTGCATTGTTTCCAAAGTCTTATCTAAGTCAAATTTAGCAAACGTATAGCCAGCCATTCCTACTTTAAACTTCTCATTTGTTTCTGGAGCGACATGGACTTTGGAAGGAAGTGTCTGTCCAGCCGAATAAAAGAAAGACAGTACTCCAATGAAAATAGCAAATAATTTATTTCTCATAAATAGTAATTTATAATGGTTTACCTCATGTTTTAATAATTATCAATTTAGTCGAACAAAATTAACATCTTAAAACGAACTACAGCAATTAATCAGCCTGAACTTGTTTCAAAACCTTAACTTGTTTCAACTAATCTTCATGAAACCAACATTTCGCCTTCATTAATTTCCAATGTGGCAATTAAAAAACAAATTATATATATTTGATAATGCAAACGACAGATTAAACTGTTTCTATCAATAAAATTTATTTACCTGAAATGCTTTTTGAGAGATAAACCTATGCATATAAAAATTTATTTATACAGAATGTAAAATATGAACTCTTTTATGATCACTTTTACATTGATTATTCAATTCTATAATCTTTTGGAAAATACTTACGTTAAACCTGATAATTAACTATCCATGTTTGAAGATGATGATGATGAAGACCGAATAAACCCTAAAGAACTACCAATATATAAGAAGGGGTTGGAAATATTTGAAGTGGTAGATCATATCTGTCAGCTAATATCGGATGATGATGAAATGTTGGGACATGTGAAAGGGGTAATGTTGGAAGACGCTATGATGTTAACAGTTAAAGTGGCCGGGGCAACTGGAGGACAGTTATATGATATCAAAATGGAGGCTGCTACCATTATCCGCAAAGCTGCACGTGAATTGATGATTCAAAACCATGCGCTTGATATGTTTGGATTTGAACATGTGGAATACTTTCAGATTGTAAGGAATTTACTGGAGGAATATCGTTTGTTGTTCATTGATTGGGTTGCGAAATTCGATCAGCAGGATTATATGATAGACCGCTGGGGGCTTTTCAATCCTCCGGGTGTTGGACCATTCGATCATGATCCTGATGATGATATTCCTAATTTCGGATTTGATGATATGTAACTGGATTTTATCAATGTAGTGATTTTATCAAAAATGCACGCCAGATACATAAACCCAACTTTGATTTTCGCGTTCGAAGAGCGATTTCTCATGTATTTCCTGCATGAGTCCATTATCCATGTACATTGCCCGGAACTCGACATATCCAATAGTATCAGTCACTTCTCCTGATTCGGTATTTATAATGACCAATCCCATCCATTGAACAGAAGAAGCCCATTTTTGGATGCTTTTGCGCTCCTTAACAGGTCTTGTTTTGCTGTGATGGCTACAATAAGATAATCTATATTGGCCATTGTAAAAGCCACGTAACGCGACCGCATAAGTTCCTGGCAGGTAATAGCTTCTCTCTCGCCACTTATTATCAATTGGCAGCATTCATCGTAGTTACGGTCAGATCCGCAGGGACAAAGTTTATTCATATTAGGTATTCTATCAAAAAAAACGAAGTTAAAAGGATTCTATTTTACTCAGTGCTTTTTTCAAAGGACAATTGGCCTTGATAGCTCTGCCTTCGCGGTAATTCGTCAGTAAAGCAATCGATTGTTGAGCCATTTCCCTCCTCACAGCCCTCCGATCGCCATTAATTTGTGAAATATTCAAGTGGTCATATGCAGTTGTTTGGTGCCGCATCCAAGCAATTACTGCATGTGCAGCCCTGTCTGCAATGGGTATCATTTGAGTACGTGCAACTGTTCCACTACCAACCGGAATGGCATGGACAGTAACTGCCCTGGCAAGCTTTTTCTCAAAATCTTTATAACTATCATGAAAATTGAGATAAAGCTCTACGGCCTGGCAGAACTCTGCATCATAAAGCTCCTGCTTCTTTTCACGCTGTTTAAGGTTAGATACCCTTTTCTTTTTATATTCTTCGGTCAGTCGAACTGCAGCTACATCTGCCTTTGCCTGATCAATAGTGGTTTTTGGAGCCCATATTCCAAGGGAGATTGTTCTTCGTCCCTTTCTGACCTCTACTCTCCAAAACTGTCCTTTCGAAGTAACTTTTCGAGTTACCCCGGCATCGCCGGCTGGCAAGAAAGACCAATCAATTGGCGGCAACATGACTTCTCCCATTTCACCAACTAAATAACCGTTGCTCCCAGGTTTCACTATGCGCACATCCTTTTCCATCATCAGTATTTACAAAAGACAAAGGTAGTATAATGGGGATAAGAAATCATCAGGCATAAATTGTCAGTCTTATTTTGCAATGAATAAGGCAACTCAGAAAAGTTCCCGAGGCATCGGGACAACTAAGTCACAAAGACCATTCCTAACCCGAGTATTCGGGGTCGGGAAACTAAGCATTAACGTGAGTTCAATATAAGCAATACTGTGAAAAAACCCAATATAAATAAGGGGGTTTGGCAACATTAGCTTCCATGCTTTCTGCGAAAAGCACTCAATTCTATATAGATATAATGCCATGTATACTCTTGTTTCATTCCCGCCAAACCGCCAAGACCGCCACTTGTCGTTTTAATCATCCAGGAAGTGAAAGTACCATTAAAACGACAAGTGGCGGTCGTGGCGGTTTGGCGGTTTGGAGGTCATGTCTGAAAATAGGAGGTCATTGTCATAGCTAGGATTAAATAGTATTTTCTAAATTATTCGCTTTGTTCGAACTCGCTTTATTAATTATCGGCCTCCGCTTTATATCGTAACTTTGTGATTTTATGGCTATTCTAAGACACTTCTGTTTAAAAGTAAAAATCCCCTTAGATAAATATCACCGGGGATTCCAATTGCTTAAATTTACTTATTAATGATTAGTTTAGTAATCTTTTCAACAGATCCGACAATGGTTTTCACCATATATAAACCGGCAGGTTGTTCGCTGAGAGAAAATCTTTCTTCAGGATTTGTTATTACACGTGAGGTAATTTTTCTACCCGTAAGATCCATTATTTCAATATGACTTCCAGCCTGAGGGGTCTCTGAAAATCGTACTGTTACATTGTCGACACACGGATTGGGAAACACATCAATTTTAAGTGTTTCATTTATAACTTCCATTCCAGTTGGTAGCTGATCATCGGTAATAGTCACCCCATCATTTAATGACGCTGACACATTGCCTGCTCCGTCTTTGGTCCAGGCATAGAGTGTTTTTGTTCCTGAACTTAGGGCCAGATAGGTGGTAGGTGCAGTTGCACTCCAGCTAGTATTTGAAGCAGAGGGTGTTGCAGCTGTTTCATTCACCAGATAGCCTGTAACTCCGATATTATCTGTTGCAGTAAAAGTTGAAAGTGAAACTGTCAGTGAACTAGACATTGACGGAACCGTAAAGGCAGAAACTACAGGGCTGGTAGCATCAGAAACAGACGAACTTCCGCTTTCATAAGCACCGATATCGGGTGATGAACCATTGTAAGCTTCACCAACATCGATACCCTTATTAATAGCGGGAGAGCTTGCCTGTAAATTATAATCAGTCAAAGCAACAAATAATGGGTTGCCGATGATATTACTATTTTCAGTCTTATTGGAGGCTGTCATATTAAAAGCGGTTGCATTGGTCGCATTGCCGTAATACAAATTATTATTGACAGTCACATTTGATAAAGTTGCCCCTGATAAATTGGAATCAAAAGTAATGGCAGAATACCTGCAATTTGTGATGATATTGTTCTGTATAAAAATATTGGAAAACTTCCCAGCCACATCGACCTGAATACCTGTTATTGCTTTATTACTATTGACCACACCCTGAATGGAATTGTTATAGATATGAAAATTATCAACTGTTATGTTGCTGTTACTTCCATATCCTTCTAACCAAATTGGGAAACTGGAAAGATCTGTCATTCCAACATTTTCAAGGACATTATGATGTATATAGATATTCTTGACATTAAATGAACTGTATCCCTCACCTGTATTTACCAATACATTATACTCAATGGCATTCGGTACATTTTTGAAATAATTGTCATTAATGTACATGTCTTCAAGATGACTACGTCCTTCAATGCATATAGAATACACCTGGTTGGCAGTAAATTTAACAGTAGATGCAACCAGATATTTGTTGTCATATATTTTCAATCCGTACTCAGAGTCCGATTTCATCACATCCACAATATCCATGGTAGCTGCACCATTAAAGGTATTGGCATAAATTTCGCCCCCACCCTGCCAATGCCAAAGTTCAAAAAAGAAATTCCACGCACCCCCTTCATCATCTGTCTTTGTAAATACATTATCATGAATTTTCAAGCCCTTATTCCATTCACCACCCAAGATATTACCATTTTGTCCCGATGCCCTTGAGGTTTGTGTTAATGTATTGTTGTGAAGTAAAAACCCATTCTGTCCATTAATTCGAATAGAAGCACTTTCACCTGAACTTCTCGTGGCACAATTACTTACTGTACTATTAATCAGACTATTTCCACTGGCATAAGGACTTGGTTCAGCGTCCCAGTCTTTATTACTGCCACGAAAAAATAGTGCACTCGCATAAAAATTTGTAATCTTCATGTCGTGAACTGTTACATTGTTCCTGTAATTTATACATATACCACGAATGGCGGTAAGGTTGCTTCCAGTAAATGTGAAGTTACTAATAGACTGGTTACCACTGGTATAAGATGAGGAATTAAGTAGTATGGCGCCATCACTTGAACTGGAGGCAGCATATTTGGTATTTACGATAGTGGCATCTATTCCAGCCCCTTCAATACTTACCCCAACAGCTAAATTTGATTTCGCTGATTCGTTAAAGGTACCTGCATTGATGTGTATAACATCTCCTGAAGCTGTTGCCTTAGTACAAGCATAAGTTAAAGTCAACCAAGGACTTCCAACTGAACCGTTGTTACTGTTATTTCCTGAAACATCCACATAGTACTTTGCAGAAAACCCTGCAATGGATAAAAGGACAAATAAACTAAGAAGTAGTATTCTTATTACAAATATCTTGATAAATACTTTCATTTACAGCGTTTTAAATAATAATTTACGAATAAATATCTCACTCACTATATTCAACTTCACCTAATTTATTCATTCAACTATTGATCTAAATGCCAATCCCGAGTACTCGGGATTATGAACATTTTATGCTGATATCATCAATCCAAACGTTGTTAATGGATTCAACTTTTTATTGATAATTCAGACATACTTGGATCGAATAATAAATTGTATTGAACTTGAGGTCGTATAGGACAAAGAAAATACCAATAAAAAGACCAACAGAAAATTAATAATCTATATTAAACTATAAAACGCTGAACTACTACACATTAAGCATGTATAAAAATTCAATATTTTATGTATGCAAAAATTTAGACAAGTAAAATCGCATAGTATCGCACAAAAAATACGCACAAGTGTGCGTATTCGCATTGAATTTATATGGAATGAATTCAAACTCCAAATAAATAATTTAAATAAGTAAAATCAGGCAACTAAGTAAGGCTGAGATGGTGAAATTTACACTGTAACTTATTGAACAACTTTACAATTTATGGAAACATGACTCTGAAAGTCAAATTTATTCTTTCACCAATTTTGTTTTGGGTCTTTGGCACTTGATGTTGCCAGTAATGCTGAAGTTCACCTTTCATAATTAAAAGGCTACCATTTGTCAGATGAAATTCGATTTTCTCTCTGGTTATATTATGTCGTAGTTGTAATTTCCTGGTCGCACCAAAGCTTACAGATGCAACAATAGGATTTTGTCCTAATTCGGGTTCATCATCTGCATGCCACGACACTGAATCTTTACCGTTCCTGTATAAATTTAAAAGTGCCCTGTTGAAAATAATATTTGCCAAAGGTTCAATTCTATGTTTAATTTCAAGAATCTCCTCCGTCCAAGGATTAGGGTTAAGTGATATTCCTGAAAATGAATAAGGCATATTATCATAGCTATACCATGCCATCAATCTGGGAAATTCAACCTTTTTGCCGTACATATTCATCGATTCTTGTTTCCATATCACCTTCTCTCTCAATGATTTTAAGAAACGAATACTTTCCAACTGATTGAAAAATCCAGGTATATATACATACTCACCATTTCTAATGTGAATGTTCCCAGTCTGCTCTACACCTATCCCTTTCGATGGAACAGGATTTCCAAAGAGATCCAATTGATTCATTTTTGAAAACTGCTTACAAATAGATACAAGATTAACTATTTACGCTGTAGAAAGTTCAACAATAGATTGATTTATTCATGTTCGAAAATTTAAAGTCTTAAACTTTCAATAGCTCAAGACTTGTGCCTCGGAATGATCTAATGTCGTATCAAGGCTACAATGTCGCACTACGTTGTTGCTACCGCTACTGGTGCAGAGCATCTTGAATATTTGTAGAAAGTCAGGATTGAATGAACAATGGCAGGTGCAGCGCACCGGCATATTTCCAAAAAAATTACAGTGCGCTGCACCTTGGGGTTGTGGTATATTCGATGTTTCTACAAATATTAAAGGTGTTCTGCACCTATCGGATAGATTGGTGATTGGTGGAATTCTAGGAATGTTTGGGTATCGCGTCAACTGAATAAGATTGATGCGACATATCAGCCTTGACACGACACTGGTGATTCTAGAAATTCAAATGACTTTTGGTATTAATGTTTCATTATTTTTTAAAGTAGATTGTTTTTCCACTTTTTGCCGATTCTCTGGCTGCGTCAAGTATCTGAACGACAATCGCATTGTTGGTAAGGGAATAGGGATCAAAATTGGTCATTTTAACTTTTCCCTTTAGTACATCTGCAAAATAGGCAAACGGATCTTCATAAATGGCGATATCGTTTGCAGTTACATGTTTCTCCATTTCCATCTTCATATTACCATTTCTAAGGCGCATATTGTTTCTGTCTAAGGCAATAATTGAACCCGAATTTCCATATATTTCCATATCCTTACGTCCAAAGGGCCAATTCCACGATGCCTGGATAATACACTGCGCTTTGGGATAAGATACAATAATGGTGGCCTCATCGTCTACTTTGGGGTAAATGGTTGGTTTAAAATGCTGGGTAACAGCTGTAACTGAAATGGGAGCTTCACCTTTCATCAAATAAGTCATCAGGTTAGCGCCATAACATCCGAAATCAATCAATGCACCGCCTCCGTTTTGAATAGGGTCAGTCAGCCATTCCAAAAATTCCTTTTCGCAGCCAATTTCCACAGGTCCCTGATGTCCATCATGAATCACAACTTTTCTAATTTCACCGACAAAATTACTATCGTTCACCAGTTGAAACGATTTTGCAGTAGTTGGATACCAAGATGTTTCGTAATCGGTGAGTAATTGGATATGGTGCTTTTCCGCAAGTGCAACCATCTTTTGGGCATGGTTCACATTAGTAGCCAGTGGCTTTTCTACCATAACATGAATTCCGCGAGGTGCACAAGCTTCAACAGCTGCCAAATGTTCAAAAATGGAGCCAAAAGCAACAGCAGCCTCAGGCTTTACCTTATCCAACATGTCATTCAGGTTGTTGTAAATCAATTTTGGATCGAAGCCATATTTCTTTGAAAGCCTATTGGCCAATTCAGTATTTGGTTCATAAATACCAACCAGTTGAAAGTCCTTCATATCCTTTCTTCCTAAAATAAAGGCAATGTGACCATGTGTCATCCCTACAATTGCCAGCCTAATGGGCTTTTGGTCAGTAGTATGTGCATCGCTTTTTGAAGTGATCGTAGTTAAAAGCATCAAGAGAATGAGGATATTTTTTATGATTTTCATGTTTGATTTTGAATGTATAATTAGCTTTATCCGGGTAGTTCAAGAGTATGTATTGAATCCTGTCCTCTCGATTTCAAAAGGTTAGATAAGGATCAATGGTAATTCTATTTAATAATTCCTGAGTCATAGCTATAAATATTTATATTACATACAAATATACAGAAAAATCTTCAAATCTTCATTTTCCTTATTATTTCAATTGAACATTTACAATATACCTTTAGTCTATTGATCCGAAAACTGCCATGTATTCACATACCACTACCATTCGCAGTAATTTAAAATTATAATCCAACTGTGATTCCTTTTCTGGCAGAAAGAGATATTCCTTTATCTATTTAAAGATGCCAAAATGCCCCAGTAACCACCATAAAATCGCGAAGATAATTATAGTGGAAATGCATCCACCACCTAATTTTTTTGCGCCCCAGCCGGCAGCTAGTCCTCGTAAAAGTTTGCTCATTTTTTGTATATTTTAATGTAAAACAATTATTTTATTTTGTTGAATCAAAGTGAATCCAATGTTAATGGTGAAAAATGATTTCCACTTGACATTCTTCCTCATTAGATGACCAAATAACTAATCGTGGTTATTTAAATTTTTATAATCTGTAATACAAAAATAAAGTAAATTAATTGATAAAACATGAAAATGAGTAACATATTTTGAGTTGATTGATTAGCTTATCAACATCAAATTGAGATTTTCCAGTCACTGACTGTAAAATTGGCAAATCAGTGCTTTGGAAAGTTTCAAATGCTTTGTCTTCTATGCTTAGCAATTTTGCGGTCACTGACTGCAAAATTACAACTTGCTGTAAATCTTTAAGATATAATTTTGCGGTCACTGACCGCAAAATGTTTGGATAAGCGAAATAAAATGATTTACATAAATATAAATGCCTTTCCCGAATTTGTCTGAAGCCCTGTATTTCAAGACGGTTAGCAATCTCTTTAAATAGCCGTTGTCCATACTCCGTCCTATCGGAACCATTTAACTCATATTCAGCGATGTAATAACCAAATAGCCAATTGCGAAGAGTAAGGGAGGTATTTATCTGCCTGCTTGCTTGAAGTTTAAAATAGTGTTGCGTTTCGCCAATAATAGAAACCAGTTCTTTTATATCTGCCATCACATTCAATTTATATAAATATAGCAAATCATTTTATCAATTTCAATCAAATGATTCAATATTTCTTTGGATCAAATAATAAAGTTGTGGAAAGAGCAATTAAAAGTTTCTTCTATTTCACTAATTTTTCATCTCTGTAATATAAATTGTCAAAATGTGCCGCCTTCAATAATTTTTAATCAATCTGGCTGACCAACTCCTTCATTTTTTTCAGACCTGTTTGTGCGACCAACAGGGGATCTTGCTTCCAGTAAGTTTCGTTAAACAGTTCGAGCGAAAGGACTTTAGTACCTCCCATGTTTTTTAAATCAGTCAGTATTTGTTTCATTGGAGCAACTCCATCTCCCGGATATACACGGTCGCTGTCCTTCTGCTGTTCACGAGGAATGCTTGATACATAATCGTTTAAATGAAATACTTCGATCACATTCCCGCTTAGCATTTTAAGTGAATCGAATCCTGAGTCTCCACGAAACAGATGATACACATCGGCCAGAATCTTCACATCAGGATCATTGGCAATGGAGGCAACCATCATGGCCTGCCCAAGGTGATAAAGTCCTTTTGAGCCTCCCCAGAATTCCAGAATAGGCATCACTCCTGTCTTGCGACCCAGTACAATCAGTTCTTTATACTTCTGTCCTGCTTCAGTGAGATCGAATGGCTGATCATAAGGAACACCAGCCGCAGGAGCTGCAATACGGGTACAGCCAATTTCGGCCATCATTTCCATTTCCGATTTCATTTGTATGAAACCCTCCCTACCAGTCAACCATGGAGCGAAACCAATGGCATTCTCAACTTTCAAACCACGATCGGAAATGTACTTTGTAAGTGATTTTGTTGAATTTCCGGATTCAAGGTACTGCTTAACATCTTTTATCCAAAGTTCTATACCATCATACCCAGCCTCAGATGCAATATCAATGTATTTCAACAGACCGGGATTTTGTCCGCTGATAGTACTTGTGTTCAAACTAAAACGAAAGTTCGAATCTTTCTTCTCTGTTTTAGAAAATACAGCTTGAGGTAATAATGCTGAAACAGATGCAAGTCCTGCGGTTTTAAAAAGATTTCTTCTGGTTAACATGGTTGGTGGCTTAGGTTATTTATTTTAGCAGCATATAGATAGTATTTCTTAAATTATCCGACTAGTAACGGCTATTTAATCTAATTGAAAAACAGAATAAAATTTTCTGTTATGGAAATCGCTTATAAATATCTTTTCGATGGGCAACTAAAATCATTAAAATTTCGCCCTTACTTTTAAGTTCAATACCTACACGATAGTCTCCAATCTTTATTCTATAAAAGCCTTTATGCCCTTTCATTGATTTAGTTGATGGAATATCTCTAAGGCGATCGGCCTTTTCCATTGAAATAATCAATTCAATTATTTTGTCTTTAACCTGTTTATCTTTTAGTTTATCAAGACTTTTGCTAAACGAATGCTCGAAATTGATTATCATTTTAATTTCTGCATGATGGTTTCACGACTGACTGTTTTGCCAGTTTTTGCTTCTTTCATCATTTCTCCAAATGTAAAATCCTCCAGTTGTTCATTGTCTAATTTAGATACTTCTCCACCCAACCGTTTGGCTATTTCTATAATCAATTTCAAGCTTTTGGTATCCGATTTTATTACAATAGCTCCCATTTAGTTAAATCTTTTAAAATTATATAGATCAAATGTACAAATAAATCTGATTCAAAGTTTATGGTTCCATATAAATTGAATAACCCCTCCCCTTATTTCAGCAACATCCTTGCCGTTCTCCTGCTTTTTTGTTCAATGTATATTTGGCGACCATTTGTAATCTGGGTAACTGTTTCAGGTGTATAATAACGAATGGTCACCAAATCGAGCCCTGTATTGTATTTGACCTCAAATTTCTGCTGTAACTGACTGATTAGATTATCAATGCCCTGTTCCGGTTCATCAAAAGCAAGTGAAAAGTCGAGCGCTGATTGTTGAATAAGTCCAACCTTCAATCGGTATTTGGCAAACAAACTAAATACCTCAGAAACACTGTTGATGCTTATAAATGAAAAATCATTGGGCGTGAGTGTAATTAATGCCATGTTTTTTTTCATAATAATTACAGGAACCAAATCAAGTGGATGTTCAACAGCATGAATAATAGTACCAGACTTTTCAGGTTCCAGAAATGACTTTACAAAAAGAGGGATATTCTTATTCTGCAGTGGCTTGATGGTTTTTGGGTGAATTACTTTTGCACCAGAATACGATAGCTCAATGGCTTCTTTATAAGACAATTCGTCTAGTTTTAGCGTGTTGGGAAAAAAGTCAGGATCAGCATTTAGTATTCCAGGTACATTTTTCCAGATATCAACCTCTTCAGCATCTAAAAGATTTGCTAGAATGGCAGCGGTATAATCTGAACCCTCCCGTCCAAGTGTGGTAGTCTGATTGGTCAAAGTTCCACCAATAAAACCCTGGGTGATATATAAATCTTCAAATTCAAAAGTAAACAGCCGTTTTGCCAAACGCACCGAAAGGTCCCAATTAATGTTGGCTTCGCGAAACAGATCATCCGTTTTCAGACAATTCCGAACATCCACCCAACGGTTTTTCATTCCGATTTTATTGTAATACAAGCTTATAATTTGTGTTGAAATCAACTCGCCAAAAGCTACAATCTGGTCATATTCATAATCGAAATTCATTGAACGGTCGCCTTTGATTCGATTGCTCAGTTGAGTGAAAAGCTTTTCAAGCTCAGGAAGTTGGGTGGGCTCCCCCCACAATTCATCAACTATACCTTCATGGAATGCTTTCACCTCGTGATATATAGTCCAGACTTCCGGATCCTGATTAAAATACTTTCGGGCAACAATTTCAAGAGCATTGGTAGTTTTGCCCATGGCTGAAATAACCAAAACCTTGTTTCCTGGATACAATCTGAGAATGTTAATTGAATTACGCACCCCATCGGCTAAGCTAACCGAAGCACCTCCAAATTTGAAAACCTTCATCGTCGTTATTAATTAATTTTGTTGTGCAAAAATAAAAAATGAATCAGTCAAACCAATATTGTGATAAAAATTAAATGTAAAAGCCACTTCCATTTATGCCAATTGTATTGTTACTTTCGTTTTTGATCTTCCAAACGGTATTCTTTCTTTTCCTTCTGATCGTCCTGCATATCGTTTATATCATCAATTAATGGGGTTTGTTTTACAGCATCCCAATCGAATTTTTCATCCAGTGGTGTCAATGCTTTTTGAGGATCAAAAATACGGACATCAACCGGGACAGCATTGTAAGGAGTAAAATCAGGCTTTGCCGTGAACATATCAGAAAAATCACTTGCAGCAGCATCATACTGATTCAGATAAGGTATTCCCAAAACATTCCAGAAAGTTTTAAATATGCTTCCAAAGCTATAATGTACTTTTGAAATGTAATTTTTCTTTGCATAAGGCGAAATAATCATCAGCACACTACGATGAGCATCAACATGATCGACACCGTTTTGGGCATCATCCTCAGTAATTACAATGGCCATATTTTTCCAGAAAGGGGTATGCGAAAGGTATTCAACAATTCTCCCAACCGCCAGATCATTATCGCCCATGTAGCTTTCCCTGAATGGATAACCAGCCTCAGGACGTTCATCTGCACCGTGATCGTTGGGTAAAATAACAGTAACGACAGAGGGCATTTGAACATTGGGTTTTATCCATTTCTCCTCGCATTCCTGGATGAACTGATGGATTCTAAACTGATCGGGAATGGCCATATTAAAGGTAGGATAAATTTTTGAAGTGCGTGAAAACATAGGCAGTGGAACCGGAAAATTCACATAATGTTTTACACCTGAATATTTATAGGTCTCTTTGTAAAATGCGGGCTCAAACATAACCCCGAAACCGAAGTTGTAAAATTCAACATTGTTTCTTTCCAAATGATCCCACATTGAACCGGCTTCGTTATAATCCTCAGGATATATGGCTCCGGCCGATCCGTTCATTCCGAGACTTCCAGGAGCCTTTGATTTTGGATTGTATGTTCTGGCACCTCCATAACTAGCTGGAACATTGGATTCAACCCATTCGTTAGGATAAGTGTTAACTAACCAGCGATGCCCATCAGCTGAGACATCGGAATCAACATAAAAGTTGTCAGCTATTGCAAATTTAACAGCTAATTTTAGATGATTGGGCATTACCGTTGCATTTCCAACTTTGAGCGTATTGTTATGATTGCTAAATGTGGCATTTCGACCATAACGTGCAATAGATGGGTCTCCATTTCCATTTTTCATTTGTCCAAAGATCTCATCGTAGGTCCTGTTTTCCTTTGAAATAAATACAATATATTTAATCGGCGATTCCTTTTCACCCCCAAAAACAGGAATCGGATTATTACCTCTTAGTTTCATCACTTTCCCGTAATCCTCAATCAGGTAATTGTTACTAATGACCTGATTGGTCAATGCCGCCAGCGTTTTGTCGTCTGGAATTTTTATCACAGATACACTTCCTTTCATTAAATTCCCGATGTAGCTACCTTCCTTTTTTTCCTTAAATGATTTACCTCCATTTGGTCCACTCCCAAAACCTTTTGCATTGCTAACTACCAAAGTTTTTCCATCAGGGGTTACTTTCAGTTTTGAAGGAAACCAACCCGAAGGAATATGTCCGATAACTTTAAGAGTTGGAATATCAATCACTCCCACTGCATTTATCCCTGATTCAGCCACATACAAATGTTTTTGGTCAGGCGAAACGGTTAGACCAAAGGGTATTACACCACGAAAATGACTTACTGCCTTGTGTAATTTGAGGGAAATTTCTGCTGCAATGGAATCATGAACAATATCGATCACCGAAATATTGTCGTTGGTTCCATTGCTGACAAAAACATATTGAGAAGTAACAGCCAATGAGTTAGGACTGGCACCTCCGACGGCAGGAATTCCTTCAATAGTTTCGCCAACGAGTACACCGGTTTTTATTTTAGCCAGTATTTCCGGCTTTGCAGGATTTTTAACTAAAAACGACCATACTGAAAACGATTCTGGAACATTAGGATCACCCAATCCTGGAATGTCCAAAGAATCAATTCGTGTGCCATTTTTCATTTCTTCGGAACCAAAACCAAAAGGCGGAAAGTCCAAAGCTTTCTTGTGCCCATTTTCAGCTTCAATATTTCCAAGCTTACTGTATTCAAACATACCCACATTGGCCACATATACCTTGTCATTATTGGGAGAAAGCACAATTCCGAATGGATAACGTCCTGTTTTAGAGCTCGAAATGATTTTCTTTAGATGTGTATCTACCACTATCATCCGAAAGAGCATCTGATCAACCGCATAAAGGTAACGGCCATCTTTGCTCATAGTCATATCGCCAATATACCCATTGGGAGTAGGCTCTCCATTTTCGGAAATGGAGCAGTTAACAGAATCAAGTTTGGCACCTGAATCCACAGAAAAGAGGTAAATCTTATTTTGCTGACCTCCAGCCACATAAACGATCTTGTTATCCGGAGAAATGGCAAGTCCCATAAATACGGAGGCAAGGACTCCCTTATCAGTGTCGGGACCTGGAGGAACTTGTTGCACAGTTGGATTATCAGATTGAAAATTTTTGATTATCGTAATGGAAATGGGTGAAGTCCCTGAATTGGCCGTTACTGCTACTGTTCCATCCGGGCTCAGCACCAATCCAAAGGGATGGGGAGCAACCTCGATTGACTTTCCGTAAGGCGTAATATATCTGCCATTGGGGATAACTGTTTTTCCTGAACGGTTTATGGAAGTTACCAAATTACCAGCAGGAGCAGACAATGTAACCAGACCACTATTTTTTAACTGTCCGGATACCATCCCCATGGATAAAGAAAGTACCAGTATCAGAATTGTCAATCGTTTCATAATATCCAAAGGTTAATTGTATCAGATGTTCAATGGTTAGGTTTGTAAAGCACAACCAGAAATCCGATTTCAGTGAATCCACAAATTTACTAATTATCCAATAACTTTCCTTATTTAATGTAAATATTTTGACAATTTTATTGACGAATTTTTCACATATAATTTTGATATAACGACTTTAGTGAAAGATATTTAAATGAAGTCAAAATCCCTAATAACCGGAAGATATTTCCTACGTGAAAAGTGCGTCTCAGCGTTTTTTAGAAGCCCAAAATAATAAGTTGTATTATCTAAAACAATTTTAAGGTGAAACCTATATTTTACAACTTCCCCATTGGGAATAATTTATTTCATGTTTAGTATAACCGGGTATTAATTTCATACCAACTACTTACCAACTACTTACCAACTCAATACTAATTCAATACTAACTCAATACTAACTCAATACCGAATGGGTACATTATGGGTACATAATGGGTAGGTAATGGGTACATAATGGGTTCATGAACCCATAATATACCCATTATAATCCCATGGAGTACCCATTCGCTATTGAGTTAGTATTGAGTTGGTATTGAATTAGTATTGAATTAGTATTGAGTTAGTATGGAATTGGTATGGAGTTAATAACAGGGGTTGAAAGCTCTTTTCTTTGGAAAATAGCCAGGAAAATGGGAGTACACAGGAGGGATTACATAAGGGGAAAGTAGTTTTTATTCAACCTTCTTTCCTTATGGATATAAATTCCATAAGTGAAAAATTTGGTCTCAGCGCTTTTCAGTAAAGCCTAAATAATAAGGTATATTATCAAAAACAATTTCAAAGTGGAACTTGCAAAATGAAAACAGATTATTTTTATAAATGCCAAAATGGAAGTGTATTATTTGATCCCGATTTTAGTATAACATTGTTACATATAATATAAAATCTAAAATAGTCTCTTAAATTGAAGTCAATTTTGGTTATACTATGCTATTTTGGCATATATTTACTTAAAATTGCATCATGAACCCCTAATATTTGTTAAACATTTGGAATTAGTTCATTATAATGAATAAAAAACTTATTTTCGTACTTAAATAAAAATAGACAGCGTGCATCAAAACCTGGTATTAATTCCAACATACAACGAAAAAGAGAATGTAGAGCGAATGATTAGAAAAGTCTTTTCATTGAAAACGCCCTTTCATATATTGATTATTGATGACAACTCACCCGATGGAACCGGGCAAATTGTTGAAAAACTATTCCCTGAATTTCCAGATAGGCTTCACATACTTAAACGAGCCGGAAAGCAAGGTCTCGGGAAAGCATATCTGGCTGGATTTCATTTGGCATTGAAACGGCCTTATGATTATATTTTTGAGATGGATTGCGACTTTTCTCACAACCCTGAAGATTTGGAACACCTATATACAGCATGCGTTAAACAACAAGCCAGTCTTTCTATCGGATCCCGTTATATTACGGGAATCAATGTAATCAATTGGCCTCTAGGACGGGTAATTATGTCGTACCTGGCGTCGGTTTATGTGCGTGCCATTACCGGAATGAAAATTATGGATACCACCGCAGGTTTTAAATGTTACCACAGGCATGTATTGGAAACAATTGATTTCGACAATATCCGGTTAAAAGGTTATGGGTTTCAGATTGAAATGAAGTTCAAAACTTGGAAACATGGATTTAAAATTGTTGAAGTACCTATAATCTTTACCGACAGGAAAGAAGGAAGTTCAAAAATGAGTGGAGGTATTTTCAACGAAGCATTGTGGGGAGTACTGAAAATGAAGATAATAAGCTGGTTTACCCGATACGAAGAAGTGGAAGATGTTCATGTTTAACATTTCTCAAAAAGCTTACATAATATTAAATTATTCATTATTGTTCGATGCCAATTGAAGTAGGGTTATTCTTAGGGAGAGAACGCCATATTATTGTATTTAGACCATTTGCTTTTTTCAAAAATGAAGCATTTATTTGGTATGTTTTTACTTTTCCAAACGACAACAGAATTATTTTTTAAAATACAAACATTTAGGTGCCTCATAAAGGATATTTTGTTAATATATTTCGTATTTTTGATTGCAGGCTCAAGCAGTTATTCAATAAAATATGAAGACACTTATTAAAAATGCACAGGTAGTCAATGAAGGCAAGATCTTCAGGGGAGCGGTACTGATTGATGGTGAGTTAATTGGTAAAGTATTTGTCGGTGAAATCGTACCGGAGGAAATCTCACGGGGAGCTAATGTGATCGATGCCAAGGGGAAATACCTGATGCCGGGAGTCATTGACGATCAGGTTCATTTTCGTGAACCAGGAATGACTCATAAAGGTGAAATTGCTACTGAATCACGAGCCGCTGTTGCTGGCGGGGTAACTTCGTATATGGAAATGCCAAATACCAATCCACAGGCTGTAACTCAGCAATTACTTGAACAGAAGTACAATCGTGCCTCGGAAGTTTCGGCTGCCAATTATTCCTTTTACATGGGTGCAACCAATGATAATCTGGCCGAAGTATTAAAGACCAATGGGAGTGATGTTTGCGGTGTAAAAGTTTTCATGGGCTCATCAACTGGGAATATGCTGGTGGACGATGAAAATATACTGTCTGAAATTTTCAGGAATACCAAATTACTTGTTGCCACCCATTGTGAAGACGAACCTACTATCATCAGGAACACAGCTATTTACCGTGAAAAATATGGTGAGTATGTTCCGATTTCTGCCCATCCAAAAATAAGAAGTGCTGAAGCATGTTTCAAATCAACCTCAAAAGCTATCGAGCTGGCTTCAAAATTTGGCACTCGTCTGCATGTTCTTCACCTTTCAACGGCTGATGAAATGAAACTTTTCGAATCGGGACCTGTTGCGAAAAAGCACATCACAGCAGAGGTTTGTGTGCATCATTTATGGTTCGATGAGCATGATTATATTGCTTATGGAACCCTTATCAAATGGAATCCAGCCATCAAATCGTCTGCTGATAAAGCTGCACTTTGGGAAGCACTGCTGAATGATAAAATTGATGTTATTGCAACTGACCACGCCCCGCATACACTTGAGGAAAAGACAAATACCTATTTTAAAGCACCTTCGGGAGGGCCAATGGTTCAGCATTCGTTGTCGGCTATGCTTGAAATGAGCAAAAAAGGCCAGATTACTGTGGAAAAAGTGATTGAAAAAATGTGCCATGCCCCTGCTGATTTATTCAGGATCGACCGGCGCGGTTACATTCGTGAAGGATATTATGCAGATCTGGTACTGGTAGATCAAAATAAACCCTGGGTCGTTTCGCCAGAGAATATCCTATACAAATGTGGTTGGTCGCCCTTCGGAGGTACCGAATTTTCGAACCAGGTAACACATACTTTTGTGAACGGAGATTTAGTTTATGCTGAAGGAAAAGTTTCAGAAGGGAAAATAGGGAAACGATTAAAATTTAACCGATAACATTGTAACTATTTAGCTATAAAAAAAAAGGCTTCGCAAAAACGAAGTCTCTTTTTTTTATGGTCATTGCTCCTTTCCAGGGGCAAGCTGATAAATTAATCAACTACCACCAACAAATATTTTGAAGCTTTCCAAAATTCTTCAGGTTTATCAATAACCAGACCATCAACTTTCTTTGCTCCGGTAAGATGGAACGAACCAGCAGGATGAACAGTTATCACTTGTGCTTTTTTTGCATTCAACGGCAATTCCTTAAACTCACGAATATCAATTTTCATAAAATAATCGCGGTTAAAATCTTTCTTCATTTTGATGCTTTTGCCCAATCCCAGAACGCCGCCTTCTTTTTCAATTACATTCTTTTCAACCAATTCTTTCTTTGTTCCGAAAGCATAATAAGCTGTATTCATGACATTGGTTTGATCTTCAATAGCCTGATTTTTTTCTGTAATTGTTTGAGCGCTTTCAGCTGTAATGGTTTCAATTTTCTGATTTAGACCAACTACATCAATATGCAGATTTTCAAGTTGCTTGTTCAAGTCAGCAAGAGCAGCGTCTTTTTCAGCTATTTGTTTATTCAGCTGAGCAATCATTTTCTCGAATTCTGCATTTTTTAAGTTCGATGACCGAAGTTTTGCCTGGAGAGATTTTGTAAGCTCTTTGTTTTTCAAAAGTAAACTATTAATCTCAGCAATCTCAGCAATAATCCTTTTTTTGGCATCAGCTTTCACTTCTGAACCTGAGCTAGTCTGCACTGATACGATTTTTTGGATAGATTTAATCGAATCAAGGTTTGACTGAATTTCATTCATAGATGACATAAATTCTAATATAGACGCATCTTTTTGGACATCCAACTGTGCAAGACTGTCCTGTTTGGCTTGCATGCGGGCAATTTCCTTTTTGTGTTGTCCACAAGAAGTAAGGACAACTACTGACAAAATAAATAATAATTTTTTCATGGAATAAGTATTTAAATTATGGAATAAATATAAGTCATTTTACCAAATGTTTAGTAAAAAACGATATGTTTTTTTGTTTATTGCCTTATTATTTTTCCAATAGGATATTTCTATGAGCAATAATCTCAAACAATTCAGATATTCGACTTTCAGTTTCCTCAAAACCAAGTCTGAAAAGATCATTTGCTCGTCCGAAATCGAATATATTAAACAACCTTGTTTCGGGAGGATTGATGATAAAATCACAAATAGCAAAACTTTCTTGAACGTTTTTAGCCATCGTTAATCGAAATGCACGTTCGGCAATGGCTTTAAATCCGATAATATTATCTTCAGGTCCATTGTGGTTTACATTGACTCCCATCAGAAACTGACATTGATCACGTATAGATTCAGCTGGAAGATTATTTAAAAGCCCCCCATCGACGTAGGTGTTTCCCCCAATGATTTGAGGCTCAAACACAAGTGGAATAGAAGCTGAAGCCAATACCCACTGAAATAGTTTTCCTGAACTTTTCGTTTCTGATAGTCCAGAATTAAGGTTGGTAACCGAACAGCAAAATGGTATATTTAATGCAGCAAAATCATCAACTGGAATATATTTTTGCAGCACCGATAGAACTTTATTTATATCAAGTAGTCCGCTTGATGGAACTTTCCACTTAATCATTTTATACATTTTGCTCGATTTTGCCAGATCAAGAATCTGCATTGGCTCCATACCAGCGGCGTAAAATACTCCAACAACGGCACCGATGCTCGTTCCAGAGATTATATCGGGATGAAGACCATATTTTTGAAGCGCTTCCAAAACTCCAATGTGAAGAATTCCGCGAGCGCCGCCTCCGCTGAGTGAAATACCAAACTTGTATTTTTCCCTTGGTCTTTCGATGGTACTGTGGTTAACTCCATTTTTAATTTTTAGCATTGGATTTTTTTCTCAATATTAAATCAATTGAAGCACTATACAATATGAATTTCAAGTTGTACGGTGAATTATAATATAAGTTCCAATGCTTTCTTAACACGTAAAATCGTTTTTAGTTGCCCCTTTTGTCAATTATTTTTAACCCAATCAGAAAGATAATAATTTAATGCCATAGCATTAAACCTATCTTACTTCTGGTAAGCATATTGCTGATTTTCGATTCAATTTAAACAGTTTCAAAACTATACATATAAATAGGAATCAAATAAATTTATCCAATTTAGACCTGACGAATATTTATCATTGAAACAAATTGGGAAATAAGACTCCTATTAGAAGTTACATTTTCCATAATTTGTAATGCAATTTAAGGCAATTATGGATTGTCTGATAAGTCAATTTATTTAAAATATCCATTTAATGCAAAAATTAAATAGACTGAGTGGCTTACGGTCGGGTAATTCACTCAAAAATTTGTAATATTGCAGTAGTTAAATTTTGTGCCATTTTGTTTGATGAAACCTCCATTTTAAAGGTAGTTTTATACAATATTAATCCAAATTGGCAGTTTATCCTAAAGTCAATAAAAATCAACTATTGGTCAAACGATTATCATATCGCCTATTTTTCGTCATAGTGCTGTTTTTTCTGTCTGGATGCTCGACAAAAAAAAACACTGTTGTGTCACGCGCTTACAACAATTTAACGGCACACTACAACGTGTATTTCCACGGAAAGGAAAGCCTGCGCGCGGGAATTGACAAAATCAACAAGTCAGTCGAAGATGATTATTCGAAAGTTTTACCTATTTATAAATCGAGCAACCCTGCAACTGCAACTGCAGCTACTGCTGATATGGATAATGCAGTTTTAAAAGGATCAAAACTTATACAATCTCACTCGATTACAAAAAAGCCCAAACGAAGGAAAAACAGGAGCAAATCGTACATTAAATTTGCCGGTCAGGAAGAATTCAATAATTGGGTCGACGATGCCTATATATTAATGGGGAAAGCCTATTTTTATGAGCACAATTATATGTCGGCCATTGAGAATTTCAATTACGTATTGCGTAAATTCCCGGATGATCCATCCAAATACACTGCCAATATATGGTTAGTACGCTGTTTTACTGAACTAGAACGCTATGTAGAGGCTTATGAACTGATTCAGGTTTTGAAGACGGATGAAAACTTTCCCAGACGTCTCGATGGAGAATTAGCTGCTGTTACTTCTGATTATTATGCCAGGCAACTTTCTTATATAGAGGGAATTCCTTTCTTGTCGATTGCCATAAAACAAGCAGATAAAAAGGAGGATCGCCTGCGTTTCACTTATGTGTTGGCTCAATGGTACCAACAAACAGGAAATACGGAAAAGGCTTCAAAAACCTTCAGGGATGTTACACGTATGAATCCTCCCTACAAAATGGCCTTCAATGCTCAAATCAGTGCTGCCGGTACTTTCACTGGAAATGGCAATGCTGATAAACTTAAAAAAGAGCTTCGCAAAATGCTACGCGATAAAAAGAACCTGGAGTTCCGCGATCAGATCTATTTTGCAATAGGCAATATTTCGATGAAAGCGGGGAATAAGGAACAGGCAAAAGCAGAATATACAAAATCGGCCTCGTTAAGTTCTGTTAATTTATATCAACGTGCGCTGTCTTGCCTTACCCTGGCTCAAATCTATTTTGACGAACTAAATTATAAAAACGCGCAAAGTTACTACGACAGCGCCATGGTAGTCATTGATGATAAATATCCAAATTATCAGCAGATATCAAATCGTCATCAGAGTCTAACCCGATTGACCGACAATATTTATGCTGTTGAACGCGAGGATAGTTTACAACGAATAGCATTGATGGACGAATCCTCAAGAAACACATTGATAGATAAATGGATCGCATTAGCAAGTGAGAAAGAAATCCAGGCAAAAAAAGACGAAGCTGCGAAGTTGACAAACCAGAGTTTTTTCAGGTCCAATGAAAGTCGATTCGGTTTAAGTAAACAACAAGAAGGTGCCGGATGGTACTTCTACAGTCCCACTACTGTGGCTTATGGCAAAGTGGAATTTGAAAGGTTATGGGGTAAACGTAAACTCGAAGACGGATGGCGAAGGGCCGACAAACGTAACGCGATAGAAGACGTGACGGCTGAAAATGAAGATTCGTTAACAACCAATGAGCCAGTGGTAAAGAAAATTACGGATACTAAAAGTCGCGAATTCTATACCCAAAACTTGCCTGTAAACGATTCACTGATGAATGTTTCTCATAGCCATATCAGAAGTGCACTATTCAATGCTGGAAGAATTTTCAAGACCGAATTCTCGGATTTTCCACGTTCGAGTGAGGCCTTCGAAGACCTGAACAAACGTTATCCTGATAATACATATAGCCTCGCTTCTTATTTTGAATTGTATGACCTGAATATTAAAATGAACAATCAGGAAAAATCAGACTATTATAAAAACCTGATTGTAAACAATTACCCAGATTCAAAATATGCCAAATATTTATTGAACCCCAACTATTTTATTGAATTGGAGGCCCAAGCCGACAGCGTAAACCGCTTATACCAAAAAGCATTTCTTGAATTCAAAAACGGTCAATATGCTCTGGCGGGACAAACAACCGAACAAATTAATACGATGCAACCCGACAGTGCCCTCATACCGAAAATAAAATTCATCAGAATGGTGGCCGATGGAACTCAAACAAACTGGAATGCTTTTGGAAATTTGCTTACTGATTATATCAAAACTTACCCGAAGGCTGAACCCAAACCGCTGGCTGAGCAAATATTGAAATTAATTAAGGACAGCACATTGGCCAATTATCAGAACCTGGTTGATATCGGCTATCTAAATGATAAGATCAAAAACAGCGAATTGTTGCCTGAAAATAAAAAAGGAGCCGATCTATTTGAAGGTAAATTCTCCTACGATGAAGACCTGCTTCATTATTTCGTTATTGCCTATCCAAAAAGCGCTAATGTAGATCTAAACCGACTTAAATTCGACATTGCCAATTACAACATCGACCATTATACTAAAATAGATTTCGAAATTGAATCACAAAATCTGAATAACAATACGGTCTTGCTAATCATCCGCTCATTGAGCGATAAGGAACAAGGCTTAATATATTTCAGATCAATCATAAAGCAAAGAAGTGTATTTCAATCCCTTAAAAACATAAAATATGTCAACTTCGTAGCTTCATCAACCAATTTTCGAGATATTACCGCCGATAAGGATTTTGATGAATATCTGAAGTTCTTTGTTCTCAATTACAGCAAGTTTATTACAGGTGATTTTACAGACGAAGTATTACCCGAACCTGAAGAATTAATGACCAAGGCCAAGGCTGAAGAGGAACTGGTGAAAGAAAAAGGATCCTTTGTAGCCATAGCGCCAGTTGCTTCTGGTACTACATTGTATGCAAACGAGGAAACAGGACCCCAGAATTTTGTGATTGCAGTAAATTCACCCAAGTTTAATATTAAACCGCTATTGGCCAGCTTTGAAGCGCATAACAAGGAACTGTATCCTAAGGAAAATCTGACAATTGATCAAAAGCAACTTAGTGAAAATCAGTTGTTGATTGTTCGTCCGTTTAAAACCAAAAACGATGCAATCAGTTATTTTACCAAAGCGGTGGCAACACGTAATTTATACAAAAGCCTTGACACGCTGGGTTATCGGAATTTTATCATTACAGATGCAAATCTGAAGAAAATGTACGAAACCAATCGAATAGCAGATTACCTGACCTTTTTCAGGGAAAAATATATTGGTTTAGAAACTAATACATCCAGCAAACCGGTTAATGCGCCACCGCCAGCATATAAAGGCCCTTACAACAAAAAAATTGATGGCGTAAATTCTTATATGCTCATTGTACCCAAAGAAGAAATCAATCCTGAAATGCTGGTACAGTCAATTGTTCAGTTTAATGCTCAAAAATACCCACAGCCAGCCTTGACGGTAACCAATAAAATGCTCGATGATTTCAGAATCATCATAAAGGTTGAAGGATTCACGTCAAAGCAAATTGCCCTCGAATATTTGCGCGCTATAGCTAAGGATCAATTGGTTTATGGCCCCATGCAGAATGCCAATTACCGTAATTTCGTGATTACTCCTGAAAATGAAGCAATATTCATAAAGAGTAAAAATATTTTGACTTACATGGAATTTTATAAACAATTCTACCTTGCAAAATAAGGGATTATAAAAAGAATTATTCATTTCTGAAGTTGTTGTCAGATTATCATGATCAGATCATTAAATGGTCAAAAGGTTAATGTTTAGAGATATACATCTCAACCGAAATTCACATAGACCTGTATGAGTCAATTCAAAACAAACATTTTGTTTCAGATTTACATACAAGTCTTGAAATTATAAATATGATCTCTGAAAGACCCTTAAGACATCATTTCTCAAAGGATTCAGTCCTTGGTCTTGCATTCTCCGTTAAATTTTGTTAAGTTTATACTTTCTAAGATTTTCACCTGTTTATAATAACAATATCAACATTTCAGAAAAACAATCCTTATGGCAAAAACTAAAATACTTTGGACTGACGACGAAATCGATTTATTAAGAGCCCATATCATTTTCCTTCAGGAAAAAGGATTTGAAGTTGTTACTGCCAATAATGGAAGTGATGCTATTGAACTGGTTAAAACAAACTTTTTCGACATTATTTTTCTGGATGAAAATATGCCAGGACTCAGTGGACTGCAGACGTTGAGCGAAATCAAAACCATTGATCCCAATGTTCCTGTTGTGATGATAACCAAAAGTGAAGAAGAGGATATCATGGATGAAGCTATTGGTTCGAAGATGGCTGATTATTTGATTAAACCTGTTAATCCAAATCAAATTCTACTTTCAATAAAAAAGAATGTTGACCAACGTCGTTTGGTAACTGAACGGACTACATCGGCCTATCAAAGTGAATTTTCTAAAATCGGCATGCAGATCAGTGACCGGCTTTCGTTTGACGAATGGGTGGAAGTATATCGTAAACTGGTATTTTGGGAACTCGAACTCAGTTCTTCCGAAGATTCGGCCATGGACGAGGTGCTGAAAATGCAAAAATCGGAAGCCAATAACTCTTTTGCCAAATATATTCGTAACAATTATCAGGACTGGTTTAGCAGTAATCAAACCGATAGGCCATTGCTATCACTGGATATTTTCAAGAGTAAGGTTTTCCCTCAGGTTGATAAAGGTAATAAAGTATTTGTGTTGGTGATGGATAATCTCCGTTACGATCAGTACAGGGTATTGGCCACCATTTTGACCAACTATTACCATATTGAAGAAGAGGAACTTTATTGCAGTATCTTACCCACTGCCACAATGTATGCCCGCAATGCAATGTTTGCAGGATTGATGCCTTCTGAAATAGAAAAGTTATATCCTGATTTATGGGATGATGATGACAATGAAGGTCATAAAAATCGCCATGAACAAGAACTATTGCAGAAGCAGTTAACAAGACGTGGTAAAAATTACAAACTGTTTTTTGAGAAGATTACCAATGTAAAAGGCGACAAGAAAATGACCGACTACCTTGGAAGCATTCTCCAGAGCGACTTATCGGTGATGGTTGTTAATTTTGTAGACATGATTTCGCACGCGCGTACCGAAATGGATATGATCAAAGAGTTGGCCGGAGACGAAGCAGCCTACCGATCACTTACCCTAAGTTGGTTTAATCACTCATCGTTGCTCGATTTGGTGAAGTTACTTGCCGAAAACAAGGTGAAGGTGGTCCTTACTACCGATCATGGCAGCATCAGGGTTGAAAATGCAAATAAAGTGATTGGCGACCGCGAAACCAATACCAATTTACGATACAAATTAGGTAGAAATCTTAATTACAAATCGAAAATGATTTTCGATGTTAAAAATCCAGCCACCATATTATTACCGTCCCGAAATGTAAGTACTTCATATATTTTTGCTACCAATACCGACTTTTTTGCGTATCCGAACAACTTTAATTATTTTGCCCAATATTTCCGTAATACGTTTCAGCATGGAGGCATTTCACTCGAAGAGATGATCATTCCTGTTGTGACAATGACTCCCAAAGGATAAACATGACGAATTGGAATTCCTCTTTTGGAATTCCAATTCAATACGATTTTCTTTGGAATACTTTCAACAAAATTGACTATTTATAGGAAGCAAAAACTTAGTTTCCTTGACACAATGCAGAACCTTCAACTATTCATATCTATCCAACTATCAGTATCTTCCCTTGGATCATAATTAAATTCTCAAAAATTTACATACCGGAGCTTTTTCTTATAAGCTCAAATTTACCTTTTCATCTTGGGCCGATTGAGACTTTGGCGTTAACAATCAAATAAATGATGAACTCCCATGCTTAGTAATACTTCTAGGTTTATTTTGGGTCAGCTTAAAAACTTTAATTATTTTGAATAATAGCTACTTATAGCACTATATATTGTAATACGTGCAGGATAAAAAAGAGAAAGTGTCCAAAATGTCCGCACCCTGGAAGAGGTATATACTTTGGTACTAATTTCCCCACGTATTTGGAACCGGACATGAAAAATAAATAACAGAGATATACAACTGCAATTATGCCAGTGATAACATGCCATCATCTGATACCCATCTGATACCCATCTGTAACCTTTCTGTAACCTTAGGTTACAGAAAGGTTACAGATGGGTTACAGATGGGTTACAGATGATTGTACTCAAACCTCAACCCGCTCCATAGGAACAGAGGGAGAAATACAGGATGGATTGCTTATTTTGAAAAGTAAATAGGAAGGGTTAAAAACATATTGCTAAAGATAAGCAGGGAATTCTGGATTGCTCTTTATATATTGATCATGAGTGCTCAGGATTCCCTACAAAATACAGTTAGATGGAAATATTTGCCAGAGGTTGAATTAACCAGCAATGACTGGGTATAAAAACTGGCTTGCAATTAGAAGGAAATAATATTAAACAATTACTAAATAAAAATTGCACTTTTATTCTAATTTAATTGAAAAGGGTAATGAAAGATTAAATATTAATAGGATTGAATTCAAAACTGCTTTTCGGAAATTTTCAATAAAAGCGTACAACCCTCATTTCAAATGCGTTAATGATATAAAAAAGTCTATTCATTCATTTTATCATCCCGGGTTTTTTGGTATTGTTTATTGGCAAATACAAATTCCTGAAGCTTCTGGTTATCAGTGCTCAGTATCTCTTTTCTGTCGCCTTCCCAACACATTTCTCCTTCGGAGATAAAAAGGATATTGTCACCAATTTCCATTACTGAATTCATGTCATGGGTATTTATGATGGTCGTAATTTGGAGGTCAACCGTAATTTGATGGATCAATTCGTCGATGAGTATTGAGGTTTCAGGATCGAGGCCAGAGTTAGGTTCATCACAAAATAAATATTTAGGATTCAATACGATGGCACGTGCAATGGCCACCCTTTTCTGCATTCCCCCAGAAATTTCGGAGGGGAACATTTTATTGGAATCCGAAATATTTACCCTATCAAGACAAAAATCAACCTGCTTTTGTTTCTCAGCATTCGAAAGGATTGAAAACATATCGAGAGGAAACCGAACATTTTCTTCAACACTCAGAGAGTCAAAAAGTGCACCCCCTTGAAATACCATACCCATTTCCTGCCTGAGTTTTTTACGCAATTTCAGGTTCATGGCTGTAAAATCGCGGTCGTCATAAAATATACTTCCACTATCAACTTCTAGTAATCCAACAATTGATTTAAGCAGAACTGTTTTACCTGAACCGCTACGACCAATAATCAGGTTTGTTTCTCCCTTATTGAATTCCTTTGAAATATTCTTCAAAACCTCTTTGTGTTCGAAGGACTTATAGACATTACTTATTTTGATCATAACAGCAACTGAGTTAATATCAAATCGGAAACCAGGATTAAAATGTTGGTATTCACCACTGCCCGCGTACTTGCGGTACCCACATCGAAAGCGCCACCCTCGACTGAATAACCAAAGAATGCAGCAATTGATGCAATCAGAAATCCAAAGACTACGCATTTGATCAATGAGAATGTTACATAGTATGGATTAAAATTGAATTGTACCCCCATCAGATAATCAGGAACTGAAACCGCACCTACGGCAGGGCCAACAATCAATCCGCCAAGTATTCCAAAAAACACACTGAGAATAAATAATAAGGGGAATATCAGAACTACGGCAATAATTTTGGGCAATATCAGGTAACTAGCCGAGTTGACCCCCATAATTTCCAATGAGTCAATCTGTTCAGTAACTTTCATGCTTCCAATTTCAGAAGTAATATTCGATCCAATTTTACCGGCCATGATCAATCCCATGATGGTAGATGAAAACTCAAGGATCAGTGAATCACGGTTTCCTAAACCAATCAATGTGTTGGGCAATAAAGGGTTACTCATATTGTAAGCAACCTGTAAAGTCATGATTCCACCCATGAACACAGAAATGACAATTACAATCCCGACAGATTTAATGCCAAGGTTCTCAATTTCATTAAAAGTTTGCCTTAAATACAAACTATGTTTTTCGGGTCTGCTAAACACTTTTAAGAGTAAAGCAAAGTATCTTCCGGTTTGATTAAAAAAATTCATTCTACGTTTTTGATTATTCAAAGTGAATTTATGATGCCCTGGAAATCAAAATATGACTTCATATGAAAAAGTTTTGCCTAAAGGTACAAATATTACAAAAGCATTGATTTATTATGCGATTATAATTTTAAACTTCTTATCTTCATAAATATTTCTGAAAGATAAAAGGGCCTTCATAAAAGAGATTTTTTAAAGGCTTTTTTTCTACTATATTATTCACTGTTAAATATTTATGACATGAACAACACCTATTGCGTAATAATGGCAGGCGGAATTGGGAGTCGGTTTTGGCCCCTTAGCAAGAGTAACATGCCAAAACAATTCCTTGACATTCTGGGAACAGGCCGTACTTTTATACAACAAACCTACGACAGGTTCAGAAAAATCTGTCCGGATGAAAATTTCTATGTAGTAACCAGCATCGACTATAAAGAACTTGTGTTGGAACAATTGCCTCAACTCAGGGAGGACCAGGTACTGCTTGAACCGCTTCGTCGAAATACAGCGCCCTGTATCGCTTATGCCTGTTACAAGATACAAACAATTAATCCAGAAGCAAATATCATTGTGGCTCCTTCTGATCATCATATCGAGCAGGTAGACAAATTCATCGAACAGATCAATAAAGGTCTTGAATTTGTGAAAAATAATGATGCCTTACTTACATTGGGCATCACTCCCAGCCGACCTGAAACTGGATATGGTTATATTCAGATTGAAAGTAAAGATATAAAAAATACGAATGAAACCCTACATAAGGTAAAAACTTTTACGGAAAAGCCAGACCTTCAATTGGCTAAAATATTTCTGGAAAGTGGTGAATTTTTCTGGAACTCAGGAATCTTTATATGGTCGCTTTCCTCTATCCTGAAAGCTTTTGAAACACATTTAAGTACAGTATCAGAGTTGTTCAGTAAAGGCTCCAAGCTATATGGAACTGCAGACGAAATCCCATTTTTGAATAAAATCTATTCTGAATGTCAAAATGTTTCTATCGACTACGGGCTTATGGAAAAGGCTCACAATGTATATGTATTGTGTTCTGATTTCGGGTGGAGTGATCTGGGCACATGGGGATCGTTGTATGAAAGTAGAAGTAAAGACCCTCAAGGCAATGTAGTATCCGGAGAAAATGTCATGCTTTACAATACTAAGAATTGCCTTATAAATATGCCATCTGAAAAGCTGGTTGTATTGCAAGGGCTTGAAGGATATATCGTTGTAGAATCAGAGGGAATCCTGCTGGTTTGCAAAAGAGAAGATGAGCAACAAATTCGCCAGTTTGTTAACGATGTAATGATGAATAAAGGAGAGAAATTTGTTTAACCAACAACGAAATATTTTATAAGGATGAGAGGATTTCAATTATTGGAATCCCCTTTTCTATTCATCCCAAAAAGAAAAGTTATTCCCAGTAATTGGGTTTAAAAGTACTTCGGACACAACGGAACCCGATATATGATTTTGCTGAATCCTGATATTCATAACTACGGGTTGAAACCTGAATATAATAAGCAATATCTTTCCATGAGCCTCCGCGTATAACCTTACGTTTCATTCCAGGAATATCATCAGCTGTTGCATTGTACTGAAAATCAGGACTGAAATCATTCATTAATTCATAACCTGATTCATTGTAGGCACTGGAAGTCCACTCAGCCACATTACCAGCCATATCGTACAATCCATAAGAATTGGCAATAAAACCAGCAACCTTGGCAGTAGTTATATTGTTTTGATTATCAGAAACATAATTTCCACGCATAGGCTTGAAATTGGCTAAAAAACTACCTTCCTCATTACGTGAATAATAACTTCCCCAGGGGTATAAAGTCATTTGGTGCCCCCCACGTGCAGCATATTCCCATTCGACTTCTGTTGGGAGCCGATAATCCATTACAGTAGGCATTTTAATGAGCTCCTGATACGCATTCAATTGCTTGGTTCTCCAATCGCAAAAGGCTTTTGCCTGAGCCCAGGTAACCCCAACGACAGGATAATTATCGTAAGCCACATGCGAAAAATACTTTTCTGTCAATGGTTCGTTGTATGCAAAAGTATAATCACGAATCCATACAAGGGTATCTGGATAGACCTGGGTCGATTCGCGCATGATAAATGAAGATCTGTTGGTAATAGGATTTTCCTTTCCTGCCTGATCGATTACAGTTCCATTATAGCTTTGAGTTTCAAAATTATAACTATTTGCCCTTCTTGCTGCCTGTTTATAGTCGATCCAATAATGTTCGTAGCTTAACTTTCGGGTATCCAATTCCTTACGATTAAAAAACCTTTCAGTTTCAGGGATGAACATACCTTCAAGTGCAGCCTGGTAATCAGGATTTTTCCATTCAATAGGTTCCGCCCAATTTAAATGGGGCGTTTCAAGGACCGCTCCCTTACGGCCTTCGGTTATTAAAAATTCGGGGATTGTTTCAGACAATAGTTGACGGGCAATAGAGTCTCTGACCCAATAGACAAATTGGCGGTATTCATTATTTGTGATCTCGGTATCGTCCATCCAAAAAGAAGGAACAGATACTGTTTTTACCGATGTGTTTGCCTTATCAATCTCCTGATCAGACGGTCCGATGTTAAAACTTCCCTGCTTGATAAACTTCATCCCATAAGGAATCGGCTCAAAAAAGGGCTTTCTGTTCTGCGCGCTGGTAAGTTGACTTTTCCAGTCTTTGTTACAAGCGCTTAGAAAGACAAGTAAAAACAAACCTATAAACACACTTTTATACATATTACTCCAATATACTTTCAAATAACGCTACTGAAAATCATATATTATTTATGCACTCAAAAAAAAGCCTTATCAGGAAGACCTCATAAGGCTTTTTCTTATATTACAAACGATTAATATTCCCAAAGATTTTGTTCGTAATCAAAAATATCGCTTTCAATCTTCTTGCTCTCAAGCATTGCATCCTTACCACTAAGATATTGGCTGATGGCACGATTGTTATAAATATTAGATTCTTTTAAGATATATGAAGTAAAGATACGTTTCAAAAACAAATCATCGTAAGATGAATTACGTGCTGTATTCTTGGTATTAAATACTTCATTGGCAGCCATTAATTCTCTAGCCTCCGGATAATAGATCCAAAACATCTGTTGACGTAGAACCGTTTCCTGGTTGATATCATTGTCAGCATAGTACTCCCGGATAGGGCATATACCTATGATGCGAACATTCAGGGTTGAATTTTGCTTGTCAAAATACCATTCTTCCTTCAATTCAATTTGTTTAATTTCTTCAGAACGCATCTCTCCGTTAACCACTGTATCTTCAAGCCCTCCGGTATCAATATTTCGTTTCTGAATTTTTCTGGCAGTTCCCCCAAAAGCGGCTTTAACTTGATCAATTGACATGGGAACCTTAAATTCGTCATCGTCCTTGGCATCATAAGCCGTAAGTTTATTGTCTTTTATCCCCAACAGTAAAAGATTTACCAGATTGTTCTTACCCTCTACCTCTGTGGTGGGGTAATACATGGGTTGGTTCATAGTTTCACGAAGGTCGATAATACGCCATATTTTCTTCGACCACATCACATCTGCCTCCCTCACATAAGGAAGAGGAGTTGGTTTACGTTTAAACAGGTCTGTCCTTGTAAATGCACCATCAATTGGAGGCCCAGTCCTTTTAAAAGCTCCATCCATAGGAGTCATAGGCGTGGCCGTAGGCGCTGCAACCTGTGTCTGAGCTTGTGTTTCCTGGCTGGTTGTACCACTCAAGAAAACTAATAATCCAAAGAATACCAGAATATTTTTCATATTATCTAATTTTAAAACTGATGGGGGACAATGTCCGATTGCTGCCGTCGTCCCCTTTGGCAGTAATGTTATCAATATTAATAAAACTTCCCTGCGTTAATTTTCCAAACTGTTCTTTTTGGTCTTTTGTAAACCGGTTACTGGTACTTGGTAAGATTTTAACAAATCCACTAGAACCTGAAAAGGTAATTTCAAATTGTGTAACTTTAAATTTCAAGTCAAAGTCAAAGTCTTTTAATTCAGCAAATATACCATCTTCTGCCTGTAATTCCTCTTTCCTTAGATTGCCTCCATTCTTACCCCCAACAGTAGCTAATGGCGGTGGAACTGCTTTTACCCTAAAGTCCATTGAACCCATATTTCGCGTTTCGCCTCCCATAATAGCTTTTACCGAAATAGAAGTATTTTTGCCTGCAATATCCAACTTGCCAGGGTATACTAAAAATCCGTCACCGCTCTTTTCAATCCGACCATTGGAAACAGAAACTGACAGATTTTCAGAAGCAATACCCGGAACTGAAACTTTTACAGGATTAGGAATCCCAAAATACAATACATTCATTTTAGTTGGTGAAATAGTAACACTTGGAGCACCAACCTGATATTCGCCTTTGAAAGTATATGGGACGATAATCCCTTCCGGGTTTGTATATTTAATTGTTCCCGTGTATGTTTTTGATCCAACATCGGAGGCAGTGGTAGTATAAATAAATCTCTTGTTTTTCGCTGTAATTTTAGCATTGTTTACAAATACTTCAGGATCCTTGGTGGTATCGATAGCTGCAAGATAAATTTCAGCTTCAAACTGATCACCTTGAATCACATAGTTTGATTTAGGCAAAATCCTTGCTTCTAAAGTATTAAATTTAAACGAGGCGGCATCAATATTACTGTAAAATAATGAAATAATATTGCTTTCAGCATTTTCAATATCGATTTGCATTTTTGAAAGAAGGGTAATTACAGCGATGAGTGGTTTATTTTCAAAATGCAAACTTTCCCACGTCTTTTTTTCTCCACCCTCTTTTAACTTTATTTTCGGATTAGAGGTATCCAATTGTTTGGAGATATTCTCGCGCATTGCATCATCCTTATCTAAAAGCGAAGCTAAAAAATCACGATACTCTTCGATACTGTTTCTTAAATCTGCACCCTTCTTATTATTAATCATTATATGGGATGGACCATTCAAGTCGTCTTCCTTTTTAATCAAAATGGTATCGCCTTTGCTAGTTACAATAGTAGGTTCTTCTTGTGATAGATTGAAATTTGGTCCTGCATCTTTTTTAGAAATACCTCCGGAAGCCATAACCAATTCTTCCTTTAGATCAATAATTTTGGTAATCAGTACTTTTGTTCTTGTCTTTACACTATCTGATTTCAATTTCCATTTCTCTACTTTATCTTTATTGTCGCTATAAGCTGCATCAAAAGCAGAATATATCTGGGCATTTTTTCGCTTAACAATATTTAAAGTCTGGTTCAAACTGGCATCAATAACACGGAATGATTCCAGCACCTCAGACGCAACATTTAGTGCCAGCATAGCTGTCAGCACTAAATACATCATATTGATCATTTTTTGCCTTGTAGATTCCGGGCAATTCTTCGTTGACATAGTATTGACTCTATTTAATTACTTCTTTTTATAATTCATGGCACCAAGCATATTTCCATAAATTGAATTTAGAGCATCCAGGTGTGAATTCAATTTTTCAGCATTTTCCTTGTATTTCTTCATTTCCTGAGCTGAAGAAGCAATGATCTGGTTCATACGGTTGAGATCTTCGAAAAACATGCCTGAGGCTTGGATTTGCTCACTTGTACCTTTCAATTGATTTTCATAAGAAGTATTCAGGGCATCAATATTTTTATTTAACTTCTGAAGATTGTCCCCATAACTGTTTGAATTCTTATCTAAATCCTTGAATCCTTTTTCAATTGATCCCGAAAGTTTCTGATATGATTCAACAAGTTTAGTACCTGATTCATCAATTTGACGGGTAAATCTCACGCTTGATTCATTCAGTTTTGAGACCATTCCATCACCCGTTTCAGCAATCTTGCTGGCCGTATTGCCATAAGAATTCACCAAATTCCCAATCGATTTATTCAATGTTTCATTGGCCTGAGTATTGACCTCAGACAAAGATACCATTGATTCGGAAGCTGAATTCAGATTATTTACATACACATCTGTTGCCAATGATGCTGCTGAAATATCACTAAGGCTTGAAGCTGTATTCGATAAATCGATCAAACTTTTTCCAACTCTGGTTAACAGTTCAGGTGAAATATTGGTACTTCCTAGTATGCTGTCGAAGTTGGATTTTGTATCGGCTTTTATCTCCTCTTCAATTTCTGAGCTATCAAAATCCTCCTGAAGCTCAGGATACACCTTTGTCCAATCAGGCTGTTCCATAGGAGGTTCAAACGCTGAAAGAAAGAAAATGAAGGCTTCAGTCAACAATCCTATCGTTAGCATAATGCTGGCATAAGCCCAGTGCTGGAGTTTAAATAATGCACCAATAAGCACCAATGAGGCGCCCCATCCATACACAAAACCCATCAGAACCTTCCACCTCTTCGACTTTTGTAATTCGCCAATATTCATCTGTAATAATTTATTTTTAAATTGTTCCCGATACATCGGGAGAACGCTCCAATAATCATCCTGATGTTTGGGAGATATTCTACCTTGGCTCGTTTCATCTGTTCAAAATTATAATGGTCAATTAAAATTCATTGCCAAAAGAAGAACGAACACATCGGAAACCAATATATGATTTAGTGGTATCCTGGTATTCAAAACTTCGGGTTGAAACCTGTAGAAAAGCAGAAATGTCTTTCCATGATCCTCCACGTATTACTTTACGCTTCATTGCAGGTTCGTCATCGGGTTTGGCATTGTATTCAAAATTAGGATTGAAATCGTTGATATATTGGTAGGCTGATTCATCATAAGCTGAACTAGTCCATTCCGCAACGTTACCAGACATATCATATAAGCCAAAATCGTTAGGATCATAACTTCCAACCTTCATGGTAGCCATCCCGCCATCTTCGATATAATTTCCTCTTAAAGGTTTAAAGTTGGCCTGAAATGTTCCATCCTTTTCACGCGTATAATAACCTCCCCAAGGGAACATAGATAATTGTTTATCTCCACGTGCGGCATATTCCCACTCAACCTCTGTTGGTAAACGGTAATCGTGCACCGTTGCTTGTTTTCTGCCTGAAAGATAATCATTGTGAATCTTAGTTCTCCAATGGCAAAATGCCTTGGCCTGTTTCCAATCCACTCCTACCACAGGGTAATCATCAAATCCGGGGTGCCAGAAATAGCGGGTAGCCCAAGGTTCATTATAGGAGAATGTAAAATCTCTGATCCAGCACAATGTGTCAGGATAAATAGGCGATTGATCGCTCATGATAAATGCAGAACGATTTTGAATGTTTTCTTCTACTCCTTTTGCATTGACAACTGATCCTGTATAGCTTTGAGTTTTGTAATCGTACATATTCTGCCGTCTGGCAGCTTGTTTAAGATCAATCCAATAATATTCGTAAAATAATTTACGTGCATCAATTTCTCTTTTCTTAAAAAATCGTTCTGCTTCCGGGACATACATTGAGTCAAGGGCATCAACATAATCAGGATTATCCCATTCAATTTTTTGCTTCCAATTGATACGGGGCGGGTCAACCGGATTCCCTTTTCGGTCTTCAGTAATCATGAATTCCGGAAATTGCTCCGATAGCTTTGTTCTAGCAATTGAATCGCGGACCCACCCAATAAATTGCCTGTATTCATTGTTGGTAATTTCGGTGTCGTCCATCCAAAATGCATCAACAGAAACAGTTTTTGAAGGTGTATTGGCCGAAGTGACATCCTGATCGTTTGGACCAAGATTAAATGTTCCTCTGTGAACAAATTGCATTCCGTAAGGAGCTGGTTCAAACCATTTTCCTCTACTTTTAACCCCCGTTAGTTCTCCGTTGCCTGATTTGTTACAACTCGTTAAAGTTGCAACCATCAAAATAACTAACCCAATAGAAAAATGCTTTTTCATATTATAGCTATATATTGCTTCAAATTTTTCATTACAAAAATCTAACACTCTTATACTTCTTACTTCTGTTTTTGCCCAAATCAAAACTGTAACCCAGGTATATTTCATGCGAACCGTCGCCATAACCACCTAATGCTGATGTCATTATATCGTAAGCATAACCAATCTTCAGCCCGTTTAGCATTTCAAACCCTAAAAGTATTCCTACCGCATCCTGAATCCGGTAATTTAAACCGGCCGAATATCTCTTTTTATAAACCAGGTCAACTGTGATATCCGCCTGATAAGAAACCATATCAGTTTTAAATAACACTGAAGGTTGTATCTCAAATAACGGATCAGTCATACTGATATTGTACCCTCCTGACACATAATAATGTCGGGCCAAATAAGTACTTGCCACATCTGCAAAAACAATGGATGCCTGATTCAGGTGTGTAACTGAAGCCCCAATATAATAATCATTTGACTTTAAATAAATTCCCAGTCCCAAATCAAACGCCATCTGACTAACATCTCCTTTAACTACTGCATCATCACTGCCGAATACTGTCCAACCATCACCTTCTGGGGTAAACCATGTACCATTAAATGCGATGTTGTAAAATCCCAATGATGTCCCTATCCCCAAATTTCCAAATTTTGTTTTTCTACGGTAGGCATAATCAAGAGTCACCGCAATATTTTTTTGAAATCCTATCTCATCACTCATAACATTCAACCCAACACCGCTTTCAAATCCCAACAGCTCGTTTGTCGCATCAACGCTAAATAAAAGCGTTTTAGGAGCGCCTTGAATACCCACCCATTGGTAACGATTTAAGATTAAGCCATTTATCACTCCTTCATTTCCTGCGAAACCCGGATTAACAGACAATTGAGTCATCTTATTAAAGGTGAATTGCGGATCTTGCTGAGCAATTGCGGCCAAGATAACTATTATATATAAAAATAAAAAACAAAATATTTTTTTCATATAATTCTGTTGCAACTAAATCCCGCCAAAAAACGTAAAAGTAAAGAAATAAAATAAATACTCACTTCTAAAATGCGATATTATCTAATGTCACTGAACGAATATAATATTCATTTATTTTGTCTTTTATGCATTTTACGGATATTTTTCCACCACCTGTCAGGAATTTCTCCATGAGATGCTTTTATGTAATCCTCTTCATCACAAGGGATTAAATACATCTCATTGCTTTTTTGCTCAAAATCAGCTATTTCCATCCACCATCTGCCTGATTGTTGGCTTTGAAAAAATCCCAAAGTCATATCCATCTCCGACATATCGACAATAAATTGATTGAAATTATCGGAATCATCTTTTGGATCTTCAGCGTTTCGGTTAACAAATCCATCAATAAAATGCCATACGATTTGTGACATCAGTTTAGAGGAATTTCCTGAAAGGTCGTTTTCAGGAATAAGATTGAAAAATCCCGCTATATTCAATTGATCACTGACGCCGGCATATCTGGCCAATTGGCAAGCTTCCTCGGAATAAAAACCATTGGGTGAAGCAAACGATTGGCCTGGTGCATCCTGATAACGGACTGCATTTATATCGAAGCTAAAAACATTGGCATCGCGTAGGATGGGTTCTGTACAGGTAAGATCATAACGTATTTGACCAAGCCGCTTTACATCCCAATAAAAACTATTGAACTGATCAATTTCAATTGCATCTACAAAATAGTTTTGATAGCCCAGAGCAGTGTAGGAATATAAATTCTTCTGCTTCTCAAATATCAAATTCAGGTAATTGTCTGAATTGATGGTTTTTATACCTTTACGATAATCAAATTTAGGATCAACTGTTACCAAATTATACAATCTTCCCTCATAAGCCTTGGTAATTCCAAAGGTTAAATCCTGACTTCCCCCTAAAATAATGACTGTTTGATTGTTCTCAATAAAATAATCACATATATCGCGTAGTGCAAAGTAGGAATCATTGATGGTCTGACCAATCTTTAGATTTCCCAAATCAAGTACTTTAACCTTTGGCCCTATGCGATTCAAACTATATAAATGCTTTCTGATTTCGTCAGGAGCTTTTCCAGCTCCCGAAATCAGAGCATTCCGATCCTCTTCGACACCGATAATAATTAATTCCGCTTTTTCGAGCTTGAGTTTCTCTGAATTTTTTTGAAGAAGAGTCCCCAATGAAAGTTTATTATTGGCCCATTCGGCAAATTCAAACTTCTCAAAATCAACAGCATTAAAATATTGCAACAAGTCCATCTAATAAATATTTTACCAGCCCTAAAAGTACGCTTTTAAACAAAACGTTCAAACAGTAAAATGCGTTTACAATAATATTTATTTTTTACGACCTTTTTTAACCGCTGGTGCCTTATCAATCAGTACCATAGCCTCATCAAAAGTCAGCTTCGCAGCATCAGTAGCTTTGGGAATTTTATAATTGTTCTTCTTAAACGAGATATATGGACCCCATCTTCCATTCAGAATTTTGATTTCTGGATTCTCATCAAATATTTTAATAACAGCATTTCTATCCTTTTCACGTTTGGCTTCAATCAGAACAATAGCACGTTCCAGTTCGACAGTATATGGATCGTCCACGTCCTTTTCAAGGGATACAAAAACACTGTTATGCCTTACGTAAGGACCAAACCGACCAATTGCAACGGTCACAGCTTTACCTTCATAGTCGCCAAGGGTGCGCGGCAGTTTAAAGAGTTCAAGCGCCTCCTCAATAGTAATTGTTTCTAAATGCTGTTCAGCTCTGAGACTGGCAAACTGAGGTTTCTCGCCTCCTTCAGCCACTTCGCCCAACTGTGCAACTGGACCAAAACGTCCAATCCTCACGGACAAATCTTTACCTGATTTTGGATCTACTCCCAATATTCGAACTCCATTGGCACGTTCTGCCTCATTTAAAGCACCTTCAACCTTCAAGTGAAAAGGATCATAGAAGCTGCGTATCATATCATTCCAGACAATGGTTCCTTCAGCAATTTCATCAAATTCCAATTCAACTTTGGCAGTAAAATTATAATCCATGATCAAATCAAAATATTTGATCAAAAAGTCGGTTACCACCATCCCTATATCTGTTGGGAATAACTTTGACTTTTCGGCGCCTGTATTTTCAGTCTTATTTTTCTCAGTAATTTTTTGTCCCGATAAAACAAGTTCAGTGAAGGGACGCTCTACTCCTACCCGATCTTCTTTCACAACATAGCCACGATTCTGAACAGTAGTGATAATAGGTGCATAAGTAGAAGGTCGTCCAATGCCTTGTTCCTCAAGCTTTTTAACCAAACTGGCTTCTGTATAGCGTGGGGGCTTTAAGGTAAAACGTTCAGTAGCCTGAATTTTTTCAGTGCGCAGCTTTTGCTTAACCGACAACGGGGGTAATAACCCTTTGGTACCGCCGTTTTGCTCCTCATCGTCAAAAGATTCCATATATACTTTCAGGAAACCATCAAATATCAAAACTTCACCTGAAGCCATGAATTTTTCAGAAACTGTTGAAATGTCGATCGTAACAGTTGTTTTTTCAAGCTCTGCTTCAGCCATCTGTGAAGCAATTGTACGCTTCCAGATCAGGTCATATAATTTCTTCTCCTGGCTGGTGCCTGCAATTTCCTCCTGATCGAGGTAGGTAGGTCGAATGGCCTCATGAGCTTCCTGTGCGCCTTTTGATTTATTTTTATATTGTCTGAATTGGTGATATTTTTCACCCATACTGCTGATAATCTTCTCTTTGGCTGTATTAATTGCTAAGCTTGAAAGTATTACAGAGTCAGTACGCATGTAGGTAATTTTACCCGATTCATATAATTTCTGAGCTATACTCATAGTTTGGGAAACGGAAAATCCAAGTTTCCGGCTTGCCTCCTGTTGAAGCGTAGATGTAATAAAAGGTGGTGCCGGAGATCTTCTTCCTGGCTTTTTTACGACGTCACTAATCTGAAATTCAGCATTTTTACACTTTTCTAAAAAAGCATAAGCTTCAGCTTTTGTGTCAAAACGATTGTTGAGTTCAGCTTTAAGTTCCGAAATTTTACCATCACTTTCAGGAACCAGAAAGTTGGTCGAAACCCTAAAAGATGAAGTAGATGCAAAGTTGATAATCTCGCGTTCGCGTTCAACAATAAACCTAACAGCCACTGATTGAACCCTTCCGGCTGAAAGTGAAGGCTTGACCTTCTTCCACAATACCGGTGATACTTCAAAACCTACAATCCTGTCGAGTACTCTTCGAGCCTGCTGTGCATTCACCAGATTGATATCGAGTGGACGTGGATTTTGAACTGCTTTCAATATAGCTTCCTTGGTAATCTCATGAAATACAATGCGTTTGGTGTTTTCAGGATCAAGTGCAAGGGTTTCCATTAAGTGCCATGAAATAGCTTCACCTTCACGGTCCTCGTCAGAGGCCAGCCAAATCGTTTTCGATTCCTTGGCCAATTTCTTGAGTTCTGCCACTAACTTCTTCTTGTCAGGAGAGATTTCATATTTTGGAGTGAAATTGTTTTGAATGTCAATTCCAAAATCTTTTTTCTCCAAATCCCTGATGTGCCCCATACTTGAGGTGACTAAAAAATCTTTACCCAAAAATTTCTCAATCGTTTTTGCTTTTGCAGGGGACTCAACAATAACCAGGTTTTCGTACATAGATCGATATATTAATCTTACTAGTTTCAAAATTTTGTGCAAATTAAAGAAAAGGAATTGCTAAGATCAAATTAAAATACAATAAATATTTAATCATATTGATTTGATAATGATTAATATATTAAAAATGAGCTCTTCTGACCATTGATTCTGAACCTTCAGAATGAGCCCTCCGGTGATATTAACAAAGCCCTTAGGACTTCACATTATATTCTTGAATATGTTGCAGTTAACCCAAATTAATATTAACTTAGCGGCATCTTATAAGGTCCAACTTTCACATTAATTATAAGGACTTTTTTAACAGTAAATCTCAAAGAAATGAAAGTCAGTTTGGAATCATTATCTTTGCCAGTCAAAACGAATTTATTTCTGGATGGAAAAAGATATTACAGTATATAAAAAGTATATAAGGATTTTCTGGTATGTATACGGACTGGCTGTTGTGGCTATTTTCCTGTTGTTTTTCATGATTGCTGAAGGATGGCTTGGGTTTATGCCGACTTTTGAAGATCTGGAAAATCCAGAAAGTCTTTTGGCTTCTGAAGTCGTTTCAGCAGATAATGTAGACCTGGGAAAATATTTTTACAAGGAGAACAGAAGTTTTGTCCAGTATGAAGAATTTAGTCCAGATTTGCTCCATTCCCTTATCGCTACTGAAGATGTAAGGTTTTTTAAACATTCAGGAGTTGATATCCGGGGATTGTTCAGGGTTATAAAAGGAATTCTTACCGCCGATACCAACTCTGGAGGTGGAAGTACCATTAGCCAGCAATTGGCAAAAATGCTCTTCCCAAGAGACAATCTCGATAATAAACTGAAACTTATTGTACGTAAATTCAAAGAATGGGTCATTGCTGTTAAGCTCGAAAAAAGTTACACCAAAGAGGAAATCCTTACGATGTACCTCAATAAATATGATTTTCTGAACCTCGCGGTAGGAATTAAAACTGCTTCATCGGTATATTTCAATACCACTCCCGGTTCCCTTAAGCTTGAACAGGCTGCAATGCTTGTTGGAATGGCCAAAAATTCGTCATTATATAATCCTGTTCGCCGGCCTGAACTGGTGATCAAGCGTCGGAATGTGGTATTGGCACAAATGGAAAAATATGGTTACATTTCAAATGCAGTTTGTAAGGCTGCTCAAGCGAAACCATTGGAACTTGATTACCACAAGGTAGATTTTAAAACCGGACTGGCACCTTATTTCAGGGAGTACCTTCGTGCTACAATGAATGCAGGTAAACCGAACCGTTCGGACTATCGGGCCTGGCAAAATCAGAGATTTAAAGAAGATTCCGTTCAATGGGAAACCAATGCACTGTATGGTTGGTGCAATAAAAATAAAAAAGCCGACGGCACTCCATACAATTTATACCGTGATGGAATTCATATTATTACGACCATCGACTCACGCATGCAACGGTATGCAGAAGAAGCAGTTACAACCCATCTGAAAACCAATTTACAGCCTGCCTTCTCTAAACATCTTAATGGTTTAAGAAACAGACCATTCTCAAACGATTTGTCCAGTGAAGAAGTTGATAACATCATGGATCAATCTATCAAACAGACTCTTAGATACAGAGTTGCAAAGCATAATGGTAAATCTTGGGATGAAATCAGGAGAATATTCAATACGCCTGTTGAAATGACTGTTTTCTCATTTAAGGGTGACAGAGACACTACTCTATCGCCGCTTGACTCCATAAAATATTGTCTCAGCATTCTCCGGTCCTCATTTATGTCGATGGAATTAAAAACAGGACAGGTTAAAGCTTATGTGGGTGGACCAGACTATTCTCATTTCATGTACGATATGGTTAAGGACGGTAAAAGGCAGGTAGGATCGACTGTTAAGCCATTTTTATATACACTGGCCATGCAAAATGGACTGTCGCCCTGCAGCAAGGTTCCCAATGTTAAACAGCAGTTTATTTTGCCTGATGGTCGTATTTGGGAAGCAAAGAATTCGAATCCAACCAAATTTGATGATAAGATGGTTACCCTGAAATGGGGTCTTGCTCATTCTGTTAACCAGGTATCTGCCTGGGTAATGAAACAATATAATCCGCAGTCGGTGGCTGATGTGATGAAAAAAATGGGAATTTACAGTCCAATTGATCCCGTGCCATCTATGTTTCTCGGGACCTCCGATGTTACCCTATATGAAATGGTGGGAGCTTATGGAACCTTCGCCAATAAAGGAGTTTTTACCCAACCGATTTTTGTAACACGTATTGAAGACCGCCATGGCAACGTCATTTCATCATTCCTTCCCGAAAAACACGATGCCATTGACGATCAGACAGCTTATCTAATGATTGAACTGATGCGTGGAGTCGTTGATGCAGGTTCGGGAAACAGATTACGCTGGAGCCCTCAGTACGGTGGGTTTAAGGGCCCAATTGCAGCAAAAACAGGTACTACCCAAAATCAATCCGATGGCTGGTTTATTGGAATCACTCCCGAATTGGTCAATGGTTCATGGACAGGTGCTGAATTGAGAAGTATCCATTTTGCCGATCTGCGTTCAGGACAAGGAGCAAGTATGGCATTGCCCATCTGGGGCTACTTTATGCGTAAAGTCTATGCTGACCCCAGCCTACCTTATCATGATCAATCTCAATTTGAACGACCTGCAAACTTTTCGGTAAACATCAATTGCGATGATCCTGAAAGCATCGAACAAAGCCTCGACACTTCGGAAGATTTCTTTTAGCAGGAAGAAATGCGAAGTGCCTAAAGTACTTAAATTGCCTACAGTTTAAGACATCTTAAGAACTTTAAGCACTCCGCATATTTGGCACTTCACATTAATTCAATTTCTACTTTCAATTTGTTCAATCACCAAAACCTACTTTCAAATCTATTGACATGACATTGGTGTCGTATCAACATTAAAATGACGTACCATCAGGCACAGCAGCCTCCAGGGAGGAAAGCCATTTTATCAGCCACAACAATGTAACAGCCTCATTGTAAGGCAGTCACTGCATGAGTTTGCAACAATACAAAACTCACAGGAGAGTAGTAAATCCACTTTTACTAAATCATGAGGCATTGATTCCATCAAAATGATCTCCTTTTATTTGAATAATCTATTCCCTCTATTAATTCAATACTAAGTCAATACTAAGTCAATACCAATTCAATACTAACTCAATATTAACTCAATAGCGAATGGGTACATTATGGGTACATTATGGGTTCATAATGGGTACATTACGGGTTCATCGACCCATTATGTACCCATATACAACCCATAAATAACCCATTGAGTATTGAATTAATATTGAGTTAGTATTGAGTTAATATTGAGTTAGTACTGAGTTAGTATTGAGTCGGTAAGAACTATTATATTATAAAATCTGTCCCTAATGGCTGGAGAAGTGGGAGAAATAAAACTTAATGGTCTGGTTACTAATCTGTTATTGGTAAGTACGAAGCAATCCAATCATCAAAGTGTATTATCTGAATCCTTTATAAGGAGGAAAGGTTTTCTATTTTAAATGAAGAAGTAGGACAAAAAAAATCCCGCTGTTGGCGGGATCAATTATCTTTTGAATTAGTATCGGTTGATTTACTTTTTATTCTGAATAAAAAACAGGCTTAACTCCTATTTTCAACCTTTAACAGTACAGTAAGTTTGAATTTAAGATCGACTGATTTAAAAACTGATGCAATGGTCTGACCAGATTAGCAGGTCATTAAATCCATAGCATTCATACTCAGATCTATACCATACCAAAATACATACTGAAAAAGAACGACTTCGGAACAAGCAACTTGCATGAGCTTACCGAATTCATAGCCAAACATGCAAATGCTTAGTTTTCCGATTCGTAATACAACCGTTTACTTACTTTAATTTTTCAATCTTTTCTGGATCCTTCTTAGGATCTTCATCCTCTGTTTTGGATGCATTCTTAAATTCTTTGATTCCCTTACCCAAGCCTTTCATCAACTCTGGAATCTTGGTTCCGCCAAACATCAGTACGACTACCACCAATACGACGATAAGCTCCTGAGGTCCAATTACACCGGCAATAATAAATAAGTTCATATTTTAAAGATTTAAATAAAGTTTAAATGATTGACTGCAAAAATACAAAAATAATCACTCTAAATGTCATTTGAAAAGTTTAAATATATCGTTTCCATTTGCATAGAGGACAAGTGAAAGTAAAAGAGCCATTCCGGCAATCTGTGCGTATTCCATAAACTTATCGTTAGGCTTGCGTCCAGTGATCATCTCGAAAAGGAGAAACATAACATGGCCTCCATCCAGAGCAGGAATAGGTAAGAGATTCATAACTCCTAGAATAATAGATAGAAATGCGGTCATATTCCAGAATGAATGCCAGTTCCACATTCCCGGAAAAATATTACCAATGGCAATAAAACCACCCAAGCTTTCATAGCCTTTGGTTTTGGTCGAGAATATTAATTTAAATTGTTTCAGATAATCGTTGATCGTGCTAATCCCTTTATTGATCCCGGCATGAATGGATTCGAAAAAACCATAGGTCACAGTCGCATATTGGAGTGTTCCAATAGCACTTTCAAGAAATTCGGGATAAAATCCAAGTGTACCATCATCAGATACTTGCACTTGAAGGGCTTTGGGTATGCCATTGCGTAAAACATTTACTTCAATTTTCTGACCTTTGTGAGATTTGGCATAGTCAGTAAATTCATCATAAAAGCCAAAGACGTTTCCATCAACATTTACAAACACATCGCCCTTTTCCAGTCCGGCAAGGCTGGCAGGAGATTCTTTCACGATCTTGTCTGCTTTGAATTCAAAAGGTAAACGTGGATCGAAAACCCTCTTGCTCTTAATCAGCAGAGCCAGGTCCTCTTCCTTGATTTGAACATCCATCTGCTGCCCGTCGCGTAAAACCTGAATAGTCTTGGCATCGTCAAGCAAAACAGTTGGTATTATTTTATTAAAATTTTCGATCGTTACATGATCTACCGAGAGGATCTTGTCGCCATTGCGCAAACCGATTTTCTCTCCAGCTTCATAGACCATAATACCATTTTTGACATTTGCCGTTGGAAGGTATTGATCGCCCCAGGCATAGAGGATAGCGATGTAAATGACAAATGCCAGGATAAAATTCATTACAACTCCACCAACCATGATCAGCAACCGCTGCCATGTTTTTTTGGCCCTGAATTCATAAGGCTGAGCTGGAAGTTTCATGGCTTCCTTATCCATAGATTCGTCGATCATTCCCGAAATCTTGACATATCCTCCCAAAGGTAACCAGCCGATACCGTATTCAGTTTCACCTTTTTTAACTTTGAACAGGGAGAACCAAGGATCGAAAAATAGATAGAACTTTTCTACACGTGTCTTAAAAATACGGGCAAGTATAAAATGTCCGAATTCGTGTATGATCACCAATATTGATAAACTTAAAATGAGCTGTGCCGCTTTTATTAGAATTACTTCCATCGAATAAATTATATTTTTAAATCTTATTAATTGCCATGGATTTAACCAGAGCAGATGTTACTATACGAATTTCTTTGTCCGTTTGGATGTAATCGTCCAGGTTCGGTTTTTTAATAAATGCTCCCTTATTCATGGCCATTTCAATGATTTCAGGCATTTGCAGAAAACTAATTCTATCTGTCAGAAATGCTTGTACTACCACCTCATTGGCTGCATTTAAAATACAAGGCATATTTCCACCCTGATTCATGGCTTCAAAAGCAAGTGCAAGGTTACGAAAATTTTTCGTATTTGGCTGTTCGAAAGTCAGTTTTGGATAATCTAAAAAACTAAATCTTTTGAATTCTGAAACCAACCTATCCGGAAAGCTGAGTGCATACTGAATTGGAAGCTTCATATCAGGCATACCCATCTGCGCTTTCATTGAGCCATCGCGAAATTGAACAATAGAATGAACGATACTTTGCGGATGAACGATCACATCAATTTGTTCAACTTTCAAACCAAACAGCCATTTTGCTTCAATCACTTCAAAGCCTTTATTCATCATTGATGCTGAGTCGATGGTAATTTTAGCTCCCATATTCCAGTTCGGATGTTTCAAAGCATCAGCTTTGGTAACATTTGCCAATTGCTCAGCAGAAAAACCTCTGAATGGCCCCCCTGAAGCTGTAAGGTAAATCTTTTCAATTTCATTATTAAACTCACCTACTAAACACTGAAAGATGGCAGAATGTTCAGAATCAACAGGATAAATATTAACTTTGTGCTCGATGGCCAGCTGATTGATTATTTCGCCGGCCACTACCATGGTTTCCTTGTTGGCCAGTGCAATATGTTTACCGGCCTTGATTGCATTGCAGGTAGGAATTAACCCGGCGTAACCAACCATTGCAGTAACCACTATATCAATGGTTTCCATCTGCACCACCTGCTCCAGCGCTTCCTTGCCGGTATAAATCTTGATCGGCTCATTTTGAAGCGCCTCTTTCAGTATATCGTAATGACAATTATTGGTAATCACTATCACATTGGGTTGGAACCTTTTGGCTTGCTCAATCAACAATTCTACATTGTTATTGGCCGTCAGCACTTCTACTTGAAAATGCTCAGGGTTTTGTGCAATTACCTCAAGAGTTTGAGTACCGATTGATCCGGTTGAACCCAGAATCGCAATTCTTTTCTTCATAAAGCAGCTTAAAAATCTATATATGTTTGAGGATCAATTGCAATTCCATTGTACCACAGTTCAAAATGAAGGTGTGGGCCCACATTGAGTTCGCCACTGCTGCCCATTGTAGCAATCACCTCACCCGCTTTCACTTTATCGCCCACGGTTTTCAATAATTCACCATTGTGTTTGTAGGCTGACACCAGGTTATTCTCATGCTGAACATATACAGAAAAACCTGTATCCATAGTCCAGCCTGCAAATATAACCGTTCCATCCAAGACGCTTAATATTTGTGAATTTGGATTTCCAACCACATCAACTGCCAGGTGTCTGGTTTTTGTATTGAATTTAGTTGCGATCACTCCGCGAATAGGGTTATAGAAATGAATATGTGCAATTTTTATTGAACGTTTTGGATTCGTTGGAATTGAAAGGCTTTCCTTTTCTTCAAGTAATTTATCCTTAAATACAGAATCAACATTTATATTTTTGAACTTAACTTGCATGAACTTCATTGCAGAGTCCACTGGCGGCGCCTCATCCAATGGTACTTCACCTTGAAACAAGGTCTTGATCTTGTCCATATAATTATCCCTGGTTTGGATTTCATTTTCCAGTGAATCAACCAACATATAATTCAGAATGATCTGATGCCTTACTTTTGCACTAGGATAACCCGGAATACTTTCACGCAAGGGAGTATAGGCTATAATAATAGTGGTAAGTAAAACCAGTAGAACGGCGCCCAAACCGCCAATGGACAATACCTTAATGGGAGTCAGTTTGATACTCCAGACAGTTTGAATCGTTGAATCATTATAAATGATCAGCCGATAATGATCCTTCAGCATCTGAAATATTTTCTTCCTCAGTTCTTTTCTATTCATTGTCCATTTTTATAAACAACAAAATTAGAAAGATTTAAACAAAACTAATCCTTCAATCGTTTTATTAATGGTTTTTAACTTGGGCTAATAAAGAAATTGTGAAATAAATTAATGCCGGATTAGGATTATCTAAATTATTCGCCTATATTTGCACTCGCTAAGCAAGAATATCACAAGCAAAGCGCAGTTCTATATTACGACGATTCAAATACCAAAGATATATTGCGGGGTGGAGCAGTTGGTAGCTCGTTGGGCTCATAACCCAAAGGCCGTCAGTTCGAGTCTGGCCCCCGCTACTAAAAAACCCGGAACACCTAATTTTACTGGTGTTTCGGGTTATTTTTTTTAATTAAGTTACATCACTCTTAACTTCATTCACATCGATTTCATGTCAAGGAATAAATAATTGGTTATAGTTCAACTCAACCACTTCTTTATACTTTAGTTTACCTGCATCAGAAAGAAATGACTTATCCACAAACAATTGTATATCAGCTTTAGCTTGGCGAAGTTCTTTATCAATAAATACACAAATTCTATGTAAATGTCAAGAATATTTAAATATATTTAAATAAATGTATCAGACATGGCATTAAGCACTGTGATTGTCAAGATATTTTAAATATATTTAAAGTAGAGATGTGTTTAAATACTTCAATAAATTATTAATAACTTTGAAGTAACTTTAGTTGTGCCTAAGATTTTAACTATATAGCTTCCAGAGGCTAAATTAGCAACTGAAATAATGTTGTTAATTTCAGATAATTGGGCTTTTATCAATATTCTCCCTTGAGCATCGCATATTTCAATAGTTGATATTTCATCACAGGTTACATTTATTTGACTCTTAGCTGGATTGGGAAATATCTTTATGATTTGATTATCCAACAAAGTGAAATTATCAGTCGCATTAGGTTTAAAAATAAAACTATTCATATTGAATAAATCATAAATGCCACCTTTAAAAAGGAAGTAAATATCATGAACTCCGCTAATCTGACTGATTTTGCACGCATATGAGCTAATTATATCCCAACTTCCGGAAGAAGAAACCGCACAAGTACCAAGTAATTGCCCATTCACTGAATCGAGATGTAATTCAATTTTCCCACCCAATCCTCCAGATGTACATTTAACTTCAAATTCACTTGTTCCCATTTGAAAATCAAAGTTATAATAACCAACATAGTCATTATTTGAAACCGAACCGACATTGGTTCCATAGATTTTAAACCCATATCCTTTATCATAAAATCCGGCCACATATGAAGTAAAAGGATTTTTATAAGTTGTTTTTGGAATAGTACCTGGCCATGTTCCAAAATCAGGTACCCACCTGATTTCACTACCTTCAATTTTAGATTTATAAACAGAGGGGTCGCTGATGATGCTGTGTGCTGAAATATAATGAGTATAAGAGACAAATTCGTTCTCAAATATCCTGGTAGTTGCTAAATTCACAATTCCCTCATTAATTTCTGCCGGTTCAGTTATAGTTAACGCATATCCGGCATTTTTTATGGTACTGATAAAGACATTTAGTTCTTCGGATGCTATTCCATAACCATGTGAAGCAATAGATGCATTGCTCCAATCAATTCCTGTTCCTAGTTTTTTACAATCTGAAATAACACTGGCAGCTTTTATGGCCTCAGAGTAACTCATTAAAAGAATATGCGTTTCAGGGGCCTTAGCACGAATAATATTATAGGCCGTGACTTCCATTTCAATTGTATTTGCATCGTAAGGAGCTGACCATCCAAATGGCTCGTTACAAATTTCATAAACTACGTGGGTTTCATCTTTATAACGAGGAGCATAAAAATTCCAGAAATCTTTAACAAATGTTAAGTCAAACTGTCCATTTTGATGACAACCTCCAATGTTAAGAATAAGATACAGTGACTCATTTCGGGTCCATTTCACAATACTGTCAACCAGTATGGCAGAATCACCTGGCTTCATATATTGCGGACATTCAGCATATAAATGGATACAGTTGAATCCAAGATTTTTCAACTTCTTAAGATCAGATTTAAGGGGAAGAGTAGGAGATATATCTGTAGAAATATACGCACCTCTTAATAATGTTCCACTGTCGGATACTAAAGTGCCATTCTTTATTTGTACCCGCCCCCGAGGTATTTGGCTAAAACCAGTAAGTGCTAAAATAATCAGTAAGTGTAATAAAAACAATCTCAACATGGTAAAATTTTTAGCATAATTGAATTGTAAAATAAATCAAATTCTTTTTTCTTTAGGTCAACCATTTTATTTTTATCTTATAAATTTGCTGGACAATCAATCTGCTTTCTAAACCTTCAGAGTTAGGATTCATCAACTTTACTCTTTTGAAAATGTGGCTATACTTTGTACACCTTTATCGATCAATTTTACTGTATACATTCCTTTGCTTAGGTTATTCAAATCAACGGTAATAATATCTGATTTTACGGCATTACGGGAAATCGATCTTACCTTTTGGCCCTGCATATTATAGATTCCAATTTCAACATTATTGTTGACGGTTTTATTCATTCGAATATTTATTTTATTCGAAGCAGGGTTTGGGAAAACTCTAAAATTAACCGGCGCTATTGCTGATGTTATACCACTTGTGGGATTTGAACCATAAACCGCAAATTCGAAAAGAGAATAACCATAAGGTGTGTTTCTTGCTGTACCATACATTCTTATGTATCGTCCACTTGCTGTTAAGCCTGATATATCATCCGAACCACCGTCACTGGAAGTCGTGCTGTAGATATCTGACCAAGTAGCGTCATCGTCTGAAACCTGTATCTGGTAAGCCTTACCAAAGGCAGCCTCCCAAATAAGTGAAACACCATTGATCGTGCAAGTTGCTCCGAGATCTATTCTTACCCACTGAGGATCAGCATATAAACTGGACCAGCGTGTAGTTGCATCTCCATCATTAACAAAACTGGCCTTATAGAGGACAGCTTCAGTACTGGAAACAGTTGTAGATTTATTCAATGCAATATTGGTAATATTACAACCAATAGTATGTGTATCTATGGAACTGCTTTGATCTGACCAGTTACCTGCAGCATCTTTTGCACGAACGGTCAAAGAATAAGTGACGCCACAACTTAAGCCTTTCACGCTGAAAAATGTTGAAGCAGTAATCCCTATTGATTTGCCATCGATGAAAACTTCGTAACCTGTTACCCCAGCATTATCTGTGGAAGCTTGCCAAGATAAGATACATGATTTTTGAGTTATATAAGTTGATTTAAGGGTACTTGGAATTGAGGGGGCCTGATTATCTACACCTGAAGTACTTTCGTCCTTTATATATATCTTTAAGTAATCAATTTTAAATTTGACCGGGAAATCAGCTGCTATTGGATTTGAATTGATACTGCCTCCCATTGCGAGGTTAAGCAAAATCTGGGGAGCTGAAGTGCCTATCCATTCGAAATAAGTACCCTTTACCATAGTGCTGTCAACCCATTTTTGAATGTCTCCTTTTTTCCAAATCAAGGTATAGGTATGGTAGTCAGCAGCAAAATCAAAGCCAGGATGCCACACCCATTGATTGTTCTTAATATTTAGATAATCAGCACCTACACCATCTCCATGATCATAACCTGTCCAGTCATAAGTATTCTGATTTGCCGAATAAAAAAATTCAAAAACATCAATCTCTGAAGCAGTGGCTCCAGCACCATCTTTGGCGTACATCCAAAAAGCAGGCCATCCGCCTATTGCCTTTGGTATTTTGGCCCTTATTTGGAAAGCATAGGTTTTTCCCACTGATGGAAGGAAAGTCTCTTTTGTTGTGATTTCACCGCTGCTGATACCTCCCGACTGAACACCTCCCAAATTAGGTAATGCAGTCAGTTCAAGATCGTTAGTTGAAATGGCATGATTTTTTGAATTTATAGGCAGATAACGTTGCCATTCACTATTAATCACTGTAGTTCCAGCTATGCCATAAGAATTAAAGATACCTGTAAGTTCGGTACTATCATGAACAGTATTGCCTTCGGCGGTACCAAAATCATAATCGCGTATTAATGTGAAGCCATCCAATTTGGTATCTCTGGCAATGGATGTTGAAATGGCACCCTTTGCATTGATTGCAGTTGTTGTTTTACCAATTACACGGTTGGGTTGCCCTATTACATACTCACTTAATCCTAAGATTAAACATACTAACATGTAAGATAATAAGCATCGTTTGAAAGAGTTTTTTGTGTTTGGCTTCATAAAATTTGAGTTAGTCTATAAAATATTTAGTTTATTAATTTGAAATCCTGACATCAAAGATATTAAAAATTATTGAACGTGGTAAATCTAGTAATAACATTTTGAAATTCAGAAAGAAATATCATTTATATGATACAAAAAAAGCTCCTCCAATTTTCATTGAAATAGCTGATGAAAGTAAATACTTATTGTAATTTATGGCTATTTTTTATAAAAAGGAAGTAATAGGGAGTATAAAAATCATACAAGTTCGCAAAGATTTGCTCCCATTCCATCTGCGAAAAAACACTCATCAACATAGATTTAATCCCTTTGGCATTCCTAATTCATTTCCGACAATATCGACAATACCGACATTGTCAATATTGTCGGTTTCAAGAAGGAATTCACTAAATTTAAGCTTAGATATAACTCAGGTTTTTAAAACCATTTCCGCCTTCGAAAGTACACCAGCAATCCTAAGACAATAGTGATGACCAGAATCCAAAAATACAGGTATCCGTATTTAAAGTGCAGTTCGGGAAAGTTGTCGAAATTCATACCAAAAACACCTGTGACAAATGTGAGTGGAATGAAAAAAGCAGCGAATACAGTCAGCACTTTCATCACTTCGTTGGCATTGGTATCCAGATTGGCATGATAAATAATCATTTGGTCGTTCAACATTGTCTGGTAGATTTCAATTGTTTCTGATGCTTGTGTGACCAAGTCGCTCAGGTCACGAAAATACTTTAGGTTTTCATCTTCAATAAAACCTGATTCATTTTCGATCATATTAAGAACAATTTCCTTAACCGGTCGTATATTTTTGCGAAGAAAATTAATTTCAGTTTTATATTTATACATTTTCTGCATCAGCCCTTTTTGATGTTTAGGGGCAAAAATGAAAGGCTCGTTTTTCTCAATATAGCTGCCTAATTTTTCAATGTTTAGAAGATAACTATCAACTATGGCATCCATCAAAACGTAGGTCAGGTAATCAGCATTTTTGCGTCTGACTCTGCCTTTCCCATTTCTCATTCGGTCCCTTATTTGATCAAAATGGCCCCCCACACGTTCCTGAAGGGTAATTAGATACGTACCGTCCAGAATAAAAGTAATTTGTTCTGAAGTTAGTTTCTTATTCTTTTCATCGTAATCCAGCAATTTTAAAATCACCACCATAAGATTCTCGGTTTCAGTAACTTTAGGACGCTGGCCTGTGTCAAGCATGTCTTCAAGCAAAAGCTCATGAATAGTAAACAGTTCACCTAATTTCTGAATTATTTTAGCATCATGTAAACCGTAGATGTTAATCCATGTCACCGAGTTGTCAGAGATATAAGGAAGGCACTCATCCAGGGTCGCGGGTTCCTTCTCAATCATTTCATTCTGTGTGAAATGGATCAGACGCAGCAATGGCTGGTCAATTTTTTTCTCACCCAAAAGAATAAGCGCACCTGGTATTTCCCCGGTAGATTTCTTCCGGTCATTGATAAATCGAGCCATTGATGATAGTTTGATGTATTTAAATTCAAAGATACATTTTATTCAATGCAATTTGTCTTTCCCAACGATTGGTTCGAGCAATCATGCATACTTCCTTTTCCTGTAAACCAATCTCCCCTTAGATGGATTGGATTCTGATTCTGTAAAAATAAAGCTGGGGGTACTTTGTCGATATTCACAATATTGACAATATCGACAAAGTACCGAATTCAAGTGTTTAAAGTTAAACCGCAACTATTCGTGCCGTCATTTGTCATATTCACTAATATAGAACTAACCTTATTAACATGAACATGAATACAATCTAAATCTTGTTTTACTCAATTACGGAGATTACGGAAATAAAGTAATTTGACGTAATATACTATTATCTTACTGCCTTAAAATTCCAGCTTTTCAAATAAAGTGCCATTATGTGCAGGATAACAATGTTTTATGATTTCAAGGCACACTTTTCGCCCCCAAATATGAATTGACTATCGTTATGAATAAATGTAATTCTTTGTCCTCCACTCCGACAATTGATGGAGTGGCATTTTGGCATTTTGGCATTTTGATGGAAATACAAGAATGCGAGTGCAGTTGATTTCTTTTTTGTCAGCATTCACATTACTATTTTAATTTACAGGCTATTACCTGATTCAGCTTTAATTGCAGCCTGACTTCCACTACTTTATCAATCAGACCCATATCGGTCAGGAACAAAATTCTGACTGTCAATTGGCGGTCTGACATAAGATGGATGTTCTTTACGGGGCGGAAGGACAATGACATCATGTGGAAGGGTCTCATAAGGAACCAGACTCAGCAAATGGCTAATACAGTTCAGTCGTGCCAGTTTTTCGTTGTCTGAAGGAACCACATACCAAGGCGATTGTTTAGTATCAGTCTGCTTGAACATTTCATCCTTGGCCATAGAGTACTCCACCCATTTCTCACGCGAGACCAGATCCATCGGGCTCAATTTCCAGTTCTTGGTTGGATTATTGATCCGCTCCTGAAATCGCTTTTCCTGTTCTTCATCAGAAACTGAAAACCAGTATTTTATCAAAATAATACCTGACCGTTGAAGCATTAATTCAAACGCTGGACAACTTTCGAAAAACTCATGGTATTGTGCATCGGTGCAAAATCCCATTACATGTTCAACTCCTGCGCGGTTATACCAGCTTCTGTCAAACAGAACAATCTCACCAGCAGACGGCAGATGAGCCGCATAACGTTGAAAATACCATTGCGACTTTTCCTTATCCGTTGGAGTTCCCAATGCAGCAATCCTGCAGGTGCGTGGATTGAGTGGTCCGGAAATTCTCTTTATGACTCCCCCTTTACCAGCAGCATCACGTCCTTCAAACAAAACCACTACCTTAAGCTGTTTAACTACTACCCATTCCTGAAGTTTGATTAACTCAATCTCCAACTTACGCAACTCTTCAAGATATACCTCGTCTTTAATTTTATGATGATCCTTTATTTCTGATTCATCACGATTATGATCATGTCCTTCATGTTTTGAATGATGCTTATCTGAATTCTTGCCCATGTTGCTGATTTATAAAATAGGTGTTATAAATAATGATTGAAATTACGAAACATATTCCAATATACCAAATTAAAACTATTTAATTATACCAAATTTTCAATATAGGTGAAAACCCTTAACATCAGCACGAACAATTTTCCCCATTAATGGTTACATTTGCGACCAAATAGATTGATTTTGGAGCGTAAAGAATTTAGGAAGCTTTTCAGAAAACATGATCTTCTCATTGAGTTGCGCATGTTGTTGAATAACCCGGGTGAAAAGATTCACCTGTTAGGACTCGTTGGCTCTTCACGGAGTATATTGGTATGTTTGCTTTCCGAAGAAATAAAGAAAACTTTTGTTATTTGTCTGAACGACAAGGAAGAAGCGGCCTACTTTTACGACGATCTGATTACTTTGGCTACTGAGGTTCCTGTTTTGCTCTTTCCTTCATCCTACAAACGATCGGCCAATTATGAAGCCATCGAGCAGGAAAATATTATCCTCAGAACCGAGGTATTAAACAAGCTTAAAGATAGCAAGCCTGTTATTGTAGTCACTTATCCAGATGCCTTAGTTGAGAAAGTTATTTCGGGTGAAGGTCTGGCAGCCAATACTTTCCAGGTGTCTAAAGGTGATAAATTGTCCCTCGAATTCATCAACGAAGTACTGTTTGAATATGGCTTTGAACGTGTTGACTTTGTATATGAACCCGGGCAGTTTTCCATCCGTGGTGGTATTGTAGATATTTATTCATTTTCGAATGAAGATCCTTACCGCATTGATTTCTTTGGAGATGAAGTAGATTCGATCCGCAGCTTTGATATTGACAACCAGATTTCCAAGGAAGCTCTTACAAGTATCAGCATTATTCCCAATATTCATGAAGATTTGAATGGCGAGGAGCGCATCAGCTTTCTTGAATTTATTCCTGCAGACACTTTGCTATTCCTGAACGATATCCAATTGATTAAGGATCAGATGGAATTTAATTTCAAGCAAACAATCGAAAAGGTTGAAACCGAAGATGAACGCAAGACATGGTTCGACAAACTGCTTTCAGGTGAAGCTTTTTCCAAAGACATCAAACGGTTTACTTGTGTTGAGCTTGGGCAGAAACATTTCTTCAGTCATTCCAAGGCAATAACTTTTCAAACTACGCATCAACCAGTCTTTCACAAGAACTTTGATATGCTGGCCGAAAACCTGATGGACTATCAGAACTTCGGCTTTACCAATTATATTCTATCAGGCAACGTATCACAAACCGATCGCTTGCAGGCAATTTTTGAGGATAAAGGATTGGATGTCAAGTTTCGACCCATCAACTTTACCCTTCATGAAGGGTTTATAGACCGTGACCTAAAGATCTGCTGCTACACTGATCATCAGATTTTTGAACGCTATCACCGTTTTGAAATCAAAACCCGCAAAGCCGAACGTGATAGTATTTCTATAAAAGAACTTAACAAATTGCACCAAGGCGATTATGTGGTGCATATTGATCATGGCATCGGTAAATTTGTCGGTCTGGTAAAAACTGAGGTCGATGGCAAACTTCAGGAGGCTATAAGGCTCACCTACCGCGACAATGATGTACTTCTGGTGAGTATTCAAAATCTGCACCGGATCTCAAAATTCAAAGGTAAGGAAGGAACTGAACCTACTATCAGCAAACTGGGAAGTGGTGCATGGCAGAAGCTGAAAGACCGTACTAAACTGAAGGTGAAGGACATCGCCAAAGAGCTGATCGAATTATATGCGGCTCGTCGACAGGAACGTGGTTTTGCATTTTCACCCGACTCCTATTTACAGACTGAACTAGAAGCCTCATTTATTTATGAAGATACCCCCGACCAACTCAAATCGACTATCGCCGTAAAAGAGGATATGGAAAAGGAGATCCCGATGGACCGCCTGGTTTGTGGTGATGTGGGTTTCGGCAAAACTGAAATTGCGATACGTGCTGCATTTAAAGCGGTGGCCGATAGTAAACAGGTAGCAGTGCTGGTTCCAACAACAATCCTTGCACTTCAACATTTCAAAACATTTTCTGACCGCCTGTCTGAATTCCCTGCAAGGGTTGAATATATTAGCCGTCTGCGCAAACCTGCTGATGTAAAACAGGTAATTGCAGACACCAAAGCTGGCAAGGTAGATATCCTTATTGGAACTCATAAATTAGTCGGTAAGGAAGTTGCATTCAAAGATCTGGGACTCTTGATCGTTGACGAGGAACAGAAATTTGGGGTATCTGTAAAGGAGAAATTGAAGCAGATGAAGTTAAATGTCGATACCCTGACCCTCACTGCTACACCTATTCCTCGAACACTTCAGTTTTCGATGATGGGAGCACGCGATTTATCAATCATACAAACACCGCCACCAAATCGGTATCCCATTGCTACTGAACTACATGGTTTCAGCGAACAAATTATAAAAGATGCCATTGAATATGAGATGGCCCGCGAAGGCCAGGTATTTTTCATCCACAACCGGGTATCGAATATCTATGAAGTAGAAACCATCATCCGCAGATTAGTACCCGGGGTACGCACAGTTGTTGGGCATGGACAAATGGAAGGGCAAAAACTCGAAAAGCTGATGTTGGATTTCATCAACGGACAATTCGATGTGTTGATTGCTACTACCATTATAGAGTCGGGACTTGATATTCCCAATGCCAATACCATTATCATCAATCATGCTGAGAACTTCGGCCTGAGCGACTTACATCAGTTGCGCGGAAGAGTTGGCCGATCGAACAAAAAAGCATTCTGTTACTTGCTCGCTCCTCCTCTATCGACCCTCACTGCTGAAGCGAGCCGGCGTTTACGCGCCATTGAAGAATTCTCTGAACTGGGTAGCGGGTTTAACATTGCCATGCAGGATTTGGATATCCGTGGAGCCGGAAACCTATTAGGTGCCGAGCAAAGTGGGTTTATTGCTGATATAGGTTTTGAAACTTACCACCGGATATTGAATGAAGCTATTCAAGAGTTGAAACAAAATGAATTTAAAGAGATCTTCAAAGATGAAAAAGAAGATACAACCCACGCTTTCCTTAACATGAAATTTGGTAGTGATTGCCAGATTGATACCGACTTACAATTACTGTTTCCAGATAATTACATCCAGAGTACCTCTGAACGAATGTTGCTTTACCGCGAACTTGATAACCTCGAAACTGAGGAAGAGTTGATCCAGTTTGAAGTTGCACTGGTCGACCGTTTTGGTAAATTACCAACTGAAAGCCTTGAACTCATTGAAGTGGTTCGTCTGCGCCGTGTAGCCGTTGAGCTTGGAATGGAGAAAATTATATTGAAGCACAACAAAATGGTCTGCCAGTTTATCTCCAATCCGCAATCAGCTTACTATCAATCCCCTATATTTGGCAAAGTACTTCAATTTGTGCAAACCCATCAGCAAATGTGCCGCATGAAAGAAGGAAATAACAGGCTTTCACTTACCTTCGAAAAGGTGAAAAGCGTTAAAAAGGCCAAAGAGGTACTGGATGGGGTGGTAATAACTTGAGTTAAATCTAAGAAAAGGGGAAAATAATTTGAGGGAGTGGATCACTATTGCTTTTTTCATATTACGCATATTACGCATATTACGCATATTACATAGTACCCTTTTTTAGTCAACTCGGTTCAATCTCTTGCATTTTTGCTTTATATCAATAATTAGGGGTGAATGGAAACCAGACCCACGCACTTGAAGGCTAAAAACACATGATATGTAATATGCGTAATTTGCGTAATATGCGTAATTTGATTAAGGCAATGATAAGTCAACTCCAGGATAAAAATTCACTGAAAGAGAATCTATAGAAACAAATAATTTGAATTTCGCTTAGTTCGAACTTATGGTAATAGTATAAATGGAATAATATACAAAAGTTTTTTATATTTCTTTCGCATGTTTTCCATCACCTTTTCATGCGGAATACCTTTACCGGAATCACTTTCCTTAATTGCATCTAAAATACCTTTTTTCTGTTCTTCTGTCACATTTTCCCAAACATCCAAATCACTATTCTCATGAATGAAATTGTCCAAGACTCCATAGAACTCTTCCAATTGATCCTCTTTTAAATAATCAATTTGCCTGAATATTTTTAGTTTTAAATCTGATACTGTCATCACTTTATCTTTTTACAAATGTACAAAATTCGCAGGTTGAAAGTTTCATTTTTTAAATCCTATTTTAAGTGACACTTGGCCATCCGAATATAGAAAATAGAATGAAAAATGCCAGAGCCACAACAACGCTAACTATTGTCCATTTTTTTGCTTGTTCGGAAGCTCTATGCGCCCCCTGAATATCACCGGCATTAAATCTTGATTCAACCTTTGCCGCATTCACAATACCTGCAATGCCAAAAGGCGGACAGCATAATATCGTTGCCAGAATTGATTCAAAAAGCCATGTCTTGGGTGGTCTTTGTATTTTACTGCCTTCAATATTAGTATAATCTGAATGAAAGTTTGAGTTTTCAAAAGGAGTTAACTCGAAAATATCATTTAATTCCGAAATACTTCCTGCCGATTTCCATTCACCCAGTTGTTGGGTCCAAACTTGTGTATCCCGGGTGATATTTCTGCCTCCTAATTCTTCCAATGTAAAAGGACCAAATTGGTTAATTCCGTTGGTGTAAAAATATTTATTCATAGAAACTTCATTTAATTTGTAACCTCTTCATCTGGGTGCAAATATATTCTTTAAACCATTAAAAATTCTGAATGAGAAATCATTGCAATAGAAATAATACCATAAATTAATTTGAAGTGATGTTCAATCTGAATTCATATTCACTCGCTGCAAGACATTCCAATATATATAAGTTCTTGGCCATATAGTTGAACAAGTATTCTTCCTTCACCACTGGATTTTTATTGTTCCAGTTCCCTTCATTATTGATTACCAAAGGCTTATCTTCAATAATTCTTTCCCTGACTTCTAATATTTCATCAAGTATTGAAATGTTCATATAGGATGCGTATCCTGACCTTTGCCTAAGGGAGTTTTCATAAAACATTCAACTTGATTGATATAATTATCTATAAATACAATGTTTACTTTTTTTATTTACAGTGTGTTATATAAAATAACAAAGGGGTAAATTCCTTTTGGAACAATCCCCTTTGCATTAAAATACCACTTCGATTATTAATTACCAATAAGCAGCAATTTAATATGTTGGTATACGTAGACCTTTTAAAATAGTTACATTAAAAGTATAATTTTAACCTTCTAAGATTCAATTAATAAAACAAAGGGGTAAATTCTTTTTAAATTACAATAACTAAATATTCATTCATATATCCAAAACAATTTGTAAATATCATTCATATATTCAAAACAATTTGGATTAATTACGGTTGTAGTTTTGAATCCTCTCCGAAAAGTAAATAAAAGAAGAATTGACACAATGACTCTAAGCCACAAAGGTACACAAAGTGTTTAATTTGTGACACATACAAATAGTGAATCTTTAAGTCTTTGATACTTTTGGGCAGTATTATACTTTTCGAATTGGACTCAGTTTTAATATTTATACTGGTGGTCGCTGGAGAGGATTGTATTTTATCATGAGACTAAAAACATACCAAGGTGAACAGAAGAAGATTAATACTGGGACTAGTTGCGTGGCTACCATTGACATTATTGGCCAATCATAAATTCACATCTACCATGCAGATAATCAAAGGCTTTAAAGTAAAAGCGGGTGAGGCTCGTTTTGGCATCCATTATAAAATGAAAGGAGTTACATTTAACACCTTAGATGTTAAAATATCGGGTGCCGATACGGATGGCAAAGTGGCTGTATTTGAGCAAACTGGGTTAACTCCCAATGGTGGTCCTCCCTTACATATTCATCCTTTTCAAGATGAATGGTTTTATGTTATTGAAGGTGAATATCTATTTCAGATTGGCAATGACAAATATGAATTAATGGCAGGAGATACAATTTTCCTTCCAAAAGAGATTCAACATGCCTTTGTACAACTCACTGAGAAAGGTAAAATGATTGTTACCTATTCGCCTGCAGGAAAAATGGAATCATTCTTTAAAACAACCAACAACTGGATAACTCCTCCAACCAAAGAAGAAATTATCAAAGTATTTGCAGACCACGATATGAAAGTAGTAGGCCCTCCATTAAAAGTTGATCAGTAATATATCTGAATATTTTTACTATCTATTTGTTATAAATTGATTTAAAATAAAAAACAATTAACGATATAACAATTTCCTCCTTGCACTATTATTGATGTTTTAATTGTTAGAAATCTTACAACATACGATCGTTGGTAATGTTTTGTATTACAACCAGCTAAAGCAAAAATATTTTGTGTTTGGAGAATTAAAAATATCCACAATGCCACTATATATAATTTGGGGTAATTGATGGCATAAAATAGAGATAAACAATTATGTATATTCAATGCGATATCCTTTGCCGTCTGGCTTTAGCCGACGGACATTTTAATATCTGTCAATCTGGCTTTAGCCGACGGACATTCAAATTAATATTTTTCCGTCGGCTAAAGCCAGACGGCAAAGGATATCATTTTTTCATCATCTAACATAAATGACAAATGCGGGGCTAACTGTATTTTATTTTCCTTTTATCTTCCAGCCGCCTCTTTTTGTCTGATATCCAGTAGCGTCGGGTCCAATTTCCACGCCGGTCATACTTATAGTGAATATCCTGTCGTGTAGTATTTTGATCATTTCGCAAACCCACCAGGTAGTCAATGGAAAAGCGGTTGACTCGTCCCTTTTTATTATAATAATAATATAAAACAGTCTTGAAATTAGTGGCAATATCCTTTCGCTCCATCCTAATTAAATGGTCTGAAGCATCATAGAAAAGGCTGCATTTTTCACCGGTGTCAATTTCACCATCCTCTTTTACAGAATGTCTCGTATAAGCTATCAGCCTGCCATTATTATATTCGGCATTCATTTCAACCAAAAATAACTCCCTGGTATTTTCCCTTGCGTTGAATGACCAGAAGTTTACCTTTTCAACCTGACCATCTGAATTGAGAAAATTTTCGTATTCAATATAATCGCCCTTTTGTCCCTTCGCATTGTCCTGAATGACCTCACGTTCAATCCTTCGTGGTCCAATTACTTCGCGTTGATACAAATAATCGGCATTCACTTCACCATTAAATTTACTTATTCGGCTGACCAGTTTTGCATTTTCAAACAGGTAAACATATTCCCACCCTGAAAAGGTCTTGGGTTTAAACACTCCTGAATCTTTCTTCAATGCGCTCATCTCCAAGCCATACCTTCTCTCGGTAACTTTCTTGACATTACCTGCAAAGTCTGGAACTTTCGGAAACAATTGTCCGAAAGCAAATCCTGGCATAAGTATAAGAAGGTATACAACGAATTTATTCATAAGAAGGAAACTTCTATTTTGATCTCAATGCCAAAGGTAAAATTTTGTATGAAACAACAGGTGTAATCTTTCTGCTTATTGATAATTAATATGGATGATGATTTAACAAATGGTGAATTTAATCGTTTAAAAGGAAATAATTTGATGGGCAAATGAAATATCTACTTTCTTTGCCGACTAGTTTCTCAATAATTCAAACATTGCCATTTATCAATCAATGAAATTAATCTATACCATCAAAAAAAGTAAGTATCATCTATTGTTTTCAGTATTACCAGTCATAATACTAGTTGGGGCATTTAAAGTGGGGGCCCATCTACTCAACTGGGAAATTATTCCCAAAGAGATGACCTCTTTTTTCCCAAGCATCCTGACAGGAATTATCTTTATTCTTGGTTTTTTATTGGCAGGGGTAGTGACTGATTATAAGGAAAGTGAAAAGATTCCCAATGAAATTGGCGCATCACTTTTTGGACTTTGGCAAGAGGCAGATTATCTAAGAAGCGTTTCAAACTCTAAATCTGCTGAATCCTTAATGCAGAAAATCAAAAACTTTATTCCTACTTTAAAGGATGATTTTTTCATCCTACAAAATGACAAAATATCCAAATTGCTTGATTCGTTTTCAGACGACATTATCGAAATTGGCAAAGAGGGTGTCGCTCCACCCTACGTGATGCGAATGAAGACTGAAGTCGCCTCGCTGAAAAAAATCACAAACAGAATTAGTGTGATCCGAAATACTGATTTCATCCCTTCGGTTTTTATCTGTATAAAGGCCATTGCCATTGTATTTCTGACCGTTTATTGTTTGTTGAATGTTGACCCGTGGTGGGGCGGATTGATCCTTGTGAGCATTTTCACCTTCGTAATTTTCTCTATCTTGTTTTTGATAAGAGATATGGAAGACCCATTCGGTTATGACGGCAGTGATGAATTAAAATCAGACGAGATCAGCCTTGAAGTACTCGATAATCTCCAGAAAGAATTTGATGATAAATCATTCTAATTGTGATCTTTAGGTCGATTTAAATGCAGATACCAAGGTATGGATTAATCCACGATTGCATCGGTATTAAAATCATCTGCCAACCATTTCAAAATAGATTATTAACTGTTATAAGCCATTCAATTACAGCCATTTGATTCTTTCCACGGACTCTAGTTCAGTATTATAAAGGTGAATTTCTAATTCCTTTCCTTCGGGATCGGATAATGGAGAACTTATCAATGTTGTTCCTACTGTCGGGATGACTTGTTATGACTTACATGCTGACGCCAAGTTATCATGTTAGTATATAGCACTTTAGTTGATAGCTGATCTTTGAACCAGTGCTGTTTGATTGTTATTAACTCTATACTAACTCAATATTAACTCAATACCAACTCAATATGAACTCAATACCGAATGGGTACATTATGGGTACATTATGGGTAGGTTATGGGTTCATTACGGGTTCATGAACCCATAATGTACCCATATACAACCCATTTACATCCCATTCGGTATTGAATTGGTATTGAGTTCATATTGAATTAGTATTGAGTTAATATTGAATTGGTATAGAGTTAGCATAGAGTGAATAGTACGTGTCGAAATCACCATCCATTTTTTAATAGTGGACTTATCCTTCAATTGAAATAATTGCAGGTTGGGATTAAGAAATAGACAATGTGTTGATTGCAAACTACATATTTATTGTATTTTTGTCGAATCTAATCAACACAACTATGGAAAGGAACCAAAAATGCAACAGATCTTCCTAATAACAAGTAATTTATGAACACAATTATAATGGTATTGCTCATTAATATTACCTATTTATGAGCAATTACAAATAAATTAATCCATCCATAATGATCAAAAGGAAGAAGGTTGGGAATCTAATTTTATTGGTTGCTGTATTTATGTTAATTGCAGCATTTTTGCTAATGAGGATTGAACGTTCTGTGATAAGATTACATGGCAATCAACCAGTTAGCAGTAAAATAAGCAAACGACCTAAATGTTGTCAGAGCATCTTAGTAATTCCAATTCTAATTGATAAGAGAATTGAAAAAATTTACATATAATTAAATAAATGAAAAAAAACCAGATTTCTAATGCATTACGATAACTTGGATTGATATATTTTACAGACCGGATTCGGTACACTATCGAGAAGTATAAAAATAAGAAAGTAAACAGGGATTTTAAAAAAGAAAATCCAACTGTAAAGTTACCCCCTGATTATCTGATTTATGAATCTTTTCAGATTAATTATAAAGAATATTATACCGAGAGTATCGACACTGCTAAATGGGTTACGAATTATTTTAGTAAATACATTGAATTAAAAGATAAAAAGATACTTGATTGGGGTTGCGGTCCGGGTAGAGTAATTCGTCATTTGCCCTCAGTTGTAGGAAATGGATGTGAGTATTTTGGGACTGATTATAACAAACAAACCATTGATTGGTGCTCCCAGAACCTTCCAGGTATCAATTTTAATTGTAATTCCTTGGCTGCGCAACTTCCTTATGAAGATAATTATTTCGATGCAATTTATGGGATCTCAATATTTACCCATTTATCGGAACAATTACACTATGATTGGTACAATGAGTTATTTCGGATACTTAATCCAGGTGGGATCATGTTTTTAACGACCCAAGGCGATAACTTTAAAGTCAAATTAATAGAATCTGAGTTGCATAAATACAATAATGGTCAATTGGTTATACGAGGCAAAGTAAAGGAAGGTCACCGAACATTTTCAGCCTTCCATCCCACTGAATTTATGACTAAGTTATTTGCCAATGTTGAGATATTAGAGCACGTGTCATCTAGACCTAGCGAAGGAGGATGGCTCCCTCAGGATATATGGATCATTAGAAAAAATTAGCACCTCCCATGGGCTAATCTATTTATATAAAGGAAAGTTGTATAGTAAGAAAATTCTTTTGTATCTTTGATAAAAACATTGCTATGAGAACTTACAAATTTGAAACAAGGAGGGTCCGGCTTTTTATCGAATCCCGATACAGATGATTCTAAATATCAATATTTAATGGAAAAATACAAATAGATGCTAGTTAAGACTCAGATATTGATTGGTTATTCAGGTAATTATTAATAACTTGAAACATATTTAAAGAACATGATCGATTCAAATAAAATAAGTGAAATTGCTTCAGGGATTGCAACAAAATTCAATCCGGATAAAATAATTTTATGTGGATCTTATGCCAATGGAACTCAGAAAGAAGATAGTGATATCGATTTGCTGATCGTTCAAGATTCTGATTTACCAATTCAAAAGAGAGGATATGATATTAGAATGTCTTTGCTAGGCTCCTTGATACCTTTAGATATTTTGATTTATACTAAATTGGAATTTGATCAAGAGAAAGATAAAAGCTCTTCTTTTTTAAATTCAGCAATGAAGAATTACAAATTATTGTATGAACGACAAAATTGAAGAAATAAAGAAATGGATTGAAATTTTAATAAACCATAAAACAAAAGAATGAAGTTTAATCATTAATTTGCTATTGATTTTAAGAATGAAAATTATGAACATAGTTGAAAAAAAGGATTTTTTCCAAAATCGCATACAACATGCATATAAAAGTCTGATTGATAATATTTATGAAGATCTTCGTAAGGAAGAGGTTTTAAAAGCCAAGTTGATTAGTCGGGCTTTGAAATAGAAAAATGACATTAAAGAAGGAAAGGTGTTTTCACAATCAGAAATCCAGGAACGAATAAATAATGCCCTTAGGTAATGAAGATGAATACAAAAAGTAATATCACAACATTGGATCAGATACTTGATAAAAAGTATGGGAAGAAAGGACAACCCAAACGTGAAAAATGGGAGCAAGAATTTGAATCTTTTCGACAAGGTGTTTTACTTGAGGAGGCATTGCCGGATAATTTAAAAGGTTGTTGAGCAGTATATTTTTATTACAGATATTTTTGATTCAAGACAAGTTCCTGATAAAATGAAAGGATAATTCCTTCCTGTAAGATTTGTGAGTTGCATTCGTATATTCTAAGTATTAAAACCGTCAGAGCTCTCCCATTCCTCGCTTGCTTATATAATAATACCGATACGTTTGGAGATTTTAATTTCGGAAAGTGGTTCAGCATCTTCAACCCAAATTCTTAATTTACTGCTAAGGAAGAATATTTAAAAATAAAGAGAAGTGAAGTCATTAGAAGAAAGAAAAATACCCTGTTGGAAGCGATTCCTGCAGGGTATTTTTTATTAATAGTTTATGGTTTGAAAACTGGAAACCAAAATATCATCTATTTAATGATATAGATATTTCGTGGTCCTTTCGAGTAATCCTCCGCTTTCCAGACCAGACTATCATTGAGCCATATATTTTGGACGCTTACTAAACCTTCGTTCCTATAGACATCACACTTTAGCGTGTCGGTATCATTTTCACTCCATTTTATATAAGTAATTGGATACGCTTCATCTGCGGATGAATTTAAAAATAGTGTCATCCAGAAATCTCCTTTAGAATCAGCTTCTTCGCTGATATAGAAGTTCCTGGGATAATCGTAATTCGAATGATAAACTTCCTCTTTGACTCCTTTGGACAAATAGAAAATCTTAATGTCACTCTTCAAATAAGCTCCGGGATTGGACTGGTTAAGTAAATCCATACCGATTTTATCTTGTACTCTAATATAAACACTACCATCACTAACATAGCCATTCGTTTGTTCTTTTTTGCATGAGTTAAATACAAATGCAAGAATTAAAATTGATAGAATTGTTTTCATGATTTAAATTATTTAAGGTATAATGTTATAAATCATTGCTGTATTGGAGTTGAAATTTTTAGTTTCGTTTCTAATCACTGGATTAAAATTATTGAATGCAAACAAGCCATCTCCTTCACCTTCATAACCCCAATTCATGCTAAAATACAAATAATTCATTGCACCAATGCAAGCTCTATTACCATCGTACATGCAAATATATTCATCAAGAAAACCATCACAAACCCATGCATGAGCATTAAAACCACTACCCCCGCATAATATAACTGGTCTATTGGATCTTAAATTTGACTCAACGGTCATAAAATTATAACTTGATGAATAAGTTGCAGATGAATACCCAAATTTGTTTTTCAGAACAATAGCAGCCTGTGGTAATGTAGCTCCAGTTCCATTATCACAATTATATGTAGGGTTCAGTGCATCCACAGCATCGATTGCTAAGATTAATCTTGCAGGTTCAGTTGGGAAAGGCTCTATAGTAGGCATTCTATTTGGCATTAAGCTCCAATTGTATGAAGTTGGACGTTGATGAAACTTCATTACCTGAGCCATGGCAATTGCTACACAGCCAGCATAGGCATGAAAACAAGGCACAGGTTTCATACATCCCGGAATAAAATTTTCTGTAGGTAATAAACTATTAAAACCACATCCTTGATGCCATTTAGTTGAAAGCATTGGAGCTTTCTCTTCGTATCTATCTGTGCAACATTCGTCAGGATCCGCATTTTTTAATTTCAGATAGCTATTATCCTCATTTTCTAAATTTTTCCATTTCTCCTGAATTTCCTTAGTTGGATCTTCATTACTACTTCTAACAGATTCTATGTTTTCTTTAACATAGATTAGCCAAGATTCAAGAGCAGGAGGACGATTCACCGAGCTGTCAGAAAGATTATTAACTGATGAATAAGCCAAAATCGGAACTAATCTTTTGTCGGCTGATAATATTGCAAACCCACCTTGTTCATAATTTATGACATACATTGCTGTAAGTTTATTTTTGTCTGGAATTGATGTAATACTCTTAACTTTTTTATCATCACTACAATTCGAATCAATGGATGAGGAATTATGTGATTTCAAAAGATTTGATGCAAATAGCTTTTCAGAATAATTACATGCTTCAAGGTCATTAACGAAATAATTGTCAGATTTATTTGTTGTTTTCTCAGCAACTGTTTCTTTCTGGCACGAATTGATACTTATTAAACCAATAAAAAGTAAGAAAATCAATAATAGAGTTAATTTGACATTTTTTTTCATGTTTCAAATTTACAGAAAAATTTATAAATATCACGAACTGTTTTTACCTTGAGTAATCTCGTGTAGACAACCCAAGGTTGACCCGTTTTAGAAAGATGGAATAGCTCCAACTTTTGGTCGCATCGGCGGGTCGTACCCAGCAGGTTTTAGAGACAAGGTATGGAAAGTAATCCGGTGCGGCCTGTTAAACGAATTTATTGATGCTCATAATTTGAATAATTAGGATTCAGAAATTACATTTAGGAAAATAGGATGAACAAAATTAATATTTATATATTTAATAAAAAAGTAAATGACAACTTTATTTTTATAATAATTTCATTATTTTATACTATATTTGCTAATGATCTGTTAACGAGAAATATGTATTGTAAAAATAACTATTTTTCACTAAATCTCCAGAGTTTATTTGCCCACTCCTCCCCTGAATATTCAACCCCGATACGTTTGGAGATTTTAATTTCGGAAAGTGGTTCAGCATCTTCAACCCAAATTCTGGAAGAGGCGGCAAGGTTTTCACCATAGAATGAGCGGTCAAGTTGAAGTACTCGGCCAACACGACCGGGACCTGAGAAACCTTCAATACCACGAATAAGGACAGCTTCGGGAATATTCTCTTCACCAACTACCATATTCAACATCCAGTACATTCCGTAAATGAGGTAAACATATACGGTTCCACCTTGACGGAACATTACTTCAGTCCGGGGAGTTCGTCCCTTACTTGCATGACAAGCCAGATCTTCGATACCACGGTAGGCTTCAGTTTCGGTGATACGGAATTTCTCAATCCTACCATCATCAAACTGGCGAACAAGAAGTTTGCCTATCAATGCAGGAGCCACTTCCAACACATCGCGAAGGAAAAAATCAAGGGGCAGACGATCGTTCATTTTACAAAGATTAAAAACTTTGCATTAATTTTCAATATTGGCACTATAAAATATTGGAAATTAAAAAAAAGAAAATACTTTTGCAGTCCGATTATTGTCCTTACTTGCAGTTCATGTAAATAACTGAAAATGTTGAGTGTGCAAATCTTATCAACAATTCCGAGTTGATAAAAGATGTTACTCTAACCCATTGAGATTGAAATTATTGCGAGTTAGTGTTTAATTTATTAAAAAATAGCAAGTGGATACACTAAGTTATAAAACCGTTTCAGCCAACAGAGCTACGGTAACAAAAGAGTGGGTTCTTGTTGATGCCACAGATGTGGTTCTCGGTCGTTTGGCTAGTAAAGTAGCCAAGATTCTGAGAGGAAAAAACAAGCCAAGCTTCACTCCTCATGTTGATTGCGGTGATAACGTGATTGTTATCAATGCAGAAAAAGTACGTCTGACAGGTAATAAACTGAATGACAAGATTTATTTGAGTTATTCTGGTTATCCAGGTGGTCAGAGAAAACAAACTCCGGCAGAATTGTTAGCCAAGTATCCTGAAAGACTGGTTGAAAAAGCCGTTAAAGGGATGTTGCCAAAGAATCGTTTGGGAGCTAAAGTTTATATGAACCTGAAGGTGTATGTTGGAGCAGAGCACAAACAGGAAGCTCAGAACCCAAAAGTAATTGATTTAAATACTATTAAATAATAACTAATGGAAGTAGTAAACGCGTTAGGTCGTAGGAAATCTGCGGTAGCCAGAGTTTATGTAAGCGATGGCGATGGAAAAATAACTATCAATAAAAGAGAATTGAAAGAGTATTTTCCAACCGGAATTCTACAGTATGTTGTTTTGCAACCGTTGAATCTGTTAGGTGTTGCTGGCCAGTATAACATCAATGTAAACCTCGATGGTGGTGGTATCACCGGACAGGCAGAAGCATTGCGTTTAGGAATTTCACGCGCAATGCTTGAAATTGTTCCTGAATCAAGACCTGCATTAAAAGCAGCAGGATTTTTGACCAGAGACCCACGTGAGGTTGAGCGTAAAAAACCAGGTCAACCAAAAGCACGCAAACGATTCCAGTTCTCAAAACGTTAATATTTTTATTCCAAAAATATTCTGCTTTGGATCTAAACTGCCCAGACTCCAGCTATTCGCGGGACTACTCAGCAGTTGCTTTTCAAACGTTTATTTTTATTAAAAAGTAAAAAGATGCCAAGAACAAATTTTCAAGACTTATTGGATGCAGGTGTTCATTTTGGACACTTGAGAAGAAAGTGGAACCCCAACATGGCCCCATATATTTTTATGGAGAAGAACGGGATCCACATTATCGATCTTCAGAAAACAATCGTCAAAGTTGACGAAGCTGCTGAAGCAATTAAACAAATTGCTAAATCAGGGCGCAAGATTTTATTCGTAGCCACCAAAAAACAAGCCAAAGATATAGTATCTGACTTGGTGGGCAGTGTTAATATGCCTTACGTTACAGAACGTTGGCCGGGTGGGATGTTGACCAACTTCCCTACTATCCGCAAGGCAGTTAAGAAAATGATTACCATCGACAAGATGGCCAAAGAAGACAGCTGGACTGTACTTTCAAAACGTGAGAAACTTCAGATTAGCCGTCAACGTGCTAAGCTTGAGAAAATGTTGGGAAGTATTTCAGATCTGACACGTCTTCCTGCAGCTCTTTTCATTGTCGACGTATTGAAAGAAAAGATTGCAGTTCGTGAAGCCAAACGTTTGGGAATTCCTGTATTTGCAATGGTTGATACCAACTCAGAACCTGAAGGAATTGATTATATAATCCCTTCAAATGATGATGCCTCTCAGTCAATCAGCCTTGTTGTGAAAATCATTACTGATGCTATTCAGGAAGGACTTTCAGAACGTAAAGTTGAACGTGATACTGAAGGGGAAGAAGTAGAACCCAAATTAAAAAGAAAAAAATCAAGAGTTGTTGTAGAGCATGATTCACCTGCTGTCGAAGAAGAAGAAATCGAAGAAGTAGAGGAAGATGAGGATGAAGAAATTGAAGAAGAAGTTCAAGCTTAATCATTCAACAACTCATTAAAAGATAATACTATGAATATTAGTGCAGCAGATGTAATGAAGTTACGTAAAGTAACTGGAGCTGGCATGATGGATTGCAAAACAGCTTTGGCTGATGCAGAAGGCGATTTTGACCGTGCCATCGACATCATCCGCGAAAAAGGTAAACTGGTTGCCAGCAAAAGAGCTGACAGAGCAGCTACCGAAGGAGTAGTTCTTGCAAAAGTGAATGCATCAGGTAAAAGTGGTGCGATGATTGTTTTAAACTGCGAAACAGACTTCGTGGCCAAGAATGATTCATTTGTTGCTTTTGCCACAAAGATTCTGGACGCAGCAATAGCTAACAATGCAGCCGATTTGGATGCAGTAAAAGCGATTGTTATTGATGGCCGTACTGTTGAGAACCTGGTGATCGAACAAACAGGGGTGATTGGAGAAAAATTGGATTTGCCATATTATTCTAAACTAGATGCCGAAACAGTTTTAGCCTATATTCACCCGGGAAATAAATTGTCGACCTTGGTTGGCTTTAACAAAGCTGGTGTTGACGTTCATGTAGCGAAAGACATTGCCATGCAAGTTGCTGCAATGAATCCAGTTGCTGTTGACAAAAACTTTGTTTCCGCAGAAGTGATTGCAAAAGAATTGGAAATTGCCAAGGAAAAATTCCGTCAGGAAGGCAAACCGGAAGCGATGCTTGATAAAATCTCTCAGGGCGCATTGGAAAAATTCTTCAAGGAAAGTACACTGTTAAATCAGGCTTTCATCAAAGAAAATAAACAAACAGTGAAAGATTTTCTGAAAGGCGTTGATAAAGACCTGACTGTAACTGCATTCTACCGTTACAATCTTGGCGACTAGTCAATATCGTACGATTCAAACATACAAAGCCTTCCGACATTCGGGAGGCTTTTTTTTATTAGCTCACCTTAAGTAAGATTATCTGAACCGATTGATATCTGAAGTGTATATTAATATTGTGAAGCGATTTAATTGGAAAAGGTGTAAATCATTTGAATTTGTTTCAATCAGCGGTTCAGACAATTCACTGAATATTGATCACTGAACACTAAATTATCAGGAAATACAGTCGCCTGTTTATTAAAAAAGGACTAAGATTAATTTATTATTGAAAGTCGGTCGCAGATTATATAAAATTAACAAGGTCAATAACCTTGATATAAAAGAATGTACTATCTTCGCAAACGTTAATAATGAGCCAAAAATGAAAAGTTTTAATCGTCTGAACAATATTGTTGGCTGGAGCACCTTTTTGGTAGCTGCAGTTACATATCTGTTAACCATTGAACCAACAGCCAGTTTCTGGGATTGTGGTGAGTTTATAACCACTTCATACAAACTGGAGGTAGGACATCCACCGGGTGCACCATTCTTTATGATTATGGGGCGGTTCTTTACTTTATTTGGAGCCGGACCATCTAGTGCAGCCGTGATGATTAATGCCATGTCGGGTTTGGCTAGTGCATTTACAATATTATTTTTGTTCTGGACCATCACACATCTAGCTAAGAAGTTAGTTAAAGCTGACGGCGAATTCACAATGGGACAAACGATTGCTATCCTAGGCGCGGGGGTAATTGGAGCATTAAGTTATACCTTTTCTGATACTTTTTGGTTCTCGGCTGTCGAAGGTGAAGTATATGCCTCATCGTCCCTGTTTACTGCAATGGTATTTTGGGCAATTCTGAAATGGGAAAATTCTGCGGATGAGCCTCGTGCCAATCGTTGGATTATATTGATTGCCTACCTGATGGGATTATCAATCGGTATTCACCTTCTGAATCTTTTGGCCATTCCTGCCATCGTTTTTGTTTATTACTACCGCAAATATAAAGTTACACGCAACGGCATTCTGCTTAGCCTGTTGGTTTCATTTGTACTTCTTGGAGTGATCATGTATGGTATTATTCCAGGAGTTGTTACAATTGCAACATGGTTCGAGCTGTTGTTTGTCAATGGAATGGGTCTTCCTTTCGACACAGGAGTCATTATATATGCAATTTTGCTGGTATCCGGCCTTGTATATGGAATAATTTATAGCATCCGCAAAAAAATGGTACTTCTGAATACCATCCTTCTTGGCATTACTGTCATTATGATAGGCTATTCATCTTTTGCGATGATCGTAATCCGTTCATCAGCTGATACCCCTATGGATCAGAACAATCCTGACAATGTTTTCGCTTTGCTTGGGTATCTTAATCGTGAACAATATGGTGACAGACCATTGGTTTATGGTAGATATTACAATACCCCACTTGTGAAATATGTGGATGACAAACCCTATTATATTCAGAAGAACGGAAAATATGTGATTGCTGATATGCGTCAGCAAGCTGTATTTGATTCCAATCTGAGCACCGTTTTCCCGCGTATGTACAGTCGTGAAGAAGGTCATATTGAAGCTTATAAGCAATGGGCTGACATAAAGGGTCGAAAAGTTCAGGTCACGGATGATGAAGGAAAAGCCAAAACTATTGACCTACCCACATTTGGCGAAAACCTCGTATTCTTTTTCAGGTACCAGGTCAATCAAATGTATTTCAGGTATTTCATGTGGAATTTTGCAGGACGTCAGAACGACATTCAGAGTCAGGGAGAAATTACCAACGGTAACTGGATCTCGGGGTTCAACTTCTTGGATTCAAATCGATTGGGCGACCAAAAGACACTGCCATCAGAATTTAAAAATAACAAAGCCAGAAATGCCTATTATATGTTACCTCTCCTACTGGGGATTTTAGGGATTCTGTTCATGTATTACAATGGCACTGAAGGTCGTAAGGATTTATGGGTTGTATTTCTATTGTTTTTCATGACAGGTATGGCCATTGTCATCTACCTCAACCAGGCTCCACTCCAGCCGCGTGAGCGCGATTATGCGTATGCCGGTTCGTTCTATGCATTTACCATCTGGATCGGTATCGGAGTACTTGCCTTGTATGAAGGATTGAAGAAATACGTACCCGATACTGCAAGTGCAGGAATTGCCGCTGTTTTGTCTCTTTTACTGGTTCCTACCATTATGGCATCGGAAAACTGGGACGATCACGACCGTTCAAACCGTTATACAGCACGCGATTTCGGAGCCAATTATCTAAATTCATGCGCACCCAATGCCATTATCTTCACCAATGGCGACAACGATACTTTCCCCCTTTGGTACAACCAGGAAGTCGAAGGAGTAAGAACAGATGTAAGGGTTTGTAACCTGAGTTATTTCCAGACCGATTGGTATATTACTCAGATGAAAGCCAAAGCCTACAAGTCGGATCCACTTCCCATCAGTTTCAAATTGGACCAGTATGTTCAAGGCAACCGTGATGTGGTTTATCTGATGGAAGATCCAAGGATGAAAGGCGCTGTGGAGTTGAAAAAGGCACTTGATTTTGTGAAAGATGATAACCCCCGCACCAAACTTGAACAGGCTGACAATGCCTCTTATATTCCATCCAAGAAATTGTTTTTGGTGGTTGATAAAGCAGCTGTAATCAGAAATAAAGTGGTTGAACCAGAGGATTATGACAAGATTGTTGATACGCTCCAAATTGATTTAAGCAGCAAGCATTACATTACCAAAGACGAACTGATGGTTTTGGATATGATTGCCAATAACAACTGGGAACGTCCGATTTATTTTGCCATTACCATTGGCCGCGACAAATATATGAACCTTCAGGATTACTTCCAGCTTGAAGGACTGGCTTATAAGCTAGTTCCAATCAAAACAGCTCCATCAGGCATTTCATTCGGTAAGGTGAATACCAAATTGATGTACAACAATGTCATGGAAACTTTCAAATGGGGCAACATGGAAAATCCTAAAGTTTACATTGATGAGAACAATGGACGCATGATGACGAATATCCGCAATACATTCGACCGTCTGGCTGGAGCGCTTGTTGCTGAAGGAAAAAATGACATGGCGACCAAAGTACTTGACCGATGTGGGGTACTGATTCCCAACAAAGTGGTTCCGTATAACTATTTTTCATTGCTGATGTCAGAGACTTATTTTAAAGCAGGTCAACCTGAAAAAGCGAAGGATATAATTAACACCATGATGAAAGATTATAAAGAACAGCTTGATTACTTCCTTAAACTTAAAGCGCCAATGCGTAATTTGCTTGATGATGATATTCAGCGGATTTTATATTTCATGCGGGAAATGACCTTGGTTTGCACCAGGAACAATCAGCCGGAATTATTGAAGGAGATTTCTGCTTCATTTAACAATTATGTAGAGAGATATAGTTCGTTGAAATAATGAACTATGTTAACCCAAGAGTTCGTTTGCCTGGCTTTTTTACTTCTCTTTTCAAAGATGCAATCTGGAGATTTAAGGAAGCCGGACAGACGGTTTACCTCACTTTTGATGATGGACCCATTCCTGAAGTAACGCCATGGGTTCTTGATCTATTGGAAAAGGAAGAGATAAAGGCGACCTTTTTTTGCGTGGGTGAAAATGTGCAAAAATATCCTGAAGTGTACCAGCAAATTCTGGATCACGGGCATTCAGTCGGCAATCATACTTTCAACCACCTGCAGGGTTATAAATTGGTTGATCAGGATTATTTCACCAACATCGAAAAAGCAGGAAACTATATCAAATCCGATCTGTTCAGACCACCGCACGGTCTGCTTAAAGTGTCACAATACAATTACCTGAAGAAAAAATACAGGATGATCATGTGGGATTTGATTACCTGTGATTACGACAGCAGGTTAAAACCTGAAGAAGTACTTAAAAACGTAACGGATTATATAAGATCTGGCTCAATATTAACTTTTCATGATTCAGAAAAGGCAAAAAATAACCTGATGAATGCACTGCCTCCTGCAATCAAATGGATAAAAGAACAAGGATATCGCTTCGAAGCGATTCCGTACAATCAAAAATTATAAGCAACAGGCAGTGAGTAATTACAGCCTGTAAAATTTACTGTCAATGATAAACATTTTAATGGTCGGTTCGGGTGGAAGAGAACATGCAATGGCATGGAAAATCAAGCAATCGCCAATGCTGAACCACCTTTATATTGCTCCGGGCAACGCAGGAACTTCACTTTTGGGTACTAACCTCGCGGTTGGAATATCTGATTTTGAAGGATTAAAGAAAGCGGCGATCGACCATAAGATCGACCTTGTACTGGTTGGGCCTGAAGTTCCCTTGTGTGAAGGCTTACACGACTATTTTAAGGCCGATAGCAGCCTGAAACATATCAGAGTGGTAGGTCCGCAGAAGCTTGGAGCACAACTCGAAGGAAGTAAGGATTTTGCCAAAGAATTCATGATGCGCCATCATATTCCAACAGCAAAATATTGTTCTGTCACTGCTGCTTCACTTTCGGAAGGAGTGGCTTTCCTGAAAACCATGCAATCGCCCTACGTATTAAAGGCTGATGGACTGGCTGCAGGTAAAGGGGTGCTTATTATTGATGATCTTGCAGAGGCTGAAAAATCGCTCAAGGAGATGCTTGACGGCCAGTTTGGTTCAGCCAGCAGTAAAGTGGTTGTTGAAGAATTCTTAAGTGGAATTGAATGTTCTGTCTTTGCCATTACCGATGGTAAAGATTATAAAATACTTCCTGTAGCCAAGGATTACAAACGCATTGGTGAAGGAGATTCGGGATTGAACACAGGCGGAATGGGTGCCATTTCTCCCGTCCCTTTTGCTGATGAAATATTCATGCATAAAGTGGAAGAACGCATTATAAGGCCTACCGTTCAAGGATTGCAGGCCGATGGAATACCATACAATGGGTTTCTCTTTTTCGGACTAATCAGTTGCCAGGGTGAACCTATGGTGATTGAATACAATGTCAGGATGGGTGATCCCGAGACTGAAGCTGTGATGCTTCGCATAAAATCTGATTTTGTAGACTTACTGGTTGGTGCAGCCGATGGAACTATGGCTGAAAAAACCATTGAGATTGACGAAAGGACTGCCGTTGCAGTAATGCTAGTTTCAGGAGGATATCCTGGCCCTTACCAAAAGGGAAAAGTGATCAATGGTTTGGATAAAATGGAGAACAGTATTGCTTTTCATGCAGGTACAAGCTTTAAAAACGCTGAAGTTTGCACCGATGGAGGACGAGTGCTTGCTATTGCATCTTATGGCCAATCCATTGATGAAGCGCTCTCCTATTCCTATAAAAATGCACAGTTAATTGATTTCGATGGCAAGTATTACCGCAAGGATCTAGGGTTCGATCTTCAAAAATAAAAGGTAAATATGCCTCAATTTGTGACTTGCTTTAACCAATTCGAAAAGATTTGATGAGTAAAAAATACAAAACATGTTACTAAAAACATTAAAATCGAATCAGCCATACCATACATTACTGGTACCATTTCTGGCAATTGCCTTGTGGATCAGATCATTTATACACCCACAGGCTTTTCCTTTCTACCCTGGCGAAGACTCGATGATCCTATATCAGCCACTGCGTTATCTATTGGAAGGCAACCTATTGCTAAATAATATTGTGGCGCTTATTTTTATCATCCTGCTTGCATTCCTGATTTTAAAACTGAATGTTCAGTACTCATTTATCAGGGTAAGATCCGTTCTACCTGCTTGTCTATTTATTTTGATTGCGAGTGGAATGACCGATCTTCATGCCATGCATCCTGTATATCCTGCCGCCTTATTCCTGCTTTTGACCATTGACCGAATATTCAACGCTTACGAGAAAGAATCTATCCATTCCAATGCCTTCGATGCAGGTACCTATTTGTCTATCGGGTCATTATTTTACATGAACCTGGTATTCTTTTTCCCACTTCTGTGGTTCGGATTCATCATTTTAAAGCAAAAAGTAAACTGGCGCGAATACTTTTTAACGACTATCGGCTTTGCATTGCCCTGGCTGGCTGCCCTTGCCTATTATTTTGCAGTAGGTAAAAAGGAAGAATTGAGCCAAACGATTCAGTTAAATTTCAATCCTCATCAACTGTTTTTAAAAGAGAACCTTCCCATTCTAATTTATGTTGGCTATTTAGTTTTGCTCACCATCATGGGCAGCATCTTCCTGTTATCACAATACGCTGACAAGAGAATCACCTCGCGTAAATACTTTAAAATCTTCTTCTGGATCTTCCTGATATCTGTCATTCTCATCGGCGCTAATCGTGCGGTATCGCAAGAAATCATTCTCTTGCTGGCTCTACCCTTAACTTACCTTATTTCAAATTACTTTATTGCAATGAAACATCAGGGCTGGGGCGAAGTGTTTATATATCTGCTCACAGCCGCTGTTGTTTGCCTTCAGTTTGTATAGGTGAACATCTGAAGACTATTAGAAAGATGATTTTTGCCTACCAATTTCCCAATTGTTTCAATCTCTTCTCTAAATTCTATGTGCAGGTCTTGATGTTGTTTTTGTATGAGTATTAAAATTTAAAATATTCGTGCTACAATGTAAATACATAATTCTTTCTTTTAGTTTTTCTCTCCTATCTTCTACCGAATCGGTTGCAACCAGTTCAAATAGCAGTTGATTGGCCAAGTTCAAATCGTGCTTCAGGAGCCTTAAAATCAGCTTGTCTTTATCAGCGTCGGACAATAAATGCAATGCTTTTTTAAATTCAGGTTCAAAAGTCATGTTATATTAGATTTACCTTGTAAATACAAATATAAGAGAACTTTGTTGCATAAAAAAAACGCTTATATACTGCTTTTTCAATAAAGAGCTTATACATTTACATTTCACACTAGAAAACGCTCATCTCAATCTTTTGGTTCTTTATCATTGATGACTTGCTCCTGTTCTGTTCCAAATTTAATATCGTTAATCATTTTATTTTCATCATATAAAGCATTTGAGGTTAGTTCTATTATACTCAAGAAAATTGTATTTTGAATAGGTAGGATCTGCTGAAAAACTCAGTATCGAATTTTTAGGTTCTTATGGTTAGAATTGAATATTGCTCATTCCCATTGACTTGTTAAAACTGTCATTGGAAGTGAAAGGGAAATAAAATTCTCCGAATGATGTTGGTTATAGGTTATACCCCGAGTACTCGGGGTAAATGTCTGAATGTGAATAGTTAATGTTAAAAAAGGGTATAACCACAGAGGTGACCCCGAGTACTCGGGGTGGTTATACCCTAAAATGATTCAAGTGACTGCTGGTTAGAATATTACAAGGGTATAACCTATAACCAGAGTAGGTGTGGTTTTTATATTTTTTAATCTGCAAAAAACACCCAATTAATTGATTCTAAAAACAAACAAGTACTCGGGAGCACTTGTTTTAATTTGCAGGTTGATATCTTCTTATAATACTGCATCCCGAGTACTCGGGATGAGTTTTTCAGCAGACCCTAGGTAGAACCTCCGATTGTCAATAAACAGAAGATTATAAAAAAAGGGATTATATATTTTATATTCAATTTCAATTTTGCAATATTATAAATTGAGTTGTGAAGGCAAACATTTTAAATACTAATCTACTTTTACGAATTTTTCAATCCAACAATTTCCTTTGTCATAACTCCAGTCATTCTTGACAGGAAATATTTGAGTTAATGTGTCTCCTTTTAATTCCATATAAAGTTTTAAATTTATTCCTTCATAGGCTGGACTTACATGCACCTTAATATTTTCGGTATAATGATTTCCCTGCAGACTGTAATTTCCATTACCAAAAGAATAGCCTACATTATTATTCTCAATAGATTTACCGGCAAAAAGGAAACTTTTTTTTGACCATGATTTTAACTGTTCTCCATTTCCACTATTTGTCACATGAGATATCATCTTGCCATTTTTGATGGACTTGTAGCTTACCTGTTTCCAGGTACCAACAATTGAAAAGTTCTGAGATTGAGATTGCTGAATAAAAAAGGAAGAAAGAAATAAAATGAGTAGAAATTTTTTCATAATGATTAAATTTATTGATTCATTAATATCAAGAAAATAGACATACAAGTATAAGTAAAACTTATGATCTTTGGAGATTTATTTAAATGTTATATAACAGTTTATATCTTGATTTAAAAGATTCGGCTTCTCTCTCTAGGGCATCGCGTCTTTCGGTTCCTTTTTCTCCATAAACCTGAACTTTGATTTGAGCCCAGGTTGAAATGTCTTTATTGTTATTTTCTGCTTTCAAAATAGACTACTTCCATAAATCTTCAGTTTTAATAACCTTCCCTTTACGGGCCCGTGATTTTTGGATTTCTTTTACAAATTCTTCGTTATACTGGCTACTAGCTTCTTCAATGATCTCTACATTCTTATCGTCTTTCGCAATTTCACTAATTAAACCCATTAAATACTGTGTTTTCTTGGTACGGGTGTTTATTTTAACTGTAATGGTTGCCATGAACTTGATTTTTAAAATGCTTAGACAAATTTAGCTATTTTTTAATTACTCTGGACTTTTCATGATTGTTGAATGCAGCTTCCAATCTGTCTTGTCCTGAATTAGTTTACTGTAAGAGGGACTTAAAACCAGGATTGGGATAGGCTTATTGACGCAAATGGACATTTATAGAGGGATTATATTTCCGAAGATACCGAAGATACCGCAAGTGTTTCAATTTTGCAAATAGCCCATTGCTCCCTGCCCACATCGTTGGGTCAATGAATGGTTAAAGATCCATTGGACTAATTTGAACCAAAATATCCCACTTGCGGTATCTTCGGTATCTTCGGTATCTTCGGAAACCATCAATTTACTGAACTGGTGACTTGTCAGCCTTGCAGTACTATTGACTGAACGTATTTTGACTTTTATTCTAACGAAGAAAAAACAATTCCCAATGATTGGGAAATTAAAATTAATTTATTATATTTGCAAAGAATGAATAATTATACCATGACAGAATTGCCATATACAGTCAATAAGCATGGAAGCAAAAAAAGTATTAACTAGAGAAAATATCCCAACCGATGAATTACAAAGATCGGTTGAAAAGGTATATAAGGGTTTAAAGTTAGCCTATATTGAAGCGTTTTATTTAGATAATGAAGTAAATGAAGATACCGGCATAATCAATAAAGAAAAGGAAGTTAGACATTATACCAAAGAACAATCAAATCGCAATATGAGAGCGCTTAAATCTGCTTATCTTATTGCTAAAGGTGCTGCGTCGCCTGATGAAATTATTGAATTTAGAAATAAATATCATATTGCTGCCTCAACTTTAAGTATCATATTAGGGTTTAGTAAAAATACGATCTCAAATATTGAAAATGAAGGTATAACTTCTCTAACAAGTGGCAGACTAATAAAAATGTGCTTAAACAATAAGGAGTTAATGGAAAATTATATCAAAGTATGTGATGCAATTGACAATCAAAAAAAGGAAGAAATTTCTAAGAATCTTATGCAACAAGGAGTATGATATTGGTTTGATTCAAATTGGGCACCTATGTAAAAATAATGGGCGGCTAGACATCTGAAATTTTACAAAACTGGATAAAGTTTCCGCACGTTCCGCATGTTCCGCACGTTCCGCACGCCTCTCTTTTAACTATATCAGTTCAATTCAGTTTGTGATATAAAGAGAAAGAGTTAAAAGAGAGGCGTGCGGAACTTGCGGAACATGCGGAAGTCGAGGTCAACCATGTTTTACAACTTAAACGGGTGACTATAGTTGATAAAAGCAGGCAAGTTATTCATCTTCAGTGACCTTAAGAGAAGTAGTCACCCGCTTAGTAATCCCCTTTCATTTTTTATTATCAGCAACTTCCAAACACTCATAATTTGCAAATCTACACCAACGCCTGCAAGCTTTTGAGCAAATTAGGAAGAGCAGGTGAAGTCTTATTCGTTTTCTTAAACTCTTATACATTTTTTTCTTTCACTATTACCGATATAACACATATTACCCATATTCAGACATCCAAGACTATCGTAATTTAAAGCGCGACTGTTTCGTAAATCAGCTTTAGATCTGTGAGTGGAAAACAGGTTTCTGTTTGGTTTAAAAAGGAGCATAATTCTTTCACTGCCTGATTTGCCCTGGGTGTTGACATTGAATGCAATTTGATGATAAGTTTCTTGTTTTCATA
>Ga0123339_10000070_pt1 | contig 105195 bp, 103 predicted proteins | sample lystaG_FD_89956 | JGI IMG/M metagenome (GOLD analysis project Ga0123339, IMG submission 89956) | Glacier valley bacterial and archeal communities from Borup Fiord, Nunavut, Canada, to study Microbial Dark Matter (Phase II) -... | ecosystem: Environmental > Aquatic > Freshwater > Ice > Glacier...
ACTGGCGCAAGTGGTCAACTACTGAAGTTGAGTACCGCTTCAAATCTAGGAAGTGACACCTCCACTATTTTATTTAATAATCGGGTCGCTATCGGTTACGATGGAACGATTGGCAGTGGCGCCATTTCTCTGAGTGACTCTGGAAGTAACAAGCCTACTGTATTTGTAAATGGTGGTACAGAGCGGATGCGCATTTTACCGACTGGAACTGTAGGGGTTGGAACTTCTGCGCCGCTGGCTCAACTTCAAGTGAATGGCGATTTTGGTGGAAATGCATCGCTGATTATTAATAGTTTAAACTCCAGCGATATTTTATCCGCATCTGCATCTGGCACAACTGTTTTCCGTTTGGATAATGGTGGTAATTTGATTACTGCGACTGGCGCAAAGATTCAGCCGCTATCCGACTCATCAAGTGCACTTAACTTTGCGAATGCCGCCGGCACTAGCTTTGTTAGCTTCGACACATTTGCATCGCGCATCAACATTAATAGTGCAGCTGCTCAATCATTACGTTTAAATACTATTGGTAATACCAGTGCGGATACTTCCACAATTTTGTTCAATAATCGGGCGGTAATCGGCTATGACGGAACGGCGCAGGGAGTCTTAATTGGCGATAGCGCGACGAGTAAACCGATCATTTTCCAAACTGGCGCGACTGCAATTGAAAGAATGCGGATTACGCCTACCGGAAGTGTGGTGATTGCTGGACTCAATACTGCGGGTGGAGTCATCTACACCGACAGTAGTGGCACCCTCCTCAACAGTGGCGCTGGGACCAGTGGTCTATGTTTAACCTCAGGTGGCTCGGGAGCTCCAACTTGGGCGAGTTGCAGTAGTTCCGCAGGGAATCAATTTACAATCGGGAATGGAGCGATCTACCCGCTCAACTCTACTTCTGATTTACTAGTCGGTGGTCAAGCTTCAGCATCTGCCAAGTTCGCTGTTTTGAACGTGAATAATGGGACTCCCACTGCCTCAGTTTCTGCGGGAGTGGCTGGAGCTGCCTACTTAACTGCAGATGGGAGGCTCGCAACTACCGCTCGCCAGACATTAACTCTGGGTGACGCAAATACCGGCAACTTGATTCTCAGTCAAGGCGGGAGTATTGGGATTGGGACGACCACTCCCACGGCAAAAATTGAAATCAGCGGTGCTGGTGGTAACTACATGAAGTTCACCACCACTGGCGCACTCTCCACAGATACGATTTATAGCATGTTCAACAATCGTGCTACCTTTGGGTATGACGGCACTGTCCAGGGAGTCTTAATCAGTGATAATGCGACCAGTAAACCAATCGTCTTCCAAACTGGTGGAAGTGGAATCGAGAGAATGCGAATTACCTCCACCGGAAGTGTAGTGATTGCTGGACTCAATACTGCAGGAGGCGTGATGTACACAGATGGGAGTGGTACCCTGCTTACAAGTGGGGCTGGCACCACTGGTCTGTGCTTAACTTCAGGTGGGTCTGGTTCGCCAACTTGGGCGAGTTGCAGTAGTTCCGCAGGGAATCAATTTACAATCGGGAATGGAGCGATCTACCCGCTCAACTCTACGACTGATTTGCTAGTCGGTGGTCAAGCCTCAGCATCTGCCAAGTTTGCTTTCCTAAACGTGAATAGTGGGACTCCGACGGCATCAGTCTCGGCCGGAGTAACCGGAGCAACTTACCTCACAGCTGCCGGCAAGCTCGCAACTACCGCTCGCCAAACATTAACTCTGGGTGATGGAAATACCGGCAACTTGATTCTCAGTCAAGGCGGGAGTATTGGGATTGGAACTGCTAACCCAACTGCCAAGATTGAAATTAGTGGCGCTGGTGGCAACTACATGAAGTTCACGACTCCCACCGCACTCTCAACCGACACCATCTATACCATGTTCAACAGTCGTGCCACCTTTGGCTATGACGGCACCGTCCAGGGAGTCTTAATCAGTGATAACGCCACCAGTAAACCGATTGTCTTTCAAACCGGCGCGACTGCAATTGAAAGAATGCGAATTACTCCTACTGGGAGTGTAGTGATTGCTGGGTTGAATACCGCGGGTGGCGTGATGTATACAGATGGAAGTGGTACCCTCCTCACCAGTAGTGCTGGCACCAGTGGTCTGTGCTTAACTTCAGGTGGCTCGGGAGCACCCAGCTGGGTGAGTTGTAGTACGGCTGCTGGAAATCAATTTACTACCGGAAATGGAGCTATCTACCCGCTGAACTCTACTTCTGATTTACTAGTCGGTGGTCAAGCCTCAGCATCTGCCAAGTTTGCTTTCTTAAATGTAAATAGTGGCACTCCCATCGCCTCAGTCTCGGCTGGAGTGACCGGAGCCGCTTACTTAACTGCTGATGGGAAGCTCGCAACTACTGCCCGTCAGACCCTGACTCTGGGTGATGCCAATACCGGCAACTTGATCCTCAGTCAAGGCGGCAGCATTGGGATTGGGACCACCACTCCGACTGCCAAGATTGAAATCAGCGGTGCTGGTGGCAACTACATGAAGTTCACCACTACTGGCGCACTCTCGACTGACACTATCTACACTATGTTCAATAACCGCGCCACTTTTGGCTACGATGGCACTGTTCAGGGAGTCTTGATCAGCGATAACGCCACCAACAAGCCAATTGCCTTCCAAACCGGCGCGACTGCTCTAGAGAGAATGCGAATATCTAATACAGGCTTAGTTGGTATCGGAACCAACAATCCTGGCAACCTCCTCGACGTCTCAGGCTCCACTCCTTCCACTGCCTCGGCAATGATTCGCAATACTTCTAGCTCTGCTGGTATTGTAGGGTTAGCAATTAAGCTCAGCTCTACAACACTAGATAATTCGTCTCGTTTTGTAAACTTCCTTGATCTGAACGGCACGATTATTGGTAAAATTCAGGCTTCGGGCCCAACGTCTGTAAACTACGCAACGAATGGCACTGACTTTGCAGAGTACTTTAATAAAGAAAATGCGACTGATACTTTTCACACTGGTGACCTGGTCGTCACTGGAAATACAAAACAGTCAGCAGTTCTAGCAACTAAATCTTATGACTCAAAGTTGTTAGGAATCGTTTCAGCTCACCCGGGGTTCACGGGTGGTAAAGAAGGACCAGATCGGATTATTGTGGCGTTGACTGGTCAAGTTCCCGTGAACATTGACCCGAGTTCTTCACCAATCCAACCTGGAGATCCACTCACCTCATCAGCCTCAAACCCAGGAATGGCGATCAAAGCGGTTCAAGCTGGAGCGATTGTAGCGAAAGCTCAAGAAGCCTGGACCCCTGGCTCAGGGATGAGTCAAATCATGGCCTACGTTAACGTCTCATGGTTTGACCCAACTACTGCCCAGCCTGTCAACACTACAGATGCTGCCGACACCACTACACTCAACTTAACTGTACTTAAAAAATTAGAAGCACAGGGAGCAGTCACATTTAAGAGCGATGTCAGCTTTGAAGGCAAAGCGATATTCCTGGCTTTTGTTGAGTTTTTCGATAAAGTTGTCTTCCATAATGATGTGACTTTCTCAGCTAAAGCAAACTTTAAAGACGAGGTTTCACTTGATAAGAATAGCGCTGGATATGCCAAAGTAGCAGCCGGTGGAAATGAAGTGAGCGTTATTTTCCAAAAAGAATATCTCAACTCTCCTATCATCAACATCACGCCACTTGGTGGCTACGAGCTGAAATATTGGGTAACAAATGCGACGACAAAAGGCTTTACGATTAAGATCAATCCAGCTATATCTGAAGAGGCTCAATTTAGCTGGACTGCATTCTCAGTCAAGGACCCCGCAGTAGTGAGTGGCACTGCTCAACCAAGCACAGTCATGCCAACTGTTACGCCATCTGCAAGTCCACTGCTGAGCCCATCACCCATTACTCCATCACCGTCAGTCAGCACTTCACCAGCTCCAACTTCAAGCCCTACACTTAGTCCAACACCAGTTCCTACACTACTGCCGACGCCTTCACCCTCGCCATTACCATGAACAGTTGGCGTTCAAAAGTAAACATGAGACTAAAACTTTTGCCATTATTTTTGATCATCTGTGCTTTAGCCGGCTCTACGTATTACTTCTATACTCAATTTCAACGAACCCAACGGTTATTACAGAATCCCGATGCAGCAACCCAGGAAGACCGCCATATTTTAACTGCCCAAGTAGCAAAGTTGATCTTACTTCCATCTGACGAAGTCCCCCAGATCGCAACTGTTCTTGATGCCTCGTTACTCAAAAATCAACCTTTTTTTGTCAATGCCAAAAATGGAGACAGAATTTTGATCTACCCAAAAGCAATGAAAGCTCTGTTATTTCGACCGAGTGAGCAGCGAATTATTGAGATACAAGCTTTCTCTGAGAAAGGAGTTGACCTTCCGCAACCAGCAGCCACACCTCAGCCAGCTACTCTCAAAATTGTGATATCTAATGGCACCAAGACTGTTGGTTTAACCCAAGTTGCTCAAACAGAGTTAACTGATAAGTTTGCAAATGTGCACGTCGTTGCCAAGATCAATGCAAAAAGCCAAAATTATGAGACAACGCTCATTGTCGACCTTACGAGAAAAAATAAAGATATTGCCACTATTTTGGCCAAGGACTTGCACGCCACGGTCACTGCTTTACCGAGTGGAGAGGAGTCTCCCACCGCAGCCGCAGATATCTTAATTATTTTGGGAAAAAACTATGGTCAGTAGATACTGTGATGCTCAACTAGCTAGCGGCTCATTATTTTGGCGCTTGTTGTTCACTTTTAAAATTTGCGTTGAAGTAGTACGCATCACGCGGTGACGAACTGAGAATATCTTCTATACCGTTTAGATTCATCACCACGCTGAACTGGTACTCACCCTGAGCAATAAACAGAACGTTTTGGCGAGAAATTCCCCGAGCTGACAGCTGATCAAAAAACTGTTCTTCAACTTCCTGAGGTGTCAGTTGTTTCCCTTGAGCGCGCTCCGTTTTCTGCATGTGAATGACGTACGCGCTGCCATCTCGCGCTACTACCAAGAGCGTCGACAAATACTGATCTAACCGTTCCTGGAAACCCGTCCATGACTTAGTTGCTGCGTCGTACAAACCATTTGGGACATAGGCTGATCGAATCTTTCGACTGACTAAGTACTTAGTCATACTCTTCTGGGCAGAATCTTCATTAGGGAACTGTTGTATTGCTTCAGCGATTGAGAACACGATCGCCTTCCCCTCATCGGTAAACCCAATCAATTTATTCTTTCTGAACTCAACCTGTTCGAGGTAGCTTGGATCACTAGCGATATAGTCATAGTTTCCATCAACAGCGCGTTGAATGATTAAATGAATAGGACCCTTCATTGGCTGGCCCTCTTTTTGTGCATACTGAAAAGCTAGTACTGCGGAAAACGATTGCGGCCCTATTTTTGGCTGATGTTCAGGAGTGGTTGAGAATGCTGCGGTACTTGGATCAAGCTCAGCCATGATAGCGTCATACTCACTGAACTTCATTTCCTGATAAGGAAAAACTTGGTCACTTTTTCCCAACTCAAAGTGAAACTGATTTTCAAAATCTCGGAGCGTGGGAATGAAGTTCTTGTTGCCATACATATTAAATACTTTGGCTAAAAAGTCGTGTTCTTGCTGAGCATCTTGGGGAGTGACCTCGGACAATGCTGGCAAGAGCGGCCCAAATATATTTTGGGCAATCGTCGCAATCTGAGTAGGGTCGGTGATATTTTTTTCTGACAACTTCTCTGCCGCCACCGCCAGTGCTGACACCAAAATATCTCGTTGATGGGCGTCAGTGATGGCTGTTTTATTCAGTGTCGTGTCAATAAAATACTTCACATCATCTATGCTTAAATTATTACGCCAGATGTTTTTTAACGTCTGAACAGTGCGTTTCAAAGTCTCAGGCCGAACCTGGAGTTGAGCTGCTTGGGAGTTCCAGAAAGCTTCACCTTTTTCAGTAATGTCTTGGTCGAGAAAAGGTGCTGGCTGCACAGGACTTTCTTTAAACTCTACAGTTGTTAAGATCTTTTTGAGCTCAAGAATGTTGCTTTGTTCTTGCTGTTGTGCTTGATCTACTGCCATCCAGTTCGCAACCAAACCTGTGTTATCAAGTTGAGCTCCCCAGCCAGCAGCCATTGAATCAACTGCTAGTCTCGCCAAATCTCTAGGACTCAACTTCCCTGCTTCAAACCGATCTGCTGCCGTCAATAGAAGGGCGGCGGTTGATGGGTCAAAATTCTGATCAAGGATTTTTTGGACATCAGCGTTCACTTGGCCTCTTTGTAAGGGGTCACTCAATTTATGATGAAGAAGTGCATCGATCACTACACCTGGAACTTCCCTTAGTCTGATAGCCGCCGGCGCCCCAGCCAAAGTCATGGCCAAAATGGTCCGCAACAGTAGCTGGCGAAGACGTCGCTTTCTGGTTTCTAAAGGAACAGCTTTCTGTTCATCGGCTTTGGAAGAGTTATCTTTTGGTGATTTTTCAACCATATGTAGAGCGTAGTCTAATCGTTCTGCGCTACCTTCGTAAGATGTTCTCTGACCTTCTGCATGTTTACATCACGGGGTTTGCTACCTTCCGCAGGTCCGACCAGCCCAGCCTCATAGAGCTGATCAAGAATCCGCGCTGCGCGCGCATAGCCCACAGAGAGTCTCCGTTGAATCAACGAAGATGACGCTTTGTCATATTGAGAAAATACTTTGACTGCCTCATCAAACAACTGATCGTGATCTTCACCATTTGTGCCACTAGAACCACCTTTAATCAGGTTAGCTTGATACTTGGTGGTAATTTCTTCCATGTACTCAGGCTTCTGGCCTTGTTTTTTGATGAAATCAACGAGACGACGAATTTCTGGCTCAGAGACAAAAGTACCTTGAATACGAGTAGGTTTAGCTTGATCCGGTGGTACATATAACATGTCCCCTCGACCGAGCAACTTTTCAGCGCCAGGTCCATCCAGAATTACCCGAGAGTCCATCATTGAAGAAACGTTAAAGGCAATTCGAGTCGGAATGTTGGCTTTGATTAAACCAGTAATGACGTCAACCGAAGGACGCTGGGTCGCTAAGACCAAGTGAATGCCGACTGCTCGAGCCATCTGAGCAATACGAGTCACACTCTCTTCAACTTCAGCTGGTGCAAATAACATGATATCTGCTAGCTCATCGATCACGATCACGATACTTGGCAAAGCTTGAAAACCAGCCAACTCATTGTAGGCATCAAGGTTTTTCACACCTACCTCAGCCAGCTGTTTATAGCGACGGTCCATTTCTGCACAGGCCCACTTTAAGGCAGACACTACTTTTTTGGGCTCAACGATTACAGGAGTTAAGAGATGCGGAATATCGTTGTAGCCTGTCAACTCGACACGTTTGGGATCAACTAAAATAAACTTCACTTCTGCTGGACTTGCTCGGAACAACATCGAACACATGAAGGTGTTAACCGCCACAGATTTACCAGAACCCGTTGAGCCAGCAATTAAAACGTGCGGCATCTTCGCAATATCTGCCACGACTTCTTGACCAGCCACATTCAGGCCGAGCGCCACTGCCAACTTCGACGTACTCTTCTTCATCTTGTCAGACTGGAGCATCGTTCTGAGCGTGACAAACTGAGCAGAATGGTTGGGCACCTCAACACCGACCAGTGCACGACCAGCAATTGGCGCCTCAATCCGGATCTGACCAGTCGGCGCGGCTAAAGCAAGCGCTAAGTCTGTCGCTAAACCAGTAATTTTTGAGAGTTTTGTCCCTAGAGTAATCTCGAGAGCATACTGAGTAACTGCTGGACCATAGTTGACCTCAGCAACTCGAGCCTTAATCCCAAAGGAAGCTAAAGTTCGCTCGATAATCTGAGCATTTTGTTTGACGTCACCTCGATTTGCTTCACCACCACCTTTTTCTGAAAGTAGCGACAATGGTGGATACTCCCAAATGTGACTCGGATCATTGGCCGTTACCGGCTGTGACGAAGTCAGTGCGCCTGGGTTAAGTGACTCTGCCAAGACATTTTCAATTGCTGGTAACTCTGCGTCATCAACTTTAGTTTTTTTGTCTTCTTTTTTAGGTTTAGCCGGCTCTTCTTGGACTTCTTGAGAAGGTTGAGTATGGATTGTTGGTTCTACAACTTTAGGGCCAAAGCCATTTCCAAAGCCAAACTTTGGCACATGGAATCCAGCAGCTTGTTGCAGATCAAGTTCAGTTTGGGCAGTTTGAGGAACGTATGTTGGCTTCGGTAGCTTGGCAGAAAACCACTCAACAACTTCCCCCAGTGAAAGTTGCAGCATAATAATTGTTCCAATAATCAGTAATCCGAAGAACATCACCGTTGCGCCAGCTGGGCTGACCAATTGAGCCAAATTTAAGAAGGTCGTTCTTCCGATTTCCCCAGCTTCAAATAAACCTAGCGTTCCCATCATCATCAGACAAGTTCCCAGCAACACGTATGGTTTGGCCCAGAAGTACTCTGCTTGAAATAAGACTAGTCCAGAAGCGATAAAGATAAAAGGGAAAAAGAGACTGGCTGCACCGAAGTTGGTTGTCAGCGTCTGATGAATTGTAGCCAACACCACGCCTCTTCCGGAAAAGGAAATGATCACCAGTACTCCGAGCAAGATCATCACCACTGCCGCAATTGAAAACATCGTTTCTTTACGAAGGTTAAGGATGAGTGGCTTGCGTTTTTTTTTCCGAGGCATGTCTCGAGTACATAGATCTAAATATTATAGGATATTTGTATCATAAAGTATCATTGCGAATCAAGGGGCTCTTCAGCCAAAGTTACTTGGTAAGGGTAACACTTTTTGACTGAAAAAAATGCTATGCTCTGTGTTGTTGATGAGAAAAACAGAAAATACTCGCCAATTCTTCCGTTCACTTGAAGCTGATTCGCTTAAAAAGCGACCGCTTTTGACGCGGATGGCCGATGACTTAACTGCTCTGTGCGGCTCTCCCCGCTTTTTGATTATAAATAGCTTATTTTTTGTTATCTGGATTGCCATTAATTTGAGCTGGGTTCCCGGCATTGCGGCGTTTGATCCATTTCCCTTTGGCTTACTGACCATGATCGTGTCGTTGGAAGCCATCTTTTTGTCTATTTTTGTCTTAATTTCCCAAAATCGCAGCTCGTACACCAGTACTCTGCGTGACGAAGTTCAACTTCAGGTCAATCTCATTGCTGAGCAAGAGATAACAAAAGTATTAGAGTTGTTAGCTGAGATGAGAAAACAGATGGGTATTCTTAAAGAAGATCATCAACTTACTGGAATGCTCGAGAGAATTAATGAGACCAAGATTGAGAAAGAGATTGAGACTCAAATTTTGGAAGCAAATAGTGACCTGCTTCGCGAGCTGCGCAAAGATATTCCGAACTTAATTCATCGAGCTGTTAACCCGAGTTGGAAATCTGGGAAAGCTACCTCAGAAGATCGCTAGTTTGGATTTTTCAGAATCAAGAAAAAAGAATGCAACGTTACACTTCCATAATTACTGGCAGAATCATTGGTTCTCGACGAATAATCTTATACAGTCTGCGGCCGAGTCGCTTCTCGACAGCGCGCTTGATATCTTCTTCTTTTGCTTGACCAGTTCCCTGAGTATTCACCTCATCAATAATCTCTTTGGTGGCTGTTTTAATGTAGTCCACTACTTCTTGAGCTTCTTTCATGAACACAAACCCACGCGAAATCACTTGAATTGCATTGAGATCGAGACGTCCTTTTACTTTGGGAATGACCAACACAATCATCCCTTCACGCCCCAGTTCTTTGCGATCAGAAAGAACTGACCGGCCAACGTCGCCAACTCCAAGTCCATCAACATAGCGTGGTTGTAGATTTAAGTGCTCTGCCAAACTTGGCCGACCATCTTCAAACTGGACCACGTCTCCAAATCCAGGAATTAAAACTTGCTCATCTTTGTACGCCATTGGCTCTGCAACCAGCTCATGAAACTTCTCGCGATGACGATCTTGGCCACCCATTGGGAAAAGATACTTTGGTTTAACTAAAGCGATCAATAACTGTTGCTCCATCGCTCCACCGTGTCCAGATTGGTGAAGATCTGGAGAAATATCTGGGTAAAGCACCCGGACACCGTTACGGGACAGCTCGTCAATTGCATCATAGTAAGGAATTTCGTTGCCCGGGATTGCGTCAGAAGAAAAGATGACGCGATCTTTTTCTTTAATTTGTAAGGCTGGGTGTTCACCATAAATTGCGCGGACTAAAGAGGAACCTTCTTGACCTTGACTGCCGGCAATGATAATACACAGCTGGTTATCGTGGTAATCAGCCATATCTCGTTTATCAATAACCATGTCATTAGGAATAAATAACTTTTTTAGCTGCCGAGCAACATCAACATTTTGTTCTACCGAGCGACCCACGAACACAACTTTTCTGCCCAGTTTGCCACAGATGTTTATAATCTGTTGAATCCGATGAATATGTGAACTCATCAAAGTAATAATTAACTTGCCTTTCACTTCAATCATGGCTTCTTCCATAGCTGGGTAGACTGCCGACTCTGATTTTGACCAAGATTGTCGCTCAACCCGCAGACAGTCCATCAACATACATAACACGCCTTCTTTGCCCAGCCGAGAGATGGTGTCGAAATCTGGCAAAACGTGATCAATTGGCTGAAGATCAATCTTGAAATCCACGCCATGGTAGATCAAGCCCTGCGGTGTGTGCACTGCAAAATGACGAGTATCCGGAACTGAGTGCGTCATGGGGAAGCCTTCAATAGTGAAAAAACTTCCTATTTTAAACGGCTGATTATCTTTAAAAACGGTGATCTGACGATCAACTGGGCAGTCTTTCATCCGGTTTTTAGCAAACCCGGCAGTGAGGGGCGAAGCATAGATTGGAAACTCGGGAAGTTCTGGCAAGATATACGGCGTTGCTCCGATGTGGTCATCGTGTCCATGGGTCAAGATCATCCCCACAATTTTTTTGCCAGCTTCAAGCTGTTCTTTTAAGTAAGTAATATCCGGAATCATCACGTCTACTCCCGGCATGGCTTGAGTAGGAAAACCGATTCCACAGTCGAAAATCATCATCTCATCTTCGTACTCGTAGATATACATATTTTGGGTAACGTTCCCCATACCGCCAATGGGAATAATCCGAAGTGCTGACATAGTGCTCCTATAACAATGACGCTTTAATACTTGATTCAAAGTTGGTGAGCTCTTGTTGCTCAGTAGCAAGCTGCTCACCTTTAGTTTTCATCCACTCTAAAATCTTGGGAATTTTTTCAAAGTCTGCCACAAACGCGTTCTTCAGCTGAGTTGCTCTCAATGCGGCAGCTGGATGGTACATTGGTAGCACAAAAAGATGTTTGTTTTTCCAGACCACTTTATGAAGTCTACCATGAACTTGAGAAACTTTAACCGTTGGCAGAAATTTTCCCATGCTAAACCGACCCAACGTCACAATTAGTTTTGGTTGAATAATCTCAATTTCTTTGTCAAGATAGGGCTTATAAGCAGCAATTTCTGCTGGCGTAGGATCGCGATTATCGGGAGGACGAACTTTGACTACATTTGAGATAAATACCGTTGACCTGGCAAATCCGACTTCAGCCAAAGTTTGAATGAAGAGCTGGCCAGATCGACCCACAAAGGGCTTTCGTTCTACAGACTCGTTATACCCAGGAGCCTCACCAATGAACATCAGCTCTGCTTCTGGATTGCCATCACCTGGGACTGTGGGTTCACCACTCGAGCCTAAAGGCAGTTCTGAAAGGTTTTTTTCTAGTTCTTTGTAAAGCTGATCAAGCTGTTCTCGTTTTGACATTCTTGAGGTAATTATGGTTCTTTTCTCAGAAACTGACAACTACGAAGTTAGTGACTTCCATTTGTGAATCAACATAGCCATAATAAAGTAACTTTATTCATGATCTTCTATGTCAGAAATACCGCAGCAATCACAACAGTGGGAAGTTCCATTTTCTCGTAGACCAACTCAAGAGTTCTTAGGGCTGCTCGGACAGTTGAGCGTCACATTGTGTGGAAATACCAATGGTTGGCTTGAAAGCTTGACATATGGTCAAAAAGCAGTTGATGGTCAAGAATTAGGGAGCGTCAAATTGTTAGCACGTCCGCCATATACCTTTGAAGTTGGTGAGTATGTTGCGTTACGTCGAACTGATCAAGATCCGAGACAACCTGCCAATATTAGTCACCTTGGAGATAGCGCTTCGTCCCAAGTAATTTTTGATCGGATGAATGCCGGAAACATGGCGATGATCGAAAGTATGAGCGCACAAACTCAGTTTCGTCTGTTGTACAGCCTAATCGCGGCTGCACTTCAAGACCAAAGGCAGTTATGACAGATCGAGCTCGAGCACCACAACCAAGATTAGTAGATCGAGCAGCTAGTTTGTTTCGGGAAGTTCAGGATCGTTTGCGCTCTAATGTGGCTGCCAAAATTTTTGAGACTGTGCGAAGAACCGAAACTTCTCTGCCAAATATTGGTGATTATGCTGAACCAGCTCCCACGCCAACTGCTGAAGATAGTTCCGTGGATCAGTTTGACCAAGCAGATCCGTTTACTCAAGCTGAGGCAGCTCCATTACAAGCAGTCGAAAAGTTTGTGGCAGCAGCCTTTGAACCATTGAGCAAAAAAGAAAAAGCTGACTTACTGCGCCTTCTCCAAAATGAAGCACTAGCTGCGGGTGAAAATGGGATGCGGGCAATCAATGTGATTCGTGAAACTGTTTTGTGGACTCATCGCGTAGACCGACTTATCACAGAAACACAGCAATTTGGAGAAGCAAAACAAACTGGCATGACCTCAATGTATGAGCTGGTCGGATTGTTACTAGAGCGACCTGATCACACCGTGTCAGTCAGCCCCACAAATACAGACGCTTGTATATTAATTCAACAACTCAGATTATATGTTGAATCAAGTTTGACAGAGTTCCCATCTTTAAATGGGAAAAATTTCGACGATATACTTGGAGAAACTATTGAAGATAACCGTGATGGTGCCATGGTCCAGCTTCGCTTAAAAAATCCCGAACAAGATAGCTCGATAATGAGGGAGCTCGTCCAGATCTGGAGGTACGCTGCTGAGTCTGCTCAACAAGAACCGGCCCTGAGAACGCTCTTATCCCTTCGGACACTTTTTGAAGGCGTTTATAGCTCGAGCAAAAAAGTAGATAGTGCTACGCTGTATAGCTTGCTGGCTTTAGTAAAACAAAATGAAAAAATTATGCCCAAGACTCCACCTGACCAACAGCGGAGTGAGTCAATACTTAGTCTAAAACTGCAAACATATGTTTACCAACTCAAATCAACAGAGAGTGGCAAAGTTGCGGATCTTCAAAAAAGTATTCAGCAGACGAGTGACCTACTGGCAGTTTCCAATAAGAGTTTAGCTGCCCAGGTCATCAAGCTCATTTGGAGAAGTTGTGATCCGCAACATGAAGTTTTTTCTGAAGCGGGAACTTTCCCTGGCTCAATTAAGAATGAGGTTCAATCTTTGGCAAAGTATCACCAGCTCACTGGGGGCATACTTCAGACCTGGGAAAAAATAAACTGAATTCCAACTTAGAACTGCGGTAAGAAAATTTTGGCATTCTCTTGGCTAACAATCACCTGAGCGTAGCCTTTTTCAACTACAATTCGGGCTGCCTTCCGGACCACACCTTGCAAAGTCCGCTGTAAAGTACGAATGCCGGCGTCATATCCTAATGGACGAGTCATCCGTGGCCACAAAGTGTCTTCAATCAGCAGCTGTTCTGGTTGTAAGCCGGCATCCTTGATCAACTGTGGCAAGATATACTTTTGTGCAATTACAATTTTTTCTTGGTCAGTATATGAAGGCATGTTGATTTTTTCCAACCGGTCCATCACCGCAGTTGCAATGTTAACCGTGTTGTTAGCTGTGGCTAGGAAGATCGCGTGCGAAAGATTGACGGGATAATCCAAGTACTTATCAACAAACGAATGATTCTGGGCAGGATCTAGTAACTCGACCAGCACGCCCATGATGTCCATCCGCGTTTCTTCTGCTGACCGGTCAATTTCGTCAAGTAAGATGACTGGATTTCTGACTCCAGCGTCACAGATTCCTTTGATGACCATTCCTGGTTCAGACTCAAGGTTCAAGCGAGACTGTCCCCGCAGCTCTCTGGCTGAGGCCATCCCGCCAAACGGAATGCGCACGAGTTTTCGATTCAGTGCATCAGCGAGTGAGTAAGCAAACGTCGTCTTTCCAGTTCCAACTAAACCTACTAGCAGCAACACTGGCGCTCTAAAATCACTGTGGTCACTTTGAAGACTTTTTAACTTTAAAACTGAGACGTACTCCAAAAAACGATCTTTCACTTCTTTCATGCCAAAGTGATGCTCTTCAAAAACCTGTTTGGTCCGTTCAATATCGAGTGTGTCTTGACTCTCCGCCGTCCAAGGTACTTTCAAGACCCAGTCAATATACTTGGATACTTTTTCGTATTTTTCATCGTAAGAGCCAAGCTCAACTGAACGTTCCAAGGCGACAATATCTTTCGCCACTTTACGCGCCATCTCATCTGGGAGCGTCGCCTGCGCTACTCGATCTTTAAGCTCTTGAATTTCTTGCTGAAGAACTACTTTGTACTCTGTCATAGTCCCAGCTCCTGACGCTGCAACAGCCCTGTTTTAGCACCCATCTGCTGCACTACACTGACTGCGTTTTTAACACCCCATTCACAGCACTCTTCGATTCTTTTCCCTAAAATGTGTGCTGAAATATATCCAACCAAGAAGGCATCACCAGCCCCAGTCTCTTGAACTATTTTTACTTCTGGTGAAGTGTAGGTGTAATCATAGTTGTGCTTAATGTAGACGTGACCACCACGCTTGCCATCTGTGATAATAATCTGAGCAACAGTCTCAAGCAAAATTGACTGGACCGACTCCACAACTGCCCACTCTTCTTTGTTCATCATGACTATGTCACAGGGAATATGTTGGGCTTGAATCTTCCCCGCAGCCAGCAGCTCCAACTCTTTTCGACCTGGATTCCAAGACATGCCCACGGCAGTTGTTCTAACATGATCAAAAAGTTGAAAAATCAGCTCAGTGTTGGCAGCAACATTAGAGAGATGAATCCATCTGGTCTGATCAAGCATGTCCCAAGGAATATCTCGCGCTTCCAGCTGGCTAGAGGCTCCCCGGTGAGTCAGGATTGATCTGCCACCTTCACCTGAAATAAGCACTACTGAAACAGCCGTCTGCTCACTTTTTTCTGAGATAACATAGTTTGTTTCTACCTGTTCTTTGCGTAACTCGTCGTAGATATACTGGCCAAAAATATCTTTGCCAATCTCCACGACTGCGGCGGTGGTAAAGCCCATCCGGGTAAAACCGACTGCCGAGTTTGTGCCAGCACCACCACTTTGCCAAGAAAAATCATCAATATCAAGCTTGCCACCATACTCTTCACACAATAGAACACCCTGTTCAGCTGGTTGAAGGTGAAATTGATTCGACTTCATGAAAATATCAACTGTTGCAGAGCCTATGGTAATGATGTCATGCATCAGCCTCCTTAACTGCTAAGGCTGGCGATGTTTCTGGAAGCTGACACCGGTCTCGCAACTCGACTTCAAACTCATTTAAAGCAACGATCAGTTCTCCTTCGTTGTGGACAATTTTATAAATGGTTTTTTCTTTTTCGCCAATAAAAAAGCTTTCATTAATGACGCGCATGACTTTGTCCCAAAACTCACCGTAGAGGATCATTGGTTTATGGTTGCCATAGTAGAGGTGACCGAGCAGCCAAGCTGTCGCCCACTCACTTAAGGTTCCGGTTCCACCTTGAAAAACGATAAACGCATCGGCGTGATCCATTAATCCGAACATTCTCTCGATATAGTTAGCTGTTTTGATCTCTTTATCAACATGGTTTTCAGCATATCTGCCTTCAAACTCTGGCATATCAGTCGGGTAAAATGTGACTGCAAGTGTCTCGCCACCGCCAGCTTCAGCACCTTCAGTAGCGGCGGCCATCACTCCAGGGCCGCCGCCATTTACCACAACCTTATTGTGGTAAGCCAAGTATCGAGCTACCACAAATGCATCGCGGTAGAGTGGATGGTGAGAGTCAATATCTGCACTGCCGAACATTGCGACGTATTTAATACCGCAGTGCTGTTTAACTCGGGGAATCTGAATCTGTTTTTTCATTTGGGCAGGTCGGGCTTCCTTTACACTCTTTCTATCATACCGAATTTCAATTACTTCTTCAGCTCATACTTCTCGGCTATCTCAAATAACTCTTCTATGACTTGAAGTGGTTGTTTGCTTTTCCACAGCGCACTTCCGACCGCTACCTCATCTGCGCCACTTTGAAGAATTTTTCCAAGATTGGTAGTCTTCACTCCACCGTCCAGCAAAATATTGATTCTTTTTCCGTGGGGATGTTGAGCGCGGATTTCTTTGGCTTTTTCCAAAACATGAATATTAAAGATTTGACTTTGATGGCCCGCTTCAATACCCATCAGTAAAATAGCGTCGAGCTCAGACCAGCTATCATCATCAATTGCTTCAAGTGGAGTATAGATATCTAAGCCCAGCGCAGCTTGCCAGCCATTCCGGCGCACCTCATGCAAAAAATCTGCTTGACTACTCATGCGTTCAACTTGACCAATAATGCGCTGAATTGGTAAGTACTCACGGATAGCTTCACACTCAAACACCACATCCATTGGCTCCTCAACCATCAGGTGAAAATCAATGCCCAGCCCCCCAAACTCAATTACACTTAAATCAAGGGGCGTAAGTGTAATATTGTCGACAAAGTTGCCATCGATAATATCAACGTGGACGCGTTCGATAAGTGAACTGTCTTTTACTGATTCAAGCTCATCAACAAAGGTCGTGACTGAGTCAGTCAGTAAGGCTGGATAAAGGTGCATAAGTTCCTTTTAGTGCTTTTCCTTGAGCGTAATTTCTTGGCGTCTTCGTAGATGCCGCTCTTCCTGGCCAACTTCAGTCCGGAGAAATACTTCAACCAGCTGGAGTGCCTCTTCTTGAGAAAGGTAATCACTTGCGACCGCCAGAATATTCAGTCCATCGTCATGACGGCTCGCTCGGACTTGGTCAGAGCTGTACCCAACTCCCGCCCGAGCCCCAGCTATTTTGTTCGCAGCAATTGAGATACCAATACCTGAACCACAACAGACAATTCCGACTGCAGCTGGATCAGCAACGGTCTGTTCGGCAACTGTAAAGCCAATCGCTGGATAATCATCAGCTGGGATAAAGGTTGAAGACGCGTCAATAACTTGATAGCCAGACTGTAACACGCTTGCTTTAATCGCTTCTTTTAACTGAAAACCACGGTGATCGGCACCAAGATAAATCCGCATTATAGATCGAGTATAGTCGATCTCTTCTCTGCATACCATCAGTCAAATCCCAACTCTGCTCTGGCCTCTTCGTCCATCATCTCTGGGACCCATGGTGGATCAAACGTAATCTCGATCCAGACATCTTGGTCAGGTTGTATACCGGGCAAGCCGTAAAGCGCGTCTTTAACCATCCCGTCGAACACTGCCGCTAGTGGGCAACCCGGCGTCGTCAGCGTCATCAAGATCTTGATTTTTTTTTCAGAGTGGTCAGCTTTAGGTTCAATAGTCACTTTGTAGATGAGCCCGAGCTTCACAATACTAATGCCCAGCTCAGGATCAATCACTTGGTCGAGGCGGTGATACACTGCTGCTTCATCGAGAATTTTGATATCTTCAGCCATAAAATTAAGTATGTTCTTGCTCGTATCTAGCATCATACAAATCGTTTAAATACAAAACCCCCAGCTTTTTTGAGCTGGGGACTTAAAAACTATTTTAGCGAACGATTACTTATCGCGTTTCAAAACAGGCATCCCAGTACGTGATGTTTCCATCACTAAGTATCCGGCTGGAACTGCTGCTAGGGCCATCTTTTCGCGGACATCACGGGCAAAGAAATAAATCGTTTGTTTGCGGCCATTTTTAAGTGTTACTTCACGGGTGTGGAGGTAATACGTTTGACCTTTTTTGTTTGTGTAGCTGTAGGCGTTTGCCATAGTTTTCTCCTTTTCCGCTGTGCGGTGGAACTACGAGTTTCTGTAATAACCTTTAGGTTATCATACTCGAGGAACTTATCAAGAAGCTCTTCGAGAGTAAGGGTTACTTATTTCTGAATAGTTCCAGTTAAGACCGCTGCTTCTAGTTGAGCATCATCTTTAGTCTCTTTACTTACAGTCACTTCAAATGGCAACATATCAGCAGAAACTGAAGCGCTCCCCAGATAGCCGCCTTTATTATATTCAAGAACAAAAGCTTTTGTCTTGGTTTGACTACCAACTTGGTTCAACCATACCTGATAAAAACCTGCTTTAGCAGTTAACTGTGGGACTGCGGCATTGACCGTAAAAGCAATCTTCCCGTCTTTGACCTCGTAACGAACTTGACCAGTAACTTCACCAGTTCCTTTTAGCTCAACCGATGACAGATCTTTCGCACCTTTAGATTGAAACTTTTTCATCTCATCAGCACTTAAATTGTCAATTTTGACACCTTCAGCCATACCTGGAATCTTCACTTCTGGTTTAGCGGTTTGGGCGCTATACCAACGGAATCCCAAGAAAAGGACAATTAACAGCGCAATGGCTGGAAACAAAAATGGTACGTACTTCTTCATAAACCCCCTTATTTATTGACAGATAGCGCTGACTCAACAGTTGAGAACAACTGGGGGGCAGAAGTCAGTTGGCCATTCACAAAAAATGTTGGCGTACCGTCTACACCTGCGCGTGTTCCATCAGAAACATCTGCAGCTACGGCATCCTTAATTTCTTTGCTATTCATTTTCTTCTGAAAATCGGATTTGTCAATTGCTAACTTCTGAACATATTCCTCAAGTTTTTTGTTGAAAGCAGGCTCATCTAAGTTCTCCCACTCTGACTGAGTTGCAAAGAGGAGATCGTGCATTTCCCAAAATTTATTTACTGTTTTCGCAGCTTCAGCAGCTTGTGCGGCAGCTTGTGCGTGTTGATGAACAGTCGGCAATGGGAAGTGACGATAGATAAAGTAGACGTCTTTAGGATACTGAGCTAGTACTCGCAGCACTTCTGGCTCAGCAGCTTTGCACGATGGACACTGCAGATCACTAAACTCAACCACTGTAACTTTGGCACCTTTAGTCCCTTTTGTTGGACGATCATCTTTTACCAGCACAGAAGTATCAACAATTTTTGCGGGTTCTGGTTTGGAAAATACGACTGCTAAACCAATCACAATAGCCAAGGTTCCAACTAAAGTGCCAATCAGTAATGGAACATTTTTCATGATTTCACTTCCTCGAAAACTGGTGGCCAGACCTGTTTCCCTGTTTCAATATCAGTCACAATAATTGCAGTAGTTGGGCAACTTTGAGCTGCTAATAACTTGGTATCATCATCGTTGCCGTCTTGAGAAATAATCCGCGCAATTCCTTCTTCATCAAGATCAAAGACTTGGGGAGCAATCGCGACACAGCTGCCGGCACTAATGCATTTTTCTCGGATGACCTCGACACGATACTTACCAATTTGCTTTTGCTGAAGCTGAGAAACTGGGGCAGCAGATTGTGGGGAAGAAAGGTTGAGGTCAACAGACATGGTCGTATCCTAACTGGCTGAAGCTTCGAGATCAAGCTGGCAGTATCAAAAACATTAATAGAATTTTTCGCGAAAAATCTGGGCTTCTGGAACACCGCGCGCAATAATTGTTTTCATCACATCCATAATCATCTGGCTACTTCCACACACATAGTATTCAGCCGTTATATCAAGTTCATGGACATTGAGACAGTCAGTGACTCGAGCGTGGCACAGTGGCCACAGCGCCGAAGCTTGAGAAATTGCCGGGTGAAAGGTGACGTTGGGAAAACTAGACACCAGATCTTTTAAATCTTCTTGCCAGCACATCTCTTCTTCATGGCGCAGTCCCCAATACAGAGTCATCGTCCGTTGAGTACCAAATTTCTCGAGTTGGTCATATAACATTGACCTGAGTGGGGCGACTCCGGCACCAGTAGCTACAAATACAACTGGTGTGGTTACTGCTTGAGACTGAATAACAAATGTTCCTAGCGGCCCCAGCACTTTGACTTGTTCTCCAAACCTCAAGTTACTCAAGAATTGAGTTCCTTGCCCACTTGGAGAAACGTCCACGAATAGTTCAAATCCATGGTTATTATTTGGTGTACTGACAATAGAGTAAGAGCGCCGATAGCCTGCCTTGCTCACAGCCAACGAAACATATTGACCTGCTTGAAACTCCATTTCCAGAGGTTCAACCAACTCAAATTGGAATTGACTAAACTTCTGGTTATGAACATGCTTTTCGGCCAGTTCTGCTGTAAATACTTGTGCGGCTGCTGCCATTCTTGTCTCCAGTTCTAGCTGAGTTTAACATCCCAATCTTGACCAAACCATAATCCGATTGCCAACTTTGCGACTCCTCGATACTCTTCAGTTCGATTCACAAAGTTTTGAGTTACGACTCCAATCATACCTTGATGACTGCGTACATCGGAAATGCCAACGAGCTTCTCCATAAGTGGTCCCATCTCCGCTCCCTCAAGAATTGGCTGGGCAATGACTTTGGGCAACTGGATCCGGACACCATTTGCAGTAAAGACTCGACCGTGTCTATCTACAACTGCTCCCCAAACGGTTGACCAGAGCTCATTTTGCCAGGGAGTTACCCCACCCTCCAACCCAACACCAATGACTTCCTCAACATTGAGTTCTGGAAAGTGTTTTATTCCTGCTGCTAGAGCGTTTTTGGCACGGGTAACTGCACCTTGTTGAGTCTCCTCATCTGTTAGAGGTTGTGACGAAACACCACTATTGACGGCATAACCAGTTACCTCAGCTGTTGGCCAGTGTGCTTGCACTGCTTGAGCCACAGCATTAATCTTAACTCTATTGTAAGACCCTACAAAAATGTTCAAGTTGCCTCCTCTAGCTGCGGACCAGAATCTTTAAACTTGATTGCCAGGGTATGGTGAACTGCTTTTAGGCCAAGTAGCAGGCACTTTTCTCGACCTGGAGAAATTTCAGTAATTCCAACTAGCTCTTCCAAGTCTTTTTTACCTAATCCAAACAGCTGATCAAGTGTTTTTCCTCTGATAGTCATCGACAGCAAACTCATCGTCGCCATACTAATTGCACAACCGACGCCTTGCCAAGTAATCTCACTCACTCGCTGTTCTGGAGAAAATTTTAAGTAAACCGTCACATCATCACCACATGACGAGTTAAACTCTTGATATGACACGTCTGCGTGTTCTAAGACTCCAAAATTTTCTGGATGTGCATACGCATCTAGGATCGTTTCTTGGTAGAGATCGTTACTCATGATTAAAGACCTTTTTGACTTTTGAGAGGGCCTGGACAAGCACTTCAACTTCACCCACCGTGTTATAGAGTTGGAAGCTGACACGTACCGTAGCAGGCCAACCAAAGTGGGTATGCAGCGGCATTGTGCAGTGATGGCCAGTTCTGACTGCGACACCCTCAAAATCAAGAATTTGCCCTACGTCATGAGCATGAACATTTTTGTAGAGAAAAGTGACTGCTCCGACTCGATCATGAAGATCTTGTTCTGCTGTCAAACCGAGCAACTGCACTTCAGGAATTTGAGCAAGTTTTTCGATCGTATTTTTGACTAACACTTGATCATATTCTTGCAGAGTAGTCATTCCAATATTTTTCAAGTACTCACATGCAGCAGCCCAGCCGACCAGTCCGGCTACATCTGGTGTTCCAGCTGTATAGCGATCTTCAGGATCTTCGGCATAGCTTGCTTCAGCAAGTGAAACCTGATTAATCATTCCACCACCAAATAAAAATGGTGAGAGCTCAGAAAGAAGGTTTTTCTTGACCAAAAGACCACCGATCCCCATTGGCCCCAACATTTTATGCGCTGAGACTGCATAAAAATCAAAAAGTGAGTGGTCAAAGTGAATAGCCAAGTGGGGAGCTGCTTGCGCTCCATCAATCAAAACTTTCGCCTGAGGGTGACGCGTTTTCAAGTACTCAGCTATCTTTTCAACTGGATGAAGTGTGCCCAGTGCGTTTGAAACATGTCCACAGACCAGGAGCCCCACGTTGTTTTGATTAACTAGCTGATGATATCTCTCGATATCTAAACGACCGTTTTCTAAGATCGGAATATGAACGAGCTGCAGCTGTTTCTGTCGAGCGAGTTCTTGCCAAGGTACCAAGTTACTATGATGCTCACCCTGAGTGGCAATAATTGTCTGCCCAGTTTTAAGCTGAGGCATGGCCCAGCTGTACATGACCTGATTGATCGCTTCAGTAGTATTTCTGACTACGATAAGCTCGTCACTGACAGCACCAAAAAATGCGGCGATGTTTTTTCGACTTTGGTGAAAAAGTTGAGTGCTCTCGTCTCCAAGCTGGTGAACTCCTCTGTGGACATTGGCATTGTGGTGGCGATAGTAGTCACTGATCGCATCGATGACTTGGTTGGGTTTTTGTGAGGTGGCAGCATTATCAAGATAAACTAGAGGAACTTGATCATGAACAAAACGCTCTAATAGTGGAAAATCTGGCCGATAGTTGTAGGGATCAAACATCTTCATCTCCAGCTGGAAAGTTTAGGAAGCCTGCCACGATCGCATCTTCCGCTACTTTTCGTTGTAGGCCACGGCTTTGCAGGTAAAATAGATGTTCCTCAGGAATTCGGCTCATACTTGCCGCATGTGAACATTTGACATCATCGCTTAAAATTTCCAGCTCCGGAACTGCTTCTGCTTTGGCATGATCTGATAAAAGTAAAATTCTCTCTTCCAGGAACGACTGTGTATCAGGACATCCTGGCTCAATCACAATTCGGCCAAAGAAACGGAGCTGCCCAAAGTCATATGCGACACCTTTTAAGGTAGTTTGGGCAGAAGTATGCCCAGACTTATGAAATATATAGATCTCGATATTACACACTTCTCTGTCTTTAACCATGAACTGACCGACAATCTCTGCCCGCGCGCCCGGCCCAGTTAACTCAATGTGATACTTCCCAGGTAGGGAAATCACAATCTGCTCGGTCTTATGGGCAGGAACCTGAATCCGTTGTTCAAAAAGATGCTGTTCAAACGTTGAAGTCATGACCACATTATCTCATGATCACTTCGAACTTAGATCACGGTTGTACTGCTCAAAAAGGTGATGATGTCTTTGGGCATCAGCGTATTCATTGGCCAAAGAAAAACATTCGTAAAGTTTTCAAAAGAGTAAAAGTTTAACATGATTACGCGGATCCCAATCCAGATACAGCTGCAGCAGATAAAAATTAAGAAAGACATCTCAGCATTCTCAATCTGGATTTTTTTTAACTTCAACATGAACAGAACGATGCTTGACAGAAACAGCGCTAAGAAAAGATTAATAATCAGAAAGAAAAGAACAGCGACGAGAAAAGCTAAAATCGGCATAGGCTTATCCTATACTGCCCTCCATCTCGTGATCAATGAGCCGATTCATCTCAACCGCATATTCTAGCGGCAGTTTTTTGACAACGTCGTCAATAAATCCATTTACGATCATCTTCCGGGCAGTTTCTTCCGTCAGTCCCCGGCTCATCAGATAGAAGAGCTGCTCGTCACCGATTCTGGACACTGTTGCCTCATGTTGAACTTGAACATTTGACGTTAAAATTCGATCTGTAGGATAGGTATCTGATCGAGATTCGGGATCAAGCAATAGCGCATCACAGATGACGGTATTTTTACTTTGGGTAGCTTGAGCAGAAACGTGGACTAACCCTCGGTAACTCGTCCGTCCACCATGCTTACTAATCGATTTGGAAATAATTGTTGAGCTAGTATAAGGTGCCAAATGAATAGCTTTTGATCCGGTATCTTGATGTTGGCCAGCCCCAGCCAAAGCCATTGAGAGCACCTCGCCTTTGGCACCCTTGCCGGCCAAGATAAATCCTGGGTACTTCATCGTCAACTTGCTCCCCATATTAAAGTCGGTCCAGACCATCTCACCTTCTGCTTCTACTCGGGCACGTTTGGTGACTAGATTATAAATATTTTTGTACCAATTCTGAACAGTAGTGTACTGACAACGACCACCTTTTTTGACATAAATTTCAACAACTGCCGAGTGTAAACTGGACGAAGAAAAACTTGGTGCGGTACAGCCTTCAATATAATGGACCGAGGCGCCTTCATCAACGATAATTAAAGTCCGTTCGAACTGGCCGGCATTGGCAGAGTTAATCCGGAAGTAAGTCTGGAGCGGCATCTTAACGTTGACACCTTTTGGCACATAAACAAATGATCCACCAGACCACACCGCTGTATTGAGCGCTGCAAATTTATTATCTCCGGGCGGAATTAACTTCCCAAAGTACTCTTTGACCAAATCCGGATACTTTGCCAAAGCCTCATCCATTGATAAGAAAATTACTCCGTCTTTGGCCCATACACTTTGCAAAGATCCATAAACTACTTCCGAGTCATACTGCATTTTTACGCCAGCCAGGTAGCTTTTTTCAGCTTCTGGAATTCCTAAACGATCAAAAGTTGTTTTAATCTCATCTGGGACGTCTTCCCACTTATTTGCTTGATGATCAGTTGGCCTGAGGTAGTAATGAATTTTGTCAAACTCGATACCAGACAGATCTCCACCCCAGGTTGGCATTGGCTTCTCAAGAAAGTACCCAAATGCTTTGGTACGTAGAACCTGCATCCAGGCTGGCTCTTCTTTGATATGTGAAATCTCGTCAACTACGCCTTGACTAATACCTGGCTTGGTAATGTGGGCATAGTGATCAGTGGAAAAAGCAAAGCCGTGTTGATATGACTCATCTTTGAGAGACTCGTCAAGCTCAGTGGCTTGTTTAGCTGCGAATCGTGACATAAATTAAAGAGTTTTATCCTCATATCCCTGAGTTTCAAGCTCTTCTGCTAGCTCAGGTCCACCACTTCTGACAATTTTGCCGGCTTTGGTCATATGAACGAAGTCTGGTTTCAAGTAGTTCAAGATCCGCTGGTAATGTGTGATCACAATCACACCGGTATGATACTTGTCGATAATATTCTTGACACCTTCTGCAACAGCTTTAATCGCGTCAACGTCCAGACCAGAGTCGGTTTCGTCTAAAATCGCATATTTTGGCTCTAATACGGACATCTGGAGAATCTCGACGCGTTTTTTTTCACCTCCGCTGAAACCTTCATTCAAACCTCGTTTTAAAAGCTCTGGACTTACTTTCAATTCACTGGCTAACTGTTGTAAGTGTTTCCGGAAAGCTAAGACTGTTGGAAAAAGTTTTTCTGGCTGATTGGCAAAACGAGCGTTGTATGCCAGCCTCAGAAAATTCTGAACTTTTACGCCTGCGACTTCAACTGGATACTGAAATGCTAAGAAAAGACCAGCCGCCGCGCGTTGATCTGGAGACTGTGCAATGAGGTCTTCACCATCCAGTGACATAACCGTGCCATTTTCCGTTGGATGGTCGAGTTCGTAAAAAGGATGCCCTGCTAAAGTATAGGCCAATGTCGATTTTCCCGAACCATTTGGACCCATAATGGCGTGTATCTCACCTGGCTTGACGGTAATATCTAAACCATGCAAAATTGGAGTGCGTTCTTCAGTCTGTTGTTGAACAACTGAGACGTGAACATTTTTAATCACAAGTTGGCGAGATAAAGTGTCTTTCATGCCTGGGCATTGTACCATCCTAGGTCGTCTGCTTATACCTACCAACGACCTGTAATCGTTGAAAAACCGTCACTGCCGCTCCGATGGTTAAGATTACAAAGCACCAGCTTGCCAAAGACAGCGACCAGACCTTGACCAGCGGAAAACATACTGCACAGATAAAAGCGATCGCAACTAAAATCAACCGCTCAGACCGCTCGATCACCCCGACAGCTAAGGGTTTATCGCTACCAAGTGCCAGACCACCTCGGCTGCGGATATAACTTGTTAAAAACGACAGAATAACAGCAGCAATCCCCAAATATCTGGACACCACTCCTGCCTCAACAAATGCCCACAGATATAAAAAATCGGCTGCCCGATCTAAAGTTGAGTCAAGTACTCCGCCCAGCAAGGTAACTTTATGAAACTTTCTGGCGACCGCACCATCTAGTGCATCGAGACAAACTGCTATCAAGCCGACTGTCGCCCAGATAAACTGGTGAGCCGGAAATGCCCAGAAAAATAATACTGCTGGACTTGCTCCCACAAAAGTTAAGATGTTGGGAGGGACATCTCGAAATAGTTCTAATGAGTTCGCTAGTTTTTTTTCAAGTTGAGCTTTATAGTGCGTTAACATACAACTACTCTACATGCCGTTATCAGAACAGTCTATTCTTTTTCTTCACAATCCACTTTCTAACGAAGGCCGATCTCAACGCGCTTGGCAAGATGCGGCTGCTCAGTTCCCACTTTTGCCCGTAAAACCCGTCAATATTTTGGCGATCGCAAACTTGAGCGAGTTTATCGCCAGCACCCACCCAGAAGTGATTGCGATTGCTGGTGGCGACGGCACCATCAACTCGGTATGTCAGGCTGTACTGTCACTTGAAAAAAAGCCACTCTTAGCTATCTTGCCTTTTGGTTTTGGAAATGCTCTTTCTTACTGCCTAGGCGTTGAACAGATCGGCCACGCACTCGAAGCTTTACAACATCGGACTCATCGAGTAACGATTGATTTAATGAAATTAAACTCAACAGACTGGCCAATTGGCGTCTTTAATATTAGTATTGGGTTTGACGCACGCATCGTGCACTACCGACAAGACCAAAAATACATTGGTTTTCGCTCTTATGTCATGTCTGGAATTCGTAGCTATATTGATCATCAACCAAAAGAACTGACGATTACGGTTGACCATCACTTGATTCTTAAGGCTACCACCTCATCCTTAATTATTGCCAACTGTCCGATTATTGGTCAAAACTATGTCGTTGCTGATGATGCTCGACTCAACGATGGCTACCTCGACTGCACGCTTTTTTCGACCAAGTTTGCTTATCTTGCTAACTTACGTTTGAAAGGTTTTCGCCATCCGCTCTACACTGGTTTGGGAAAGGTACGATTTAAAGCTAAGCATATTAAGATTACTCAAGAGCCCTATGTTCAAGTAGATGGTGAACCGCTTTTTCTTAATAAAAGTTTAACAATCGATGTGCTCCCCAAAAGTGTAACTTTCCTGCGTCACGAACACATTCCAAAGGAGTATGAAGCATTTCTGTGATCACTTCCCTGCTCTTTACTTTTTGGTTTTTTCTGCCGGCTGGTGTCGCCAACATGCTGCCAGTGTTGATTAAGAAGCTACCCATTTTTAAGACTTGGGAGACTCCACTCGACATGCATCACACTTGGCGAGGTCGCAGAGTCACTGGCGATCATAAAACCTTCAGAGGTTTGATCGGTGGGACAGTCTGTGGCGTAATCTTTACTCTTGGTCAATTTGGATTCATGTCAGCGCATCCTGGTTTGGCAGCTTTATTTCCGAAAATATATCTGAATGCACCGCCAGTTGTTTTAGGATTGGGGTTGAGCTTAGGAGCACTGCTGGGAGATGCGCTCAAAAGTGTCATCAAGCGACAGTTTGATGTCGCTGCGGGAAAGAGCTTACTTTTTTTTGACCAGCTTGATTATGTGGTGGGAGGATTACTTGGATCAATGGTCTGTTTCTTTTTGCCAATCCAGTACTACTTGCTTACTTTACTAATGTTTTTTGGTTTACACGTGGTCGTCTCTTACCTTGGTTATCGATTGGGGCTCAAAGAAGCCCCCATTTGATATCCTAGCTCGATCTCAGTCCGGACTGACGGCGTCAACTCAATCTGAGCAAGCTGCTCATGAGTGAACCACTCAAGGCCGAACGTTTCATCTCGATTAAATGTCAGGTCCAAATTTGCAACTTGTTGGACGAGAAATAAGAAGTTCAGATGTTGTTCGCAACCCTTTTTCCATTGAGGATCAGTAATACCTTTTGCTTGAACTCTTGACCAGTAGTTTTCCTTAGACACCCAGTGCAAGTTACTGGCAATTGGATTGGGCACAAACTCGGTTTCAGGGCCACCATCTAACCCCAACAGATCCACTGCCTTGACTCGGACGCCGGTTTCTTCATAAAACTCGCGCTCGGCTGCTTTATGGTTGAGCTCATTTGCTTCAATATGTCCACCAGGATTTAACCATAAGCCCAGCTTTTTATGTTTAATAAGCAAGATTCTGCCTTCGTGAATAAGTATGCCAGCGGCCGTGTAACAAATATTGGCTTGGAAGGTTTGGAGGTTCGTCATAATGTTTGATTTCTTTTAGAGCAGGCTCATTTGAATCCCGGCATCTTTTTTGGGAGCAAAGGTAAAGTCGACTGGACACTCAATTAAGCGATTCCATTTATTTTTGAACTTGACCTGGCCCGTCCGTAAACCAAAGTCATAGAGGTCTCGAGTTACTGCCACATCTTGTAAGCAGTATTTTTGAAGCTGATCCCACTGCTTGGCTTTGAAGTACTTGATTGCATCAAGGCCATCACCACTTTTGCCAATCCCGAGGGTTTCTTTTGCTACCGCATCTAGACCTATCCTGTGACCAGCAGTTTTTTTAATTCGGGCTAAAAGATCAAGCGATGGTAGTTTACTTACGTCTCCGGTGTAATGTGGCACAAGTGTCTGCAGATCAAAGTTATCACTATTGAAGCCAACAATAACATCTGCAGACTCTAGAAGTGGAAAAAGCTTCGGCAGATCTTGTTCAAAAAAACCGAGCAGCTCACCTTTACCCAATACTCCATCCCTAATACAGACCCCAACAAAAGAAATTCCTAAGCGATCAGGGAAAAATCCTCCAACTTCATCAAAGGTTCTCTGAGTCTCAACATCAAAAATAAGCTGTCTCATTGTGACAGTGCAGCTTGATAGCGACGTTCAACTTCTGCCCAGTTCACCACTCCCCAAAATGCTTTGATGTACTCTGGACGGCGATTTTGGTAGCTTAAGTAGTAGGCATGTTCCCACAAATCAAGGCCAAAAATTGGGGTTACTCCCTCCATAAGTGGTGAATCTTGATTAGCGGTTGCGCGAACTTCTAAAGTCTTCTGAGCTGTAACAACCAACCAAGCCCAACCAGAACCGAAGCGGTTGATTGCCACTTCTGTAAACTGTTGGCAAAATGTATCAAAGTTGCCAAATACCTGCTCAATTGCTGTTTCTAACTTTCCATCTGGACGTCCTGGGGAATCCGGGGTCAAGATTGTCCAGAATAAACTGTGATTCGCGTGACCACCACCATGGTTTTGGACGGCTGTTTTAATCTCAGCAGGAACTGTGTTGATCTTTTTTAAAAGTTGCTCAACTGTCAACTCCTGAAGCTCTGGATATTTTTGCAGGGCGCCATTGAGTTTATCGACGTATGTCTGATGGTGCTTGGTGTAATGAATTTCCATTGTTTTGGTATCAATTGCAGGTTCAAGCGCCGCATAAGAGTACGGTAAAGAAGGTAATGTATGCATAAGTTCCTTTCAGTTGAAGACAGCATCCGTTAGGTTGACTCTAACAAAGGTAGTCACTGATGGCAAGTGACTCAATTAACTTCGCAATCTGCCGAGTTAACCTAGTGTTAATCTGTCTCCATGGCGACTCATCAGCTTTTCAGCAATGAGGTCAGTAATTAATTTAGAAAAACGAAGTTCATCTGACAAACCAAACTCCTCGGACATAATCTGGCGCAACTCGTCCTCAGTTCGTGAAGACGCTCTCAATTGATCAATAATTCGGCCACGAAAAAATCGATCAGTATCTTTGAAACGAAGCTGAGGTTTTGAGATTCCTGCCGCGAGCGGCTGCAAAAGTGAGGGTGATTGTTTTTCAAATAGCAGCAGCTCTCGATAGGTGGCAAAGCCAGCTTGGTTGGCTTTGCTTTGGGCTTGGCAAAAATGTTTGGCTGGACACGCTTCACACTTTGGTGCTTTCGCAGTACAGATTAAAGCTCCAAAATCCATCACCAGCTGATTCCATGGATCTACTTGTCCAGGAGGCAGCAGCTGGTCAGCCCAGATGAACCACTCCCGTTCGCTCTTCACTGGCAACGCATTCGTTTCTGTCCCTTCAAGTAAGCGACGAAACACTCTTTTGACATTTGTATCTACCACTGCTACTTCTTGGCCAAAGGCAAAGGACATGACTGCTCGAGCTGTATACTTGCCAATTCCTGGCAACTTGAGCAACTCTTCCTCTGTTGTTGGCCAGACGCCATCGTGATACTCGATAATTTCTCGGGCAAGTAACCACAGAAAGCGCGCGCGTCGGTTATAGCCAAGACCTTGCCAAGATGTCAGTATTTCAGACAACTCAGCTCGCGCTAAGTCTTGTACTCTCGGCCATGTTTTCATCCATACTTGGTATTTATTTATGACTCGATCAACTTGGGTTTGTTGTAACATGATCTCGGCCACAACGACTCGATAGGGATCTCGCCGAAGTTGGTCAGCAAAGTACTGTTGAAATGCTTCATCTCTCAGAGTCAGTTGATTTTTCTCCAACTTTTCTGGGTCCAGTGGTTGAGCTTCAACTTCAACACACTTTTCTCGCCAAGGTAAAACGCGACCCGCACTACGCCACCACTCGAAAAGAATATGATGCAGCGCCCGCAGATGTTTCTGGTGCATACGATTTTACGATCATCGCAAAACATGAGTGAAGTTTAAGCTGCTGCTTCAGTGATTGCGATCAACTCTTTCATGCGCTCAACGCCAGTAGTGTCTAAAAAGTACTTGATTGCATCCATATCTGGTTGCCCATCTGGGAGCTTGAACTCTCCGATTTCTTGCCAAACAGAGCGGCCTGCCGCAAAACCTTTTGCCCCATTCTCAAGTGAAACACTCAGCGCATCTTTAAAGGCTGGATAGTCCATCCCGCGTGAAAGTAAGATCCACGGCACGTCGAGCTCAGCAGTCATCGTGGCACATGCTAGCGGATCTCCTGGATACTGAATTTTCAAGATATCGCAGTATGGCTGCAACTCTTGGCAAGCTTGTAGCTGAGCTTCGGAAAACTCGGCCTGAGAAAGAGTGCCTTTGCCAGTCGGTGGAAAAATAACAGGTTCGAGTAAAAAAGCGACGCCTTCTTTTTTGGATGACGCTCCCAGCTCCATGATCAACTTTCGTTTTAGTTCAGCATGCTGTTCTTGCGGATGATAGTAGGTCAAAAGCTTCGCAACTGCGTAGTTATTTTTAATCGCTTCAACGCCCCAGTTTGGTAAAAGTGTAGGTACCGCAGTTTTTTCATCGGTATATCCCGAGCTTTCTAAAGTCAACAGCAGGCCACAGTGGTCAGCTTTGTAATCTAAAGCTGGAAATCCATATTCTGGATCAACCAAAACCGCTGAGCAGATTGGCGAAAACGCCTGCATAAACATCACCTTTAACTCCGTCAGCAGTTGCTTTCCATGTGCAGTTGTAAGGTCGGCTCCAATCATCAATGCTAATGAACCGCGGTGATCAAACGGAGCAATAGTGTACATGCCTGAAGGGGTCTGGAGTGAGAAAAGGGTCATCTACTGAGTATAGCCTGAGAGGAACGCGGCGGCCAATAGCCGCCGCGTTCTTCTTCTTTTATGTATCGATCAACTTAACGATGAAAGTCACGACGTGGAGGACGACTATCGCTGCGATCATCTCGTCCACCCCGGAATGGAGGTCGACCACTATAACCGCCGCTACCACCATTTCCACCTTGTCTACTTTGACGTTTGTCATTCGACTCAGATTCTTGCTCTGGACTTAACATTGTAATTTTAATCTTGCCGTCATCTTGAATTTCACTGACTCTGACGTGCACAATTTCACCAAGTTTTACGATGTCATTTGCGTCATTGACGTACTCAGTTGACATTGCAGAAACGTGAACCAGCCCATCTTTACCAGGCGAAATATTAACAAATGCCCCATAACTTTCAATGCGATTCACTTCGCCATCAAACTCATCTCCGACCTTGATCTCTTTCATCATGCTACTAATGTAAGCATATGCGTGATCAAGTTTGGCTTGGTCAGATGAACCGATGTTTACTAATCCAACTTTGCGCTCCCGATCTTCGTCGACGTCAATCTCAGCACCTGTCATCTCGATAATCGCTTTGATGTTTTTGCCACCTGGTCCGATCAGCTCGCCAATCCGATCTGCCGGGATCTCTAGCTGCTTAATCTTTGGAGCTAATGGTGACAGCTCTGTACGAGGAGCTGGAATGACTTCCAACATCTTGCCCATAATGTGCATCCGACCGACTTTGGCTTGTAAAAGTGCCTTAGTCATCACCTCAGAAGGAATACCTTTAATCTTGATATCCATCTGTAAGGCAGTCACTCCTTCAGCTGTACCGGCAACCTTGAAGTCCATATCACCGATATGATCTTCCAAACCTTGAATATCTGATAAAACAACGTACTTGCCTTTCCCATCAGTCATCAGACCCATCGCAATACCAGCAACTGGGCGTTTAATCGGTACACCCGCAGCCATTAATGACATCGTTGAGCCACAGACAGAACCTTGTGAAGTTGAGCCATTAGAACTAACGACCTCAGAAACAACTTGGATAGTGTATGGGAACTCTTTTTGACTTGGTAACACTGCCAGCAGGGCTCTTTCTGCTAAAGCACCATGACCGATCTCACGGCGTTTTGGTGAGCCGACACGACCTGATTCACCAGAAGCGAATGGAGGCATGTTGTAGTGATGAATGTAGTTGCGAACTTCTTCGCCATCCATGCTCTCGATCAATTGACCAAGAGATGGTGAGCCTAATGTTGCCACAGACACTACTTGGGTCGCACCACGTTTGAACATTGCTGAACCATGTGTGCCTGGGAAAAGATCAACTTCACACCAAATTGGGCGGATCTGTTCAGTAGTTCGACCATCTGGACGAATACCTTCTTCAACGATCATGCGCCGACCTTCCTCAACCATCAGTTCATGAAATATTCCATTCAAGACTTTCGCATTTGCCATTGGGTTTTCGAGTGCTGCTAACTTCTCTGCTTCGGAAGCAGTTTCTGCTGGAGCATGCTCAGCCACAATGCCAGCGACAAACAGATCAAGACCAGTTGGCTGTAAGACACCTTCCAGCTGAATCATCTCGCGAATCTTAGCCACGTACTTTTTCAATAACTCTGCACGTAACTCTGCGTTCATGTCGGCTGTTTTAACAGGGACAATGTCTCGCTTTGGTTTACCAATTTCCTGGCCAATTGCCATGATCTCAGCGCAGAGCTGTTTTAACTCTTTTTGAGCCATTGCAAATGCTTCTAAGATCACATCTTCCGAAACTTCTTTGGCACCAGACTCAACCATCACGATAGCGTCTGCTGTTCCAGAAACGATCAGGTCCATATCCAAGGATTTGCGCTGAGTGTAGGTTGGGTTAATCAAGTATTGGTTGTCAGACTTTCGGTAACCAACGCGAAGTCCAGTGACTGGACCATCAAAAGGAACGTCAGAAATCTGGAGAGCTATAGCAGTTGCCATCATCGCCAACATGTCTGCGTCATTTTCCTTGTCAGTTGAGAACACACTTAAGATGATCTGAACTTCGTGAGACATTCCCTCTGGGAACATTGGACGCATGGTGCGATCGATAATTCGACCTTTGAGAATTGAGTTATCACTTGGGCGACCTTCACGCTTGACCCAACGAGAACCTTTAATGACGCCACCGGCGTACAGTTTCTCGACGTACTCAACGGAAAGTGGGAAGTAGCCCAGATCGACTTTGCGACCCAGCGCCACAGTTGCTAAGACAACCGTTCCGCCACAAGTGGCGGTGACCGCTGCAGAAGCCTGCTCCGAAAACTTACCGATCTCAATGGTGATGGTTTTATCACCAACTTTGAGATCTTTTTGATAGGTATTGCCATATGTTGGATATGACATATACGCCTTTCACACCAAGGGGAGAAGTTCGAGTACTCTGGAGAAGTAGCGAGTGGAAGCAGAATGCCCACTTTAGCCTCACTGTTTCTCTTGAATCCTCATTCCTCCAGCTTGGAGATATTACTATAGGGTTATTTTACCATCATTTGACTTGAGAAGTTTGGGGCTTCGCAAAAAAACTGGGAGCCAACTGTGAAACTTCTGTTGGCTTTTTCAATAAGTCTTTTTTATTCAAAAAATAAATTGAAGTTACTTATTTTTCACTTTGTGCAATCCTGACTGCACAAGCATAAGCTGGCCGAATCATGTGAAGAAAGGTAAAATCTATAGATTAGTTCCAATGAAATATGGTTCAGGATGCCTAAAACAATTGTTATTCCACGAATACCTTCTCAACCTTGGAAAAATTCTAGTTTCATTTAATTGCACAAAAGTGAGTAAGTAATTATTTACTTAACCCAAGCCTATTAATTAATGCGCGGTAACGATCTTCACTCTTAGTCAGCAAGAAGTTTAATAAACGACGACGTTTAGCGACCTGTTTTAAAAGACCACGACGTGAGTGATTATCTTTTTTGTGTTTCTTTAAGTGATCAGTAAGTTCGTTGATTGAGTTGGTGAGCAACGCAACTTGAACCTCTGGAGATCCAGTGTCGCCTTCGAAAAGTGCGAAATCTTTGATGATTTGAGACTTTGTGAGTTTTGTCAAAGCCATAGGTATCTTTCCCTTCTTCCGCGAGCAATCTGCAAGCGAAGAAAGTAACCGTATTTATTAAGAGAGTGCATTATACCAGATAAATGAAGTAGTGTTCGGAATCTACTCTTCAACCTTGTACGCAACAATCTTGTCGCCAACTTGGAACTCTTCCTTCTTTTTCTTGAAGGTCATTCCAAACTCGTTTTTGGCTTTGACAGAGTCGATTTGTTCCTTGCCATGCATTAAATTTTTGACTTCAGGATTGGCAATAATTTTATCTTCACGCTTGAGGTGAAGAAGGTCATTTTTCTTAAACTCACCGCTGATCATTCGACAACCGGCAATGCGCTCTCCGCGAATCTCAAACACTTGCAGCACTTCTGCTTCTCCCAGCACAACTTCATCAATGGTTGGCTCAATTAGCTTCAGCATCTGTTTTTGTAAATCTTCAAGGAGTTTATAGATCACGTCGTACTGCTTCAGCTTCACACTAGCTACACGCGCTTTTTCCTCGATCTGTTTGGAAACTTTAGTATGAAATACGAAGATAGTTGCCCCGGTTGTCTCAGCAAAATCAATATCATCTTCAGTTACCGTACCTACTCCTGATCTGAGGAGTTCTGTACTGTCTGGATCGAGATTTTGCTCAATTGCCTCAAGAGTGCCTTGAACGTCTGCCCGAATCATCAGCCTCAACTTTGGTTGCTCATCAAAAAGGTCAGCAAACGGGTCGCGTGCTTTTATGACTACTGGACCGTTTACTTCAGCTGGCAGCTCTGTTGGGATCTTCCCTTGTTCGTAAATAAATGAACCGACTGCGGGTACACTGGTTAGGCCAATAATCTCGGCTGGTGATCCTGGTAAAACCTGTTGTAATGGTTTTCTATTTTCATCAACCAGTTGGCGAATCCGACCTTCAATGACTGCACCATTCTCACCACCCGTTGGGGCTGTAATATCTTGACGAACGGTCAAAGTCCCTTGTTGAACGACAACGGTAGCAACTGCACCTCGTTGAGCGTCTTTGGTTGACTCAATCACCACAGCACGAAGATCTGCAGCTGGGTCAGCTTGATAGTTGTTGAGCTCGGCAGTGACCAAAATGAGGTCTAAAAGATCGTTGACACCTTGGCCAGTTTTGGCTGATAACTCAACGGTATCAATATCACCACCGTAACCAGAAACCAAGATACCTTCCTCAGCCAGCTGAGCTTTAGTCATATCTGGATAAACATTGGGTAAATCAATTTTATTAATTGCTACAATCACCGGCACATTTGCTTCTTTAATATGACGAATCGCCTCACTGGTCTGTGGTTTCACACCGTCATTTGCCGCCACCACCAGCACAATTAGGTCAGTTACTCGAGCGCCACGAGCGCGCATCTTGTTAAATGCCGCATGACCTGGTGTATCAATAAAAGTAATTTTTTTGTCTTTAAACTCAATCTGATAGGCGCCAATATGCTGGGTGATTCCACCAGCTTCGCGAGCCACCACATGCGCCTTGCGAATGTAATCAAGCAAAGAAGTTTTGCCATGATCAACATGACCCATGATAGTAACAATTGGTGAGCGAGTTTGTAGTGCCATAGTATTTAAGGGCTAGGCGGCTATCCTGGGTTTGAATCCAAGATCACCGCGCTCGGCCATTTCTTTCTCAAACTGTGTGACTTTGTCGAGCAAAGTCTTTTTTTGATTATCAGGGATTTCAACCATGTCCGTCCAGCGGTTCTTGAATCGAGCTAGATCAGATAAGGTAGTCAACTTATTTTGGATTAAGATGACACGCACATCTGGTGTTATCCCCTCGTAAGTATCAATTTCATATTCTTCAAGTCCAGTTGCGTGTGTTTCAACGCCGCCATTAGCAGATGAGATTGTAATTTTGTAGCCAGTTAACTTGGCAGCTAATCGAACGTTCTGACCACCGCGACCAATTGCCAAAGAAAGTTGATCATCTGGAGCGGTCACTGTTACCAATCGCTCATCTTCATTAATTGAAACTTGCAAGTTTTCAGCAGGAGCGAGTGCAGCTTTTAAGTACGCCACTTTATCTTCAGAAAATGGAATAATGTCGATCTTCTCGTTGTTTAACTCACGAATCACTTCTTGGACACGAACACCACGTTGACCAACACACGAGCCGACTGGATCAACACCTTCTTGAGTAGACTGAACAGCTAACTTTGTGCGGACGCCTGCTTCGCGAGCAATGTTAACAATCTTGACTGCACCAGAAGCAACTTCTGGGACCTCGCGCTCAAACAACTTGGAAACCAGCTCTTTAGTGGCTCGCGAGACAATAATCGCGCGACCTTTGTGGGTCTCCCGGATCTCACGAATTAAAACAGTTACTCGGTTGTTCAAGCGATAAAACTCACCCCTCATCTGTTCTTCTGGAGGCATGACTCCTTGACCACGGCCGACATCAAGTACAACAGTTTTCCCATCCATTCGCAACACCTGCGCAGAAATAATCTCACCCATTTTTCCTGAATAGTCAGCCAAGATCTGATCTTTTTCAGACTCACGGATGCGTTGGAGGATAACTTGTTTGGCAGTCTGGGCAGCAATACGGCCAAAGCCAGATGGCGTCACATCCTCGCCTTTTTTCTCGTCCCATTTAGTGGCTAAACCAGTCTCTTCGTCCATCTCCAGTACTGGGTATTTTAAGATCTGTGACTCGCCAGACTCGGGGTCAACTTTGGCATCATAGTGCCATTGCTCATCGAGTGGACCGAACTGTTTACGAAATGCGGACACCAAAGCTTGGCGAATACCCTCCACAATTGACTCTGGAGTAATCCCTCGCTCATTTGCAATTTGGGCAATTGCAGCGGCAAACTCTGTTCGGGCAACTTTTGCTGTAGACATAATTTCCTTTGTGGACCAGTACTATTTCTAGATGTGTAGTATGAATTCTTTTATAAAAAAAGGACAGCGTGGGCGGTCCTTCTCGAATTTTTATTATAGCGCAAATTTGAGGAGATTCTAGCCAGAGCTTAAGCTAGATTTTTATTGACTTGAAAAAACATTAAATCGAATAATCTCAATCACTGCTTTGAGCCCATCATACCAACGGATGTGTTTGCCCTCTGAGTAGGTCCGTCCGAAGTAACTAATTCCCACCTCAAAAAATCGGTTATGTTTGTTTTTTGCGCAAAGGGCGGTAATTTCTGGCTCAAATCCGAATCGTTGAGCACGCAGCGCTGGCGCAAGATTCCGGACCGTGCTGCCGCGGAAAGCTTTAAATCCACACTCCATATCAGTCAGGTTCAAGTTAGTAAAAATATTAGAAAGTAAAGTTAAGCAATTATTTACGACTGTGTGCCAAAAATAAAGCACTCGATGTTCTCCGGCACCCTGGAATCGGCTGCCATACACAATATCTGCCTTATCCTGCACAATTGGGCCAATCAACCTTTCATAGTCTCGAGGCGTATACTCCAGATCAGCGTCTTGAATAAGCACCACATCCCCCGTTGATTTAAGGAGGCCATCTTTGACAGCGGCGCCTTTGCCGATGTTTTGGTTATGAAAAATAAAAATCAATTTTTGTGTGTAGGTTTTCTGAAGTAGCTTCACTACTCGTGAAGTGTCATCGGTGCTACCATCATCAATAATGATGATTTCTTTTTTTAAATTAAAGGCTGGGGCGGTCATAACTTCTTTTATAACCTGAGGCAATGTTTCCGCTTCGTTATACGTTGGAATAACTATTGATAAAAGTTTCATGAAGTAACTTTTTAGGCGCTAAAGTGTAATTCGTTTGATTTTTGGCCGCAGAGTCTCTGCAGTAGCCTGAGCATCATTCAAGATATCTTGTTCATCTGTTTTTATTTCTAATTCTTCTGGCGTACTTATAGAAAGTACGGCTCTGTCTTGTTTTCTTTGAACCTTCATTGATTTCAAGACTGGAAAAACCAAGGCCAACACACAGAGTGCCATAATTCCTCCAACTGTCACCAGATTAAGTGGCGTGGGACGAAAGCTCAGCAAAAGCTGGCCGGAGAGCTGTCGATGAAGCATCGTGCCCCAAGCTGGTGAATGAAAATAGATCTGCTCGGCAGGCTCAGTTTGGAGTGATTTAATCTTGGTAAACTCTGCCGGCTGTTCAACCTGACCAGAGCTGGTCGCGATTGGCATTTGACTAGGATGAGCTGAAACTTTTGATGAACGTTCCACGGCTACCTTTTATTTTTGGTCGAGTTTTTGTAACTCTTCAATTAATCTTTTATGTTCTTTAGTTAATTTCTCAGGGACATCAACGATAAAACGAACGTACAGGTCACCTCTTCCATTACTTTGTAGTCGCTTTATCCCTTCACTGCGCAGTCGAACAAGAGTGTGCGACTGAGTCCCAGGGCGAACCTTCAACTTCAGTGTACCATCAAGCGTTCGGACTGTGGTATCAGTTCCCAATGCTGCGGCGGCAAAAGAAAGATGATGATCAGCATACAGATCGTTTCCTTCTCTTTTAAAGTAATCATCAGGTCGAATAGTAAAACTCAGTTCAAACTCTTCAAATCTGAGCCGAGTTCCTTCATCTGTGCCAGCAGGAATTTTGATGCTACGTTTTTTGCCCTCAATTTCAATTTCCTTCTCAGCACCTTTGACTGCATCCATAAAACTAATTGTGAGTGAGTAGCGTGGGCGAGCCCGACGTTGTCCACCTTGACCACCAAAGCCGGCGCCGAAAAAACTCTCGAAAATGTCAAATGGATCATTGAAGTCCATACCTTCAAATGGGTTAGCTCCACTACTTTGTGAGTTCCAACTAAAAGGTCCTGCTCCATTTCCACCATTGAATGGATTTCCGCCTGAAGCTCCAGCATTTCCATTAAAGGCGTCTTGACCGAATTGATCATAAGTTTGACGTTTTTTTTCATCAGAAAGGACTTCATAGGCTTGATTAATCGCCTTAAATTTTTCTTCAGCGTCTTTTTCTTTGTTTTTATCAGGATGATGTTTTAAGGCTAACTTGCGATATGCTGACTTAATCTCAGCCGCAGTTGCAGTTTTTTTCACTCCTAATATTTCGTAGTAATCGCGTTGCGTTGCCATATGAGTTCTTCTTGAAGGGTATTCTATCTAATCCTTTAAGTTTGTGGTGTACAAAAAGGGGCGAGGCCTCGCCTCGCCCCTTTTCTGTAACTCTAAAGTACCTACTCCTTTACAACTTCACCCTCTTCAGCATCTTTTTTCTGAGACGTTGATGAGTCTTTTTCTTCACCTGACTTGCTGTCATTTGCCGGACTCGGCTGGTTGGTTTGCTGCTCCTTCATCATTGCTTCACCGAGTTTTTGGGCTGAAGTTAATGTTTCTTCAGAAGCTTTTTCTAGCTCATCTTTGGTGGCATCTTTATTCTCAACTAACTCTTTCAATTTTTTGACGTTCTCTTCGATAACTTTTTTATCTTTTTCATCGACTTTACTGCCATAATCTTTAAGTTGTTTCTCGAGTTCAAATACCACACCTTGGGCATGATTTCTCGACTCAACCAACTCGCGTTTGCGTTTGTCATCCTCAGCATATTTCTCGGCTTCAGACTTCATTCGCTCAACTTCCTCATCAGATAGATTTGTTGAGTTCTGAATAGTAATCTTCTGTTCTTTGCCACTTGTTTTATCTTTGGCAGCAACGTGCAAGATACCATTTGAATCAATATCAAAAGTCACCTCAACCTGAGGCATGCCCCGTCTGGCTGGTGGAATACCGTCCAGAATAAAACGTCCTAGCGATTTATTATCCGCAGCCATCTCGCGTTCACCTTGCAGAACGTTGATCTCGACCTGTGTCTGGTTATCCGCAGCAGTTGAGAAAGTTTGAGACTTACTGGTTGGGATCGTAGTATTTCGCTCGATCAATGGAGTTCTCACTCCACCCAAAGTCTCAAGTCCTAGAGTCAATGGCGTCACGTCCAAAAGGACCACATCTTTGACATCTCCAGAGATTACCCCTGCTTGAACAGCGGCTCCAATTGCCACAACCTCATCTGGGTTAACCCCTTTATGTGGTTCTTTACCGAAGAATTTTTTGACTTCTTCCTGCACTTTTGGCATTCGAGTCATTCCCCCAACTAAGACGATCTCGCCAATTTGCGATGGCTTCATCTTGGCATCATCGAGTGCTTTCTGAACTGGACCAAATGAACGAGTAATCAAGTCGTTGACCAATGACTCAAGTTGGGAGCGACTCAGGGTTAAGGTAAGATGCAGCGCTTGCCCGTCATCACCTTGAGCAATAAATGGCTGATTAATCTCTGTCTGTTGGGCAGATGACAGCTCAATCTTAGCTTTTTCAGCGGCGTCTTTAATCCGTTGCATAGCTTGTGGATCTTTAGCCAGGTCCTTGCCAGTTTCTTTTTTAAACTCAGTTAAAATCCAATCAATAATTTTACTGTCAAAGTCATCGCCACCAAGAAAGGTGTCTCCATTAGTTGACTTTACCTCAAAAACACCATCTCCAATTTCCAAAATTGAGATATCAAATGTACCTCCACCTAAGTCATAGACAGCGATGATGCCGCTTTGTTTTTTATCAAGGCCATAAGCTAACGCAGCTGCAGTTGGCTCATTAACAATCCGCTCAACTGTTAAGCCAGCGATCTCGCCAGCTTGCTTGGTAGCCTGACGTTGTGCATCATCAAAGTAAGCTGGAACAGTAATGACCGCTCTGGTCACTGGCTGGCCAAGATAACTCTCAGCATCAAGCTTTGCTTTACTTAAAATTTTGGCTGAGATCTCTTGCGGCGTATATAGCTTGCCACCAATTTTTACCACAGCCATGCCATCTTTACCCTCAGCCACTTCATAAGCGACGTGTTTGATTGCATTTTGGACTTTTTCTGACTTGAACTTCTGTCCCATGAACCGTTTGACAGAGTTCACTGTTGCTTTTGAGTTCAGTACCATCTGGCGCTTTGCGGGATCGCCCACAGTCACACTGTCCCCTTTAAAAGAAACAATTGATGGGAAGGTATTTCGACCTTCGGCCGTTGGAATCACTTTTGGTGAGCCACCTTCCATCACTGCAACTGCAGAGTTGGTTGTTCCAAGATCAATACCAATAATTTTGCCTAAATTTGCCATATCTCCTCCTATATTTTCTTAATTTTCTTTTTTCTCTTCAAATACTCCGATCACCACTTTGGCGACCCTAATGACTTCTCCATGCAATAGATAGCCTCTTTGTGTAACTCCAACCACCACATGCTGCTTGACCGGATCTGTAACTGGGCGTTGATCAATAACCTCCATTTTATCTTCATCATAAATCTGGCCAATCGCCTCAATTTCCTGAACACCCTGACTTTGTAAAGCGAGTTGGAACTGTTGATAGACCATAGTAAGACCATGATCATGCAGCTGTTCTTTTGCCAAATATAAGTGATCAAGTGGCAGAAGAATGGATAAAAGCACGTCTTTCGCTGCCAACTTCATCAGCTTACTTCTCTCTTCCTGAGTTCGACGCACTACGTTCTGATAGTCTGCCAATGAACGCTGTTCGCTAGCCTGGGCTTTTGCTAAAGCTTCCTCAATTTCCTCCACTTTTTTTTCTAGATTAGCAACTGTAGGGTCTTGTGCGTTAGCTTTTTTATCCTCTGTCATGTCTGGCGATGGGACTGAGGGTGATGTTACTGTCATATTCTCCTTTCAAATTAAACGTTGACCTCGTGTTTTTCAAGTAGTTCGCCAATTAATCCACGATAGTACTTCATAATTGGAATAATGTACGCGTAATCAAAACGATGAGAACCAATAATGCCAATTCTGCACTCAATATCCATCACGTCAAAAGACATATAAATCACACCGATCGGGTCAAGATAACGATTGCCCAGCTCTGCGCCGTATACTACTCTGATCGCACTTTCTGAGGCACCATACTCAAAAATTTCATCTAACAGTCGAATTTCTTCTATTAAACTTAAGACTGTTCTCATCACATTAATATCATAAAACTCTGGCATCTGCAGTAAATTGGAATACCCTGCATGATAGAGCTTTTGGTGACCAGACATAGCGATGCCAAGTGCATGCGCGCGCTCTGCGAGCGCGCGCACAACCTGTTGTAATAATGTATCTAGTTCTTTTCTCGAGTCCCATACTTTTTCTTTTGCCGAAACCTCATCTGCCACAGACAACTCTTTTTCTTTCATTAACTCGTTAACGTAGAGCTTCATTGCCAAAGGTGTCGGCGATCGTCCAGCACTACTATGTGATTTACTTAAATAGCCTTGTTTAGTCAGGTAGACCATTTCAGTCCGAATAGTTGCCGGAGACACGCCAAGGTTAAATTTTCGATCTAATGTTTCAGATCCGACAGGCTCAGCAGTAATAATATATTCCTCGATAATTGCTCTTAAAATGTGAATCTGCCGTGCTGTCAAATCAATCATAATTAGCAATCCTATACTCTCTCTGCTAATGTGTCAAGAACGTTGACTCCACATCCCTGCTTCACGGGGCTGAAGAGAGTGTGCTAATCTTAAACACATGGTTGAGTATCCATATCGTTCTACATACACAAAAAAACGTTTGTGGCTGTTGATAAAAGTCGTTCCTTTTGTCTTGTTAATCATTGCAGCCATCTTTGGAGTTGCTCAACTCCCAGCAGTTCGCGAATTTTTTGGCAAAGCCAGCGGAGAACCAGCGAACATTCAAGTTGACGTCCAGGCAGTCTTAGGACCTATGCCGCGTCCTTGGCGGAATTTGGCTCAAGGCGGTGAGGAGTCGAACTGGCGACTTGGTTCGCTTGTCCCAGCCATTAAAGCGCTTAAGCCACAATATATCCGAATTGACCACATCTATGATTTTTACGATATCGTTAAAGGAACACCTGGCAACTTGACGTTTGATTTTAGCAAACTCGATCCCCTGATCGATGACATCACTGCTACTGGGGCAAAGCCATATATTGCTTTGAGCTATATGCCGCCAGCGATCTCCTCTGGCGATATCTTGGCAGTTCCAAAACAGTGGAGTGACTGGCAACTGACAGTCCAGAAAACCATCGAGCACATCAGTGGCACTAAAGGGATTACTGACGCCTATTATGAAGTCTGGAATGAGCCAGATTTATTTGGAAACTGGAAGTACTACGGCGATAAAAATTACTTAACTCTTTACTCTTATGCCGCCAAAGGTGCTCAACAAGCGCGCGGAGTACGAGCATTTAAGATTGGTGGACCAGCAATTACGGCTCTGTATAAAACTTGGTTTGACTCGATGATGAAGTTCGTAATTGCCAATAACTTACGCATGGATTTTTTCTCCTGGCATCGTTACAACCTCGACCTTGATGTCTATAAAAAAGATATGACTGATGCGAAAAATTGGCTACAAGCCTATCCTCAACTCGAGTCTACTATGGAACTTCATATTACCGAGTGGGGTCATGACAGCAATGTCCACGCTGGCTATGACAATAACTTTGGGGCAGCACACACTGTGGCCGGCGCAATTGAGATGATTGGCGTTGTAGACAGAGCGTTTGTATTTGAAATTCAAGATGGAAAAAGCCCAGAAAATAAAACGTATTGGGGCCGCTGGGGCCTCTTTACCAATAAAGACTTTGGCAGTGCGCCCAAACCTCGTTACAGTGGGTTACGCATGCTAGATCGAATCGGAAATCAGCGCCTTCAACTGCTGGGTAAAGGAACTTGGGTAAAAGCGGCAGCGGCAATTGGAGACAATGGGAATCCACAAGTCATTCTGTCTAACTTCGACCGGACAGGTCACAACATTGAAAATGTTCCAATTACTTTTCTGCATATTCAACCTGGTCAGTACACAGTTACCAAAGAATTTTTAGGCGGAAGAAAACAAACTGAAGATGTGGCAACGTCAGAAGCAACCCTCCAAGTTCACGTCTCAATGTCTCCAAATACGGTTAGCTTTGTTGAGCTACAGAAGAAGTAACGAGCTCAACAACTTTGCGTTGAAACTCAGATTTACTGAATGTTTTTGCGTGGAGGTAAATCTGTTGAGCTTGAAATTTTTTTTCGTTTTTGATAAATAACTTGACCGCTGCTTTCAACCCAGCCACAGTTAAGTCATCAAAAAATATACCCGTCTGATCAGTAATAGTTTCAAGTGGACCACCAGAACGATGAGCAATTACTGGCACTCCGTGACCCATTGCTTCGACCGGAACAATCCCGAAATCTTCGTCTTCAACAGGGTAAAGCAGCGCGCGAGCTCCTTCATACAGTTGATGCAATGTTTGGTCACTGACACTGCCCAGAAACTCGACTGTTGGCCCAGCATGTTGTTGTAGAGTCGGTAGAACCTTGCCTGAGCCAACAACTTTTAATGGTAAGTTCAGCTCAGTAGCAACAGCAACTGCTAGCTCCGGGTGTTTGGCAAAAGCTAGCCGGTTTACGTACAGAAAATACTGACCTGTCTGTCTTTTAGGCGCCTGAGTAGGCACATCAACTGGTGGATGAATGATCATTGATTCTCTACGATAAAATTTTTGAATTCTTTTTTTTACTTCTTTTGAGTTCGCAATGAAGAGATCAACACCTTGGGCCGCATGGACGTCCATTACTCGGCACACATGATTGATGAGTGTCCCCGCCACTTTGATTACCGGATTTTTCTTCCAGTTGGTCATAGTTGAGTAGCCATATAATGCTCGAGGTGGAGTGTGGCAGTAACAGATATGAAGCGTAGGTTTTTTGACCTGGACTGCTTTGGCAAAATATGCATTTGAGGATGAGATTACTACATCATATCCAGCTAAATCAAAACGTTTAAAGGCAGCCGGAGCAAAAATTCTCATTGGCGAAAACAATTTTTCATGAAAAGGAACTTTGGCCAACCAACTTTGTTTAATATCCCACTGGGCAAACTTCTGCCAGTGTATGCCTAACGCTACCGGATCTGCAAAAGCAACATAAAGTGGTGCTTGGGGAAATATTTCGTGTAAGGCTTCAACTACCCGCTCAGCCCCACCATATTCACGGAGGAAATCATGGACAATAGCCACTTTGAGCGACGTCTGATCAGAGCTACTCATATACCTCGCCGCTTAAAATAATGCACCTTCAACCTCAAGTTCAAACTCATCAGCAGGCAACAACCCCAAAAGTGATTTAAAGTTTAATTCCTCGAAAATTTTTAACACATCGTCTTTATGATACGCAGAAAGTTTACAGCATTCTTTATCAAGTGTAATTGGTGAGTGACGATCAATCTGAGCTAATTTTCTGCTTAAAATCGCTTCTTGCTGTCCCTGAGCCAGTTTTCGCAACAGTCCTCCTTTGAGCATCGGATGTGTTGAGTTAGTCAATGTTAGTTTTTGACGGTCGATGGTAGCGTAAATCTCTTCTAGAGTTCCGAACTGTTCGAGTAGTTTAACCGCTGTTTTCTGGCCAATGCCAGCCACCCCTGGAATATTATCTGAGGCATCGCCCATTAATGCTTTAAGATCTACAATCTGGTCTGGTCTCACTCCCATTTTTTTGATGACTCCCTCAGCGTCATATTCTGTGTCCATTGTCCTGACTGGTTTTGACCTGCCTGGCATCCAGACATGCACTGTATCATCGACGAGCTGAAATGCATCTCGATCCCCAGTCACAATCATGCTGATGAGTGAAGTGCTTTCTCTAGCTGATAGCTCACTAATCTGTAAACTGAGTGTACCGATCAGGTCATCCGCTTCATAACCAGGAAGAATAAACTGAGGAATATTAAACGCAGTCACAACATCTTTAATAATCTGGATCTGTCCCTTTAAATCTTCCGGCATCTCTTCACGATTGGCTTTATAGCCCAAATACTCAGCATGTCTAAAGGTAGGTTGGGCATGGTCAAAGGCGACCAAAATATACTCTGGTTGAAGTTCACGGATAACGGTGAGTAAAATGCGGCTAAATCCATAAACCGCGTTAATTGGCCGACCATCTGGAGCAGTTAAATCTTGAAAAGCGTGGTACGCACGATAAATGAGGGCGTGTCCATCGATGAGAACAAATGTTTTTTTTGCTTGATCTACTGTTTGCTTGGGCATCTAGCTGGCCTTTGGCTCACCTACAAGTTCAATAAACTCATCAGCATCCAATGACTCAATTTCTAATAGTCGTTCAGTAACTTTATCTAACTTATCTCGGTGGAGCATAATAATTCGTAGCGCTTCCTTTTGACCTTCTTCGATAAAACCGGCCACGGCATCATCTACTTTTTCTTGCAGTTTGTCAGAAATCTTAAGTGGTTCACCGTAAGTTCGAGAGTAGTTACTATTTTCATACTGTGGATTAAAGTTCATTGCGCCAAGATCACTCATCCCGTACTCCATCACCATAGCTCGGGCAATCCGGGTAGCTCGCTCAATATCAGAACTTGCGCCACCAGTCAGTTCATTAAAGACTAACTTCTCGGCAGCTCGTCCAGCGAGTAGAACAGCAATTTGGTCAACTAGCTCAGACTTCGTCTCTTGAACTTTATCTTTTTCCGGAGGAGTTAAGGTGAAGCCGAGCGCCATGCCTCGAGAAACAATTGAAATCCGGTGGACAGGGTCTGAATGTTTAGAAAAGTGAGCCGCTAAAGCATGTCCAGCCTCATGATAAGCCGTCATGCTGCGTTCCTTTTCATCATAGAGACGCTTTTTAGTTGGACCAAGCTTTACTTTCAAAGATGCTTCTTCAACGTCTTCATGGGTGATTTCAGTTCTATTCTCTCGAGCAACTGCAATTGCAGCTTCGTTTAACATATTTTCAAGATCAGCACCTGAGAACCCGACGGTTCGCTTGGCAACCCGATCCCAGTTCAAGTCAGCAGCAAATGTTTTTCCTTTAGAGTGAATATTTAAAATGAACTTGCGTTCTTCAAGATCAGGTAAGTTGACTTGGACTCGACGGTCAAAACGACCTGGACGCACTAATGCAGGATCAAGCATGTCACCACGGTTAGTAGCCGCCATTACGATCACGTTATCATTCGGTGTAAAGCCATCCATCTCGACTAAAATCTGGTTTAATGTCTGCTCACGCTCATCATGGCCACCCATACTGCCATAGCCACGAATTCTGCCGATCGCATCAATCTCATCGATAAAAATAATTGAAGGCGCAATTTTTTTAGCTGTTAAAAATAAATCTCTGACGCGAGATGCTCCGACACCAACTAGCATCTCCATAAACTCAGAACCTGCCATGGAAAGGAACTGAACGTTTGCTTCACCAGCAACTGCTCGAGCTAGCAAAGTTTTTCCCGTTCCAGAAGGCCCGACCATTAAGACACCTTTTGGCGTACGAGCGCCCACTTTTTTGTATTTCTTTGGATTTTTTAAGAAATCGACGATTTCCTCAAGCTCTTGCTTGGCTTCCTTCATTCCACCCACATCTGCAAACTTAGTATCTTGTTTTCCTTTAACAAACAACTTCGCTTTACTCCGACCAATTCCCATAATCCCATCTTGAGCACCCCGAGCCTGTCTGAATAAAAAGATAAATAGTACTGCCATGAGACCAATTGGCAAGATACTCAGCAGCAGCTGGCCAAATATTTCCTGAGGAGATAAGTTTTTAATCGTGACTTGCGCGTCTGTAATATCAACACCTGATTTTGATAAGATATCAACTAATGATTGACTCTCTTCTTTTCGCGTTATCTTCAAGGTTGAGTCTTTATAGATCACTTTGACCTCAGAGCCGGCAACTTCGATTTTATCGACTTTTTTCTGGCGAATGTCAGTAATGAGTTGTGAAAGACTTATTTTTTCATCAGACCTTCCAGTAAACATTGTGTATAAAAATGGCAAAAATAATATCCCAATAAAAAGAAAGAGTAGTCCACGATTCAAAAGCTGACGTGGGTTGAACTTAAGTTCGATTTTTTTCTCTGGTGACTGCTGCAGAGATTGATCTGACAACCGTGAAGAACTTTCTTTTTCAGTTTTTTCTTGAGTTTTTTTGGTTGGTGTTTTCGAGGTGCGTGCTGTATCCATAATGCTGTCGTAGTGTAACACAAGCTTAGCGAATAACCGTTCCTGGCTCTAATGACTCTGGCAAAACAGTTACGACTGGATGTTCTTCACCATTAACTACTCCGTCAGCCATAATCATCATGCCTTGGCTAAGACCTTGGCCCATTTTCCGCTCGGCTAAATTTACAATAAATGGATATTTTTTGCCAACAAAATCTTCTGGTGAGTACCATTTTTGAACCCCGGAAAGGACTGTTTTGGTACCAATCTCAGCACCAAAATTAACCGTGAACTGAAGAAGTTTTTGAGTCCACTTTGGCGCTTCAGCGGCTATGATTAATCCGACTCGGAGGTCAAGTTTTTCAAAATCTGAGTACTCAATACTAGACTTCATATGTTTCTTTCGATATTAGCTCTATAGCTTTCTGGCTGATTATATTTTACACAACCAGCTGAAAATTAACTGAAGGGCTCTTGTTAGTTGAGCAAGTTTTTTATGCCAATAGTTTTGTACACTTCGGCCAAGGTCTGATTTGCAAACTCTGCCGCATGCTGTGCTCCCTCAGCCAAAATGTGTTTGACAAAACCTACATCTTTTTCTAGTTTAGTACGCTCAGCTCTGGCTTGAGAAAATTTTCTGTGATGTGCCAAAAACAACTTTTCTTTAACTTCAACATCCCCGACTTGGCCCAGCTGATATCGCTTTTTTAACTCTGCGACCTCTTGAACATCATCATTTAAAAGATCGTGATAAAGAAAAACTGGGTTGCCTTCAACTTGCCCTGGATCGGTAACTTTTTTTCGGTTTGGATCAGTATATGAGTTCATGATCTGCTTTTTAATGATTTCTTCATCATCAAAAATTCCGATTGTGTTGCCAAGAGATTTACTCATCTTTCGCAGGCCATCTGTACCAATAATTTTACCGACTGCTTTGGAAATTAAAGGTTCTGGAAGTGGAAAAACTTCTGTGCCGTAAGCGTTATTAAAGTTCTGAGCAATGTCACGCGTTAACTCAATATGTTGCCGTTGATCTTCCCCAACTGGGACGCCCGATGGTTTATACAACAAGATATCTGCTGCCATTAGAATTGGGTAGTTGAACAGTCCCATGTTAATCGACTCAACTCCAGCATCTTTTTGCAACTTGTCTTTGAACGCGTGCATGCGCTGCATTTGGCCATAAGAGACATAGTTTCCTAACACTACTGCCAGCTGAGTGTGCGCAATCACATCAGATTGACGAAAAAAAACACAGTTCTGAGGATCAAGCCCCAGAGCAAGGTAGTCCAACACCACGCCAACAATGTTTTTCTCAAGGATTTCCCGATCCTGAACGGTTGTCAACGCATGGAGATCAGCCACAAAATAGTAGGTTTGGGCTGAGTGCTGAAGCTCAATTTGTGGTTGAACAGCACCAAAGTAGTTTCCGATGTGAAGCGAGCTGCCGCTTGGAGTTATCCCAGAAAGAATGCGCTTTTGAGAAGAGTCTGTCATGTTTACCTTTTTCAAGCTGGCTCATTAAATACTGCAGGCCAAGATGAATCGTACCAGATCTTCTGGTGGAGAAAAGATGAGTAAAGTGTCAGGTTTATAACTCTTCAATACGAACCGTGGGGTTCATATCTGGAGTATCGATCAATTTCAAGTACTTTTCAGTAGTGGTAATACGTTTGTGACCAACAAGTTGAGAAACGTAGACTAAAGGCGTTCCAGCTTTAAGCTGCTCGATAATAAAAGTATGGCGCAGGTCATTGACTTTCCCATCTTTAATTCCAGCTAAACGAAAGTAACGATCAATCGCAGTACGGATATTACGTACTAAAAAAGGTCGGCAGGTTTTTGTTAAAAATAATGTTTTTTCTCGAGCTCGTGGACGAACCTTCATATATTCTTGAGTTGCTGTCTTAGCTGCTGTATTTAACGGCACTTTGCGGGCTTCTCGAGAATTTTGAGGAGAAATATTGATAACATTATGCTCAAGATCGACCTCAGCCATCTGAAGAGCTGCCAGCTCACTAATTCTCATCCCTGTCTGGAGCAAAACCTCAACAATAGCATAAATACGAATATCTGAACGACAAGCATCACGTAAAGCACGATACTCGAGTTTTGATAACACTCTTGGAGGAGATTGGTCATACTTTGGATGAACAATAATCTCGGCAGGATTATCAGTAATCACACCCTCATTGATCACAAAGCGAAAAAACGCTTTGATAGAATTGATCTTGCGAGAGATTGATTTGCCTGTATAGCGCTGCTTCTTGAGGAGTTCTTTAAACTCTTCAATGTCATCAGCGGTAACATCCATCACTAGTAGCTTTCCTTTTTCTTGAAGAAATTGGATAATCTGCTCAACGTCTTTACTGTAAGCGATGACTGTTGCATGAGCACGACCTGAGGTTTGCAAAAATTGAGTAAACTGCGAGTGCAGTTCAGTGAGGGTACTATTCATATTCGTTATAACTTCGGGTTGAGCGTTGCTATTCTATACCATGTTAGTCGATTTATAAAGACTTATAATATCACAAAAAGGGTTTTTCACAAAGATGCGCATCCTTTACTCACCTCTGGCAGCCATTTTTTTAAGCGTATTTGTAGGAGTTATTTCTCTGTCCTTATATCTCAACGCTGTGCATATCCAACAATCTGAGCATTTTGTAACAAAATTAGAGACTGAAGTGGCTACGATTGAAGGAAAGGTAAACTTAAAGGTTGCTGAAACAGTTGAAGCTACGGCCAGTGCTGCCAAAGAAAGAATGTATCGTGATCAGTTATTAATGCAGAAACCTGGAGAGTTTGTTTTACAGATTCCGGAACTCCCTTCCCCCAAACCAACACCAGTTGTTCTTCCCCAACCACTCAAGCCTTGGAGCCAGTGGAAAAAAATACTTTTTTAAGATATAATTCTGTTTCGTCATCGCGCGGGATAGTGTACGGTGCACGTGGGGCTCATAATCCCACAGGCTAGGTTCGACTCCTAGTCCCGCAACACATGCATTAAAAAGGCAGTATGCCTTCTCTTCACTTTTATCTCAGCTTCATTCTATATATTGTAAGTCTATGGAAAAAATTAAATTATACTCAACCTTTATTTTTAGCATAGTTAGCTCAGCAATCATTTTCAGCGCCTGTTCTTCTTCTGCACAGTCAACAACATCAACAACAAATGTGACTCCTTCCCCACAAACTTCTTCTTCTCCATCAGCGCAGAGTCAAACGTTTACTGCTGCTCAGGTCGCTGAACATAAGACTACTGAGAGCTGTTATATCAGTTTTAAAGGTCAAGTTTATGACATTACCACCTTTATTCCCACTCACCCTGGTGGACCAGGAATTGCCCGAGCCTGTGGCACTTCTGTTGACGAATTTAGTAACAGTCATCGAGGTGGTTCATTTGATTCCCCAGGCATGCAACAACTTTTAAAGAAGTTGCTGATTGGTAGACTAAAGAACTAATCTTCTTTACTCAATTCAGACTTTATTTGTTTTACTGACTTTTCTCCCATTCACTTGGTATAATCCTGCTGTTCTCGTCAGGGTAGCTCAACCGGTTAGAGCGCCACACTCATAACGTGGAGGTTGGGAGTTCGAGTCTCCCCCTTGACACCGCTATGGCTAGTACGTCGCGTTTTTCTCGCTCAGCAGTTTTCTTTTTCTTGTCGTGCCTGACTTTCTTACTCCTCCGACTGTGGAACATCCACGGGTATTTGTACTTTATCTATGATCAAGGTCGCGACGCAGTGAAGTTAGCCGAAATTTTACACGGTGAAATTACCTTGATAGGCCCAACTACTGGCCTAGCTGGACTTTTTCTGGGACCGCTCTGGTACTACATTACTTTTCCCGGCTTTCTACTGACTCATGGAAGTCCAGTTGGATTGGCTATCTGGGCCATTACGCTGTCTGCAGTAGTCATGCCATTTGTCTGGTGGCTAGCAACCAAACTTTTCTGGAATAAACCGGCTGGCCGTCTACTTGATGTTCTGCTTGGTGGCGTCTATATCGGCTTGATCTTGTTTGGGCCGGGCAGTATTACCAGTAGCACCACTATTTGGAACTGCCTGATGGCTGCGCCGCTAATGATGGCCAGTCTATATGCTTTCTGGCAAGTGCGGCAAAGTCCAAAGCGGAGTTTGATTTGGCTAACAGCTGGATTTGTAACTCTAGCACTGACACTTCAAAGTGAGTTTGCCTATGCTATTTTCTATCTGCCAGTGCTTTTCTGCGCTATTCCTTGGATGACCCAACGTCGACGGTGGTCAGACTTTGCAGCTGCTATCACCGCAGTTGGCGTGACTCTGTTGCCACAGCTTGCATTTGAACTCAGACATCAGTTCATCATGACGCACTCACTGTTCAATGGAGTAACAGAGAAAACCAAAATAGTAAGCTGGGCAGATCAATTTGCGCACCGACCGCTAGAGTTAGTCGATGTGACTGTTGATTTCTTTACTGGTCCAGACATAAATACTTGGTTTATTCGCATACTGATCATTGGAATCATCTGCATTGGAGCTGGTGGAATTATTTATCGCTGGTGGAAAGCACGACAGACTCAAAGTTGGCCAGCCGAGTTTTTTCTTAAACAGCTGCTGCTCGTCTTCGCACTCATCCCATATCCTTTTTATCTTCTCTGGCGAGGGAATAATGGCAACTTTTTCTGGTACTACTTTACCCCACACTTTGTGTTTATTTTTCCACTTTTTGTGCTAGGTCTTAAAGAAGCATTAACTCCCTTATGGAAAAGAAACCTCTTGGGCATAACCACTGCCGCGCTATTATTAACAAGTGTGCTTCTTCCGATTGAACTAGCGAGTTTGTCCCACTGGATGGCGTCCATTGCTGCCCCTATCAATCAAGCAGGATACGCGGTGATGCTTGCTGCAGTAAAGACTGCCTATACTTACCAAAATCCAGATCATACTGCAACATTAATTATTACGCCAAATATTTCTTCTCCTCATTATGACTATCTCTTCCACTGGTATGGCAAACAACATCATCTGCATATTCCCAAAACTGTAACCCAGGATGACGACAAACAGCTGATTTTAATCATTGAACAGTGGGGACCTGAGATGACAGATTATGTCAAAGATCAACGGAAAAAATTGACTCTTGGTCTTCACCGCAAACGGACTGCACTCAGTGGAAACTTAACGATTGAGGAGTGGTTAAAGTAAGCAGACATAACCAAAGGCGGCTCCTTTCGGAGCCGCCTTTTTGATTCATTTTATGGATGAACTACATCATCCCTTCCATCCCACCCATACCACCGCCTGCTGGCATCTTATCTTTTTCAGGCAGATCTGTGATCAAACATTCTGTGGTCAAGATCATTGATGCGGCTGACGCTGCGTAGGTCAGTGATGAGATAGCGACTTTTGCTGGCTCAATCACTCCAGCTTTTACCATGTCACCAAACTCATTGGTGGTCGCGTTGAAACCAAAGTGTGCGTCATCTTTTGCCAAGATGGTCTGCACTACCCAACCATCATCAACTCCAGAGTTTCGGGCCAACATTCTGATTGGTTCTTGAAGAACTGACTTGATTAAATCAACCCCAGCTTGTTCGTCAGCTGAGTCTGTTTTAACTTTGGAAAGTACTTTGCCTGCTTGAAGTAACGTTACTCCACCACCTGGAATAATGCCTTCTTCAATTGCTGCTTTGGTTGCTTCCTTAGCATCTTTGACACGTTCTTGAAGATCTTTCATCTCGACTTCAGTGGCTGCTCCAACTTGGATGACCGCAACACCACCAGCTAGCTTCGCTTTACGCTCTAATAACTTCTCAGTATCAAAGCTAGAAGTAGACTTTTCAATTTCTTGATCAATCTGAGCTACTCGGGCACTGATATCATTTGCTTTGCCTTTCCCACCAACGATCGTGGTCTGATCTTTGGAAGAGCGAATGGAGTCTGATCGACCTAAATCTTCAATCACAGCTGTCTTCAAATCCCGACCAGTGTCAGCTGAGATCAAAGTTCCGCCGGTTAAGACAGCAATATCTTGCAACATTGCTTTGCGTCGGTCACCAAATCCAGGAGCTTTCACTGCTAAGACGTTAAACGCCCCGCGTAGCTTATTGACAACTAAAGTCGTCATCGCTTCACCTTCGATATCTTCAGCAATGATCACAAAGTTTTTACTGACCTGCATTAACTTTTCGAGTAATGGCAGTAAATCTTGAATTGACGAGATCTTCTGATCAGTAATCAAAATATATGGACTTTCAATCACCGCTTCCATACTGTCAGATTTGGTAACGAAGTATGGTGAAGCATAGCCTTTGTCGAACTCCATACCCTCACGAAGATCAATCGTGATCTCCATTGTTTTGCCTTCTTCTACCTCAACTACACCATCTTTACCTACTTTTTTGAGTGCATCAGCCACAGTTTTGCCAATTACAGCATTCTGTGCCGAGATGGTAGCTACTTTTTCCCAGTCGCTTTCACTGACTGGTTTGGCCAAACGACGAATTTCAGTCACAACTGCCTCAACAGCTTTGTCAATACCACGCTTCATGATCATTGGGTTTGAACCAGCGGTCACCATACGCATTCCTTTGACAGAAATTTGCTGAGCTAACAGAGTAGCTGTAGTTGTACCGTCTCCAGCTGCATCGTTAGTTTTGGATGCGGCTTCTTTAACAAGCTGAGCACCCATGTTTTCAAACGGGTCTTCGAGCTTAATTTCTTTGGCGACCGAGACACCATCGTGCAAAACAGTGGGTGAACCCCATGACTTGTCGATTGCCACATTCCGACCTTTGGGGCCGAGTGTTACAGTCACTGCTGCTGCTAATTTATTGATGCCTGTGAGCATCTTTTGCCGAGCTTCATCGCCGAACTTGAGTTGTTTTGCTGCCATAGATCCTCCTTACTTAATTTTCGCTAAAATATCCTCAAACTTGAGGAATTGATACTCGATATCTTCTACTTTGAACTCATTTCCACCCCAACGTTTGTAGATGACTTGGTCACCTTTTTTGACTGGTGAAGAAACTTTTTGACCATCAATAACGGTATCTTCGCCCGTAGCGAGGACAACTCCATGTTGAGGTTTTTCTTCATGGTTATCTGGTAAATAAATACCAGATGCCGTTTGTTTTTGCGTCTTGGCTGGTTCAACAAGAACATACCCAGCAAGCGGTTGGAGTTGAGAAACAGAAAAACTGTCTGCCATAATTTTCTCCTTTAATTATATGTGAAATACTGTGGAGGTTTCTCCACGTCATTTAAGCTAGCAGCAACTATAAGAGACTGCTAAACTTCTGTCAACCGGCGAGATGATGTTATGAGGATGTCATCATCGTAGCTTTTGGGCCAGGAGGAATAAGCACTTGCTGAGGGGACTGCGAAACCATAGTGATATCTTCTTTTAAGACTGTCTCTTCTTTACCATGGTTTAAGAGGTGCTTTACTTCAGAAAGAAGAAAGCCCTCACAGTTAATTCCCCGATTTTGAAAATGGTAGTTTAGGTCATCTTTAACCATCTGCTCAACTTGGCTACGATTTTGCTTAATTTGGTCAAGGGTAAGTTGAGAAAATACTGAAGAGATTCGACTACGTGAGAATGGGCGGACAACTTTTGAGACCATGTTTTCGCCAATATTTTCCCAGAGTTCTGGGGCATTGTGACGATCAACGCGGAATAAAATCGAGCCTTCAATAGAAATATCTTTATTATCTTGGGTAGAGGTGATGACAGGATGATCACCCAGTGCTTCTTTATTCATTGAAAAATCAAAGTCCCGACGGATTGAGTACTCGAGGATTTGAGCGTTAAATAACTTGGCAATTTGCCAAAAGGGAATTTTCAAATGAAGACCTGGTCCCCAAACGCGAGGCAAAACCCCTCGACCTCGGTCATACACACATGCAACATGGCCTGGCGGGACAGAGATAAAAAATCCTCCGACAACCTCGTCAACCATAAAAGAGACTACTAAGCGATCTAGTTCCATAGTCTGTGTATTCTACTCCAGTGGGAAGGTTTTGTCTGCTTACTTGGTCTGAATGATAATCGGTTCTTCACCTGCAACAGCCAGTCGCTCTTTCTCAAGTTCTCTGTCTATGCGTTCCTGAAATTTATGTTTACCAAACTTATAAAGATTGAGGATGAGACTGATGACTAGAGTGGTAATCACAAACAGCTTTTTCCCTGCTGGTAACCGTAGAAAAATTAAGAACGAAATGACTGGCAGCACTAGCTGCATCCGGACCACTTCACCCTTCATTGGTGGATATGGTGAGGTTAAAATAGCGACCGTCTCGACCACAAAAATCATAAACGATTGAATTAAGTTGATGATGATATTAGTGTGCGTAAGATCAAACCTACCTAGAAAAACCAGGTTAAATGGCAGAGCAACTTTGGGCATGAACGGATAGATCAAATGAATATCTTCACCAGTTAAACCTGTCTCAAACATTCTCCATAACATCAGCGAGATCATAACTTGAATAAAAAGAGAAAAAAGCTCACCAGCAACTACTCCTTTATTTCGACGAAAAAGTTTTTTTGTCTCGTGTTTCAGACCAATTGGATCAGTTGCATATATTTGCTCGAGCTCATGTGCACTCTGCAGAAGGCTCCGGCGTTCTTTTTCGCCTTTATCTTCCATTAAAGAAATCGGCAAGAGTAAAATTCTAATAACGATAGTTAAAAAAATAACCGCGATTCCCATATCTGGATTACCTCGCGTTAAAACACCATGTATCCAGTAAAAAAAGACTGTCACATTCAAAAATGGCTGGTAAATAAGCAAGGTAAAGAGATGAAACATGATGTTCAGTTATCCTTCCAGGTGAAACTCTGGGAAAAGTGTATGGATAATCACCGTACACTCTTGTAATGCTCTTGAGTATTCTGTTAACAGACCGACCATTTCCTTATCAACGTCGTCTTGATTAAGATCTAATCTGACGTACTCTTGGAACTCTTTCAGCATATTTTTAGTGTGCTCTTGATGTTCTAAAGTCCAGGCATTCCGCTCATCTTGAGGAAGATTAAGAATGTGGCGCAGCTGTTCAGCAACTCCGAGTAACTGATGAAGTTTACTGAAGATACTAGCCTTCAATGGCGGATGAGTAGTACTGTCTTGATAAAGACCTAGGGGCAGACGTTGCATGACGATCAATTATAATACAGTCCTGATGAAAATCTTACGCACACAACAGCACACTACCGAAGAGATCCTGCTTCAAACAGCACAAGTTCTCAAGTCGGGAGGTTTAATTATCTTTCCCACTGAGACTACATATGGAGCTGGTGTTGACGCAACTCAGCAGTCAGCAGTTGATAAGTTGCTGGCCTACAAAAGCCGTCGAGAAGGCAAACCGCTTTCAATTGCAGTTGTGGATCAAGCTATGGCTGAACACTATGTTGAAGTGAATGAGTCTGCTGCAGCACTTTACCGCCGTTTCTTGCCTGGACCAGTTACTGTCGTTTCCAAAGCCCGCCAGAACTTAGCTCAGGGAGTAGCGTCGGAATATGGAACGGTTGGCGTTCGAATTCCTGCCTACCCTTTAATTCTTGAACTCGTCAGCAGATATGGCAAACCCATCACTGCCACTTCGGCTAATGGCTCAGGTGAAAAGCGACCATATACAGTTCAAGATATTTTTGATGGGTTATCTGCCAAACAAAAAAGTCTGATTGATCTAGTTATTGATGCCGGAATTTTACCCCAAAATCCACCTTCAACAGTCATCGATACTACTTTAAGTACACCGGTTATCTTTCGCCAAGGTGAAATTAATCTTGACAGCCCAACTCCTCAGCAGATATTTCATTCTTCTAGTGCACAAGAAACGCGGGATATTGCCCGAAGACTACTTCTCAAACACTGGGATAATATCAAAACTAAAGGATTGCTGATTGCCTTGCAAGGATCGTTAGGAGCTGGAAAAACAGTTTTTGCTCAAGGAATCGCCCAGTTTCTTCAAATTACTGTTGCTGTCACCTCTCCAACGTATGTCTACATGCTTGACTATCCCTATCTTCGTTATGGAGTTGCCGGACAGTTTCATCACTTAGATCTCTGGCGAATTGAACAGCCTGAACTCGTCGATAAACTTGAGTTAGAAAGTATAATTGGACCGAAGCAGGTCATTGCTATTGAGTGGCCCAGCTTAGCAGCTAAAAAACTCCAGCAGTTAGCTCAGACGCATCAGCTTCCCTATCTGGAAGTCACAATTGAAGATGATGGCCAACACCGAACACTTAGCGTTACAGACTTATATGATTAAACCGATTTTAGCCATCGATACCTCCTGTGATGACACTTCTGCAGCGGTGGTTCTTAACAGGACTATTCTCTCAAATATTGTTGCTTCACAAGCTGAGCTTCATAAACAGTTCGGTGGAGTCTTCCCAACAGTTGCTAAACAAGCTCATCGAGAAAATATTGAACCAACTGTCCTACTGGCCCTTCAACGAGCTCACCTTAGCTTTGATGAGCTGGCTGCGGTGGCAGTTACTCAGGGACCTGGCTTAGCTCCAGCATTAGAGATTGGCATCGATTATGCCAAAAAAATTAGTCAAGCTCATCACTTACCACTTATTCCAGTTAATCACATCGAAGGTCATGCGTTATCTGTTTTGGCAAAGCCAAATACCCAGCAAAAAAATATTGTTTTTCTCCAAGATCAAATGAGGTTTCCAGTCTTATCAATTATTGTTTCTGGTGGACATACTGAGTTTGTGCTCATCCATGAACTGGGCAACTATGAGCGAGTTGGGTGGACTGTTGATGATGCGGCTGGCGAAGCGCTGGATAAGTTTGGTCGGATGGTTCAGTTGGGCTATCCAGCTGGTCCAGTTGTTGAGCAGTTCGCGATGGTCGGAAACCCCAAAGCTTACCCATTCCCAGTTCCGATGATGAGCTCAGGAAACTTTCTGATGAGCTTCTCCGGACTGAAAACAGCGGCCCGAATACAAGTCGAAACTTTGATAGCGGTTAACACCCTTACTTCCCAGCAAGTCTGTGATCTTTGTGCAAGCTTTCAGTATGCCGTATTTCATGCTATTTGTTATAAATTGAACAAATTTACCCAGAAGTACGTTGCTCTTCATGGCCCCGACTCTCTCTTCGGTGTTTGGTTGGGTGGAGGTGTAGCGTCCAACATCACGCTCAGAAAAATGTTGCGAAAAACATTACGTCCTTATAAGTTAGAGCTATCTGTACCATATACTAAGCGGTTATGCAGTGACAACGCAGCAATGATTGGAGTGGCTGCGAGTTACAGATACAAACAAAAAAATGATTCTGATTTTCTCAATTTTGAGTTTGACCGGATGCCCAACTTGCAGATAGGGAATACTGTATTCAACAACTTAAGCCGAATTTATTGATGTTATAGGTCTATTTATGACGGGGTTTAAAACTTAAAAGCTTGAAAATTTTGATTCCCTTTTATGTTGAGCTCGAGGAAAACGCTTTGCATCAACTCATGGAGAGGCTCTGTATCTCCAACCAATAGATATAGTAGACTAGTGAGATGGCTGAAGTTGAAAATATTAGAGATATCTTTACATTTACATATCACATGTTAACTCATGAAAAGAGAACTCTTGATGACATTCAAGTTGATTGGTTTAACCCCGATTCACTAGCAAAAATAAACGAGACATTTAAAGCGTTTTATCAGAAAGAAGTACCACCAGAATTGGCAGACTGGCTACAATCCCCAGAAGCTGCAGAACTCATTGTCCGAGAAATAGAAAAAGCTCGAGAAAATTTTCTTCAACACCTTTCTCAATGCGGGGTTCACCACCGATACGTTGAAGAGATTGGCCACGTAACTCCTAGTGAAAATATACAATACCTTCATCAGGAGAGTAAAAGTGCCTTTAACTCTCCTCAAGGTTTCACTCAGAAAGGACAATTGATCACGTTAGATAAAGATTATGACCCTACTATAAGGCATATTCGCATTACAGAAGGTGTGCTGTTTGCAATCATGGAAAACATGGCTACTCTGCCTGCTTTTCAGCACTATTCACAAGATAAACTTCTCATACTTGCACTTAGGCAGGTGGTTTACCACGAGCTTGGTCATAGTTTGCAGCAAGCCTTCGAAAACTTTAATGGCAAATTACAGGTTGGTTTTACTACTATTCCCAGCGTTCGTGGAAAAAAACTTGAAGATTATGGCTCTCATTTTTTCCAAAACAAGAATAAAAATCTAGCTAGCCTCGATGAGACAATGGTTTCAGAAAAAATTGTAGAAGGTATGGCTAATGATTTTCTCGCTTGGGATATAATGGAAGATCCCGATTTTACCAAACCTGAACAGGATCGACGAACTATTGATTATTGGTTACGTCGGAAATCTTTTTCTACTGAACCTATTACTCAAGATAAAGGATTTCAAAACCTGAAGTTCTTAACTCGACTAATAGGCATGCATGCAAAAGATGTGGACTATACTTTATTGAAGTTCCGTTTACGAAAAATTTTAGATCAGTACCCTGATCTCCAGCAGAGAATGGCAAAGTTGGATATCCCATACGCCCGAGGTCTACTCATGCCTTACAGTCCTCGTGCATTGCGACGATTCTATGACATCTTGGGGAAAGAACCTACTGAACCTGTACCTGTACGGATCCCTGCACAAACATAAAGTTCTCCTGTGGCAGGAGGACTTTACACTTCTTTTTCTCTTTTAACTCAGATTGGACACGCACCGCTTTCACACTTCAAGTGTTCATAGTCAATATCTTCAAGTAATAACTCATCTTTTTGGATTTCATCTAAAACGCGCATGAACTCTGAGATCGTGACGGGCTGTTCTGGTTGATACTCATAGGCAGTCATCTCTTGCTGTGGCATAACCGAGCAGCACTTAATTAAACCTTGGTACTTACGGACCATCTCAGCATATCCTTCAAAAGTCACGATCTTGGGGTCGTACTTGAGTGTATAAGAGACTTGGTTTCCAGTATCTGGTAAAGCGTTGCCCTGCTCATCAATACCAACAATCCAGTATTTTTCTAAAAGCATCAGCCATTTGTACTGTTCCTCTGGCGTAGCTTCAGCAGCAGTCACGAGTAAGTCACCCATGCCAAGTCGGCAGATCAGAGGTTGGGTTGGGAAACCAACTGCACTTGAACCAGTGTAACTTCTCAGATCTTTGACTGGATAGTGCTGTGCTCGATATTTTTTGACCATTGGATCGTCACTGCGATACTGCACCCAGCGAATATACTCGCGCATACTCGGTAAATGGGCACCTTCAGTCAACGCAAACAGCTTGGAAATCGTGCCAGATGGTTTAATCGTAGTATTAGTGTGGGGAACATTGACACCCAGTTCTTTTGAGTACTTCTCAGCTTCATCGACAACTGCGCGCTTAAATCGACCAATTGTCAGCCAGAAATCTTTACTCTTCTCTTCATTAATTAAATCTCGGAAAGAGTAGCCAAACATGTTCCAGGCAAACTCGTGAATTCCAGTCATACCAACACCGATCCGATTGGTCCGTCGAACTTCGCGGTTATAGAGACAGTTCATCGAGTTAACCCGAATTAATGCTCGAGTTGCTGCTCGGAAACCTTCTTCGGCATCATCAAATGTTGGGGCAAAATATGGAACAACGTCAGCAATCACACAGTAACCACCCAGCATATTCAGAGAGATCTCTCCGCAAGGATTGGGAATCTGAGAATAAACTTTTGCTCCAGCATTGCGGGCCAACTTAGAAAGCATCTTCTCGGTGCGAGGGAATGGCTTGTACTTATCGCTCTCGGCATACTTCCCGTCTTGGTAGCCTTCATAACCAGTGTCGTTTTGAACAAGTCGATGCTGATTAATAAATCCTGGCTCACCAGTCCCATCTTCATACGAAGCTCTCATAATCATCTCGAGCACTTTACGCGCATGATTGGTCCGTTGTTTCCAGAATTTCTCGTCTACCGCAACAGAGTTGTTTGCACTCCACAAAAAACCACCGCGTTTAATACTAATAAACTCAAAGATCTCAGGATCAGTCCAGTTTTTTGTAGCAATTCGAGCACTGCGACGAGCCCCACCGACCAAGACACATTCGGCCAAATAATGGTCGACAAACATAGCTTGTTTCCATGGAGCCATGCAGGCACCTTTAACTGTAGTTAACTTTTCAATTGCATTCATTAATGGCTTCGGACCAGATGAAGGACGATCTTGCATACCTTTAATTGGCTGGCCTTTAGCACGCACTTTCGAGAAGTCCAAAATTAAGATATCGTCTTTGTACTTTTTCTCATAGGCCATGATCTCGACCATCTCGACTGCTTGAGCCCACCCTTCACGACTATCTGGAACTTCAAACCAATGCACGCGATCGCCTTCACAGTCACCATACTTGTGTTTAGCTTCACGGACACTTTCATCAAAACCCCAAACAAAATCAGGATGTGTGTCATCGATAATGCAGCGAACGTTGGGCATAAAGTCCCAATCAACGATACACATATCGTCATCGTATGGACGTCCAACACCAGAACCGTTCATCAACAGGTAAAACAAGATATATGACGAGGAAGCCGTACTACAGTTGGTAAACACCTCCATGTTGCGGCTGGGTTGAGTTTCATCGCCATGTTGAAGATGACGTCCTGACATTAATACAGAACCATTGGCAATATGTTTCTTGAGGATTTCATACTCGGCCTGCTGGTGTGAGTTAACTGTTTTGCCTTTAAGAAGCTCGTTATTTAAAAGCAGAGTATTCCCTTGAGCGACACGATCTGCGACTTCGGCCCAAGTTTCCCACCGTTCTTGACCTTTTTCGTCGAGCTTCTTGCGAAGATAGGTCCGTTTGGCAACAGCCATACCCATTCCGTTATCGAGTTTGCGCTCAATAAACCTCATTTTTTTCTTTGGCAATCCAGATCCGACTGTCATGCATCCCCCTTTAATTTCGCAATCTCTTGCTCAAAGTCTTCAAGACTATCAAAGTCTCTGTATACACTGGCAAAGAGTAAGTACGAAAGCTTATCCATTTTTTTCAATTTATTGATCACTAAGTTTCCAACTTCCCAACTTTTCACTTCCGTCGTGTCTTTGGTACGTAATTTACGCTCCACATCGTAAATAAGCTCTTCAATTTGCTCCATTGAGATGGGGCGTTTCCAGGTTGCCTTCACAATTCCTCGTCGGAGTTTGTCACGGCTAAACAGTTCTTGCTCTCCACTTTTTTTTACGACGATCAGGTCGACACCTTCAACACGTTCATACGTCGTGAAACGTTTATGACACCGGTCACAACGCCGCCGACGGCGAATAGAGGTTTGATTCTCTGCATCGCGAGTGTCAGTCACAGTAGTTTGGCAGGCAAAGCAATATGGGCACTTCATAGTGATCTTTTACTGAATGAATTACTCTGCCAGGTACTAGATATGGTATTAAAGATGAGGTTCTAATACTAAATGTAGTTACCTTCGGGCAAATAGAATCTCACGCGAGGGGTGTGGGGTCAAGCTAAAAAACTATATCAAAAGATATCAGTTTCCGGCGATTTGAGAGGTGAGATTTCCGCGCAAAGTATCGTGATTACGAATCACTTTGTCAATGATCGCACGATTAGAATCTGTCAATTTTGGTGAGAGAGTGCGGAGTTCTTCAGAGTGAAAATCTAAGGATTTTGCGATACGTTCTTTAAGAGAAATCGCTACGTCTGGTTTAAGAGCAGCTTGAACGGCTTGGTCTAAGTACTGTTGAGATTTTAATAAGGTCGTCATGGCCAACTCTTCTTTATTTTTATCGAGCAGTGACTTGGCATAGTCAAGTCTGCGATTGGCATACTCTACCCGCATGTAGATCTGCTCTTTGGGGGTTGCCGTCTCAAGTTGAATGCGATCCATCGCCATTAAAACTTTATAGAGAGAGTGATCTGGAAGGATTTGTTGAGAAAAGTACAGCTTACTACCGGAAGAAGCTCTTCCCCCGTTTGAAGAAACTTGAGTTGCACTAAAAAGAGAGATGATGAGTATGCTACTGCCGAAGCCTAAGCCCAGCAGTGACAAGAGAAAGCGAGTCCTCATAGTCGAGATGTAATTGTAACACCTTCTCGAGAAGAGTCAATTCGCATACAGGGGAAATATCCAACTTTTATCTGGTGTGAATAAGGAGCACCATTCCCCAAATAGCATGGGACATGGCCAGCGCATAAATATTACGGGTCCGAGCAAAAAGAAAAGCTTGGCCCAAAGCAAAAAAGAACAACAGTGCTAACTGTCCTCCAATATCACCAGCTGAGTATCTAAGCAATGTGTTTGGTAGATGAAAGACTAAGAAAACTCCAGCGGTTAATAGACATTGGTTGAGTAATGGCCAAGTACAAAATTTTTCTCGCACAACTACCATCACCCACCCGTAGAAAAAAAGTGATTCCCAAAACCCCGTCATCATTGCCAAGCCAAACTGTTGCCAGAAAGCAGTGGCGGCAAACAGCGGCGCTGCCTGGACTATCACTCTACTTTTCAGTAAAGATGCCAAAGTTCCAGCAAATCCAAAGATGCCACCAACTGCCAAACCCATCCATAAACCAGGTTGGACCGCATTTGGCTCAAGTGTCTCCATCATCCGCTCTGAATGTGTCAATGAAAGGTATAAACCTACTGGCAGGCCAAAAAAGACAGCTTTGCCAATTGATTCATCAAACCAAACTGGGAAGTGAAATAAATACCGGTAGATTACCCACATACAAAACACTAAGAACAAAAGTGGAAAAAAAGCGAGGTGATGTTTAATCAGTAATGAGGTATTGGCGTCAGGGGTACGATGGCGTGGACGAGGAAAAGGTTGATACTGTCGATGAAGTTGAGTGATTCCTGAAGAAGCTTCCGAAGAATTTGACAAAAGCTTTCTTTTATTTGTGCGGTGCGGGGTTTTTGCTTGGGAAAGTAATGACATCAAGAACCGTTTGCAGTGATTGGTTTTTATTCAATCTAAATGTATCGATAACAAGATGGTAGAGTTTTGGATTCCAAAAATCAATTGGCTCGTCAACTGAAAGTATGCCCGCTTTAACAACCCACTCGATCCACTGGTCATGATACATCTGACTCCACTTTGAGAGGTTACGTTGATACCGCGTATTCATGTTATCGATTGCTTCATGAGCGGTCACCCCATCTCTATTCACAATTCGATCCACTTGAACAGCTTTATCACTACAGGTCATAAGCACTCTGAGTGTCCCCGACATTCCCTGTGCCATAAAACCAGATAACCACGATTCAAGAATTTGATGTTCGCCAGTTTCTAAGCGTTGGCGCATCCCCAGATCAACCTGACGATCGAAGTCAGCAGGATAAGCACTTGCGTCATGATGCAAGTTTCCAGCAGCTGCAAATCCTTGAGTAATTGCATAATCACGCATGAATTCACCACCACTGAATCCAGTCCAACCTTGAGGTCCCAAATGTTCTTTGAGCAAATTGAGTAACGTTGTAGATCCACAACCAGGCAAGCCAGAAACTGTAATGTTTCGATATCGTGGAACGAGCGCTGTCATGCATCTCCTCTGCGTCTACGTATTAGTTGCGTAGCCGTGTGCGAATTGTACCGACAAGTTAGTCGTTTTTCAGCTGGCAATGTGTAGCTTGCTCCATAGTGCTTAGAACAAGAGAGATTTTTGAAGCAGCTTCTGAAAGCGTGAGCCGGCGTTCATTGTGCGGAAAATAGTGAAATACTTGATTACGACACTCCAGCCAAGTTTGCCAAAGTGACATAGCCAGTTCAAGTCCACACATTGTTTTAATCCGATCAAAAAGCCAGAAACTATCTTGATGATCAGGGTGAACATCTGGATTTAGCGCTCGACCGATCCGAAAGCGTTTATCGGCATATGTTTTAACATCAATGAGCTGCAGATCAAAGAAATACTGTTTTAAAAACCCTTCATAGGCTTTTCCAATGGGAAAAACGACAAAAGAGTAATCTGAAAATGCTGAGTCCATCCTCTCTTCTCTTTCATAAAGCTCTAGGGTAATATGAACCAGCTCCTGCTGCCACAGCGATAAATTTATGAACCAAGATTGGGTTAAGATTGAGCGAAAACGTTGCATAGAGGTATGGTCGTGAGAGATAATACTTTTTAACTATAGAACAGAACCATGTAGTGAGACAAGATAACTTATGCCCCGTAGTCGAAACACCCTGACTACGCCACCCAATACTCAATTGCGAGACATGAAGTCGTTTTTCGCAGGAAAAGAGAAAAAGGTAGCGCCGCCCAACCCAGTAAGTTCGAGTCACAGCACTCCGAAGCTTGAAGTAAGCCCTATGGTATCTCAACCTACGCATCAATCAAAGCCTAAGCAGCCCTTTTTTAAACGGATCGCTTCGCCCTTCATTACTATGGCGAGTAGCGTCTGGATGAGGACAGTTCAACGGAAAAGGACACCCCAGACCGTCAAGAAAAAAAATATTGAGCAAAAACCAAAACGAAAACTGCCTTTAGCGATTCGCATTATCTTCTTTCCGATTCTTAATCCATTTATCAGGTTTGGATTAATTGCGCTGCTCTTGGCAAGTATTCTTGGTCTGCTATACATTTTGCGAGACTTGCCTTCGCCTCGTCGTTTGACTTCAAGTGAGAATTTTTCGGTCAGTACTCAAATTTTCGATCGCAAAGGTCGACTCCTCTACGAAATTTTTTCCAAAGAAAACCGGATTCCAATTAGTATCAAGACGCTTCCTCCCTATGTTTATCAAGCGGCTGTCTCAATTGAGGATAAAAACTTTTACCATCACTTTGGATTTGACATTGTTGGGATTACTCGAGCTGCGCGCAACACCTTACAAGGAAAAAGACTTGAAGGTGGCTCCACAATTACTCAGCAGTTAGTCAAAAATGCTTTGCTTAGTCATGAGCGTTCTTTTCAACGCAAGGCTAAAGAGGGTGTTTTAGCAGTAGCAACAGAGGTGCTTTATACCAAGGAAGAAATCCTGGAAATGTACTTAAACTATATTTCTTATGGAGGAACTGCTGTGGGGATTGAGTCAGCCGCACATAAATATTTCGACAAACCTGCTAGAAATTTGACTCTTGCTGAAGCAGCAATGTTGGCTGGATTGCCCCAATCTCCAAGTCAATACTCTCCATTTGGAAGTACTCCGGAGTTTGGAAAACAACGTCAACAAGAAGTTTTACGTCGAATGGTTGAGGATGGGTACATTACTCCAGATCAAGCTGATAAAGCCAAAACTGAAGTGTTGAAGTTTGCTATCTCCAGAACAGATATTCAAGCTCCTCACTTTGTGTTCTACGTTCGTGACTTGCTCTACCAAAAGTATGGAGAAGATCGAGTCGAAAAAGGTGGGCTACGTGTCTACACTACTTTAGATCTTGATCTGCAGAACGCTGCCCAGGCGTCTTTATCTGGAGAAGTAGAAAAACTGAAGTCAGCTCGAGTGAGTAATGGGGCGAGCTTGATCATTAAGCCGAACACGGGTGAAATTTTAGCGATGATCGGCTCGAAAGATTACTTTAATAGCGCTGAGGATGGCCAAGTGAACGTCACCCTTCGCCCTCGCCAGCCAGGATCTTCAATTAAACCAATCATGTATGCCACGGCGTTCCAAAACAAGTTACTGAACCCAGGTTCCTATCTGCTTGATATTCCTACTTGTTTCCTCGTTCCTGGTCAAAAACCGTACTGTCCAAAAAACTACGACAACTCGTTCCGTGGTCCAGTTACGATCCGCCAAGCTCTTGGGAACTCACTCAACATCCCAGCCGTGAAGTCGTTGAGGCTGATTGGTCTAGAGAACTTCATTAATACTGCAACCAAGATGGGGATTACCAGCTGGAAAGATCCTGCGAACTACGGTCTCTCGTTAACACTAGGTGGTGGTGAAGTCAGGATGATCGACCTTGCTCAAGCATTTAGCTCTTTAGCAAACCAAGGCGTAAAAGTTCCCTTCAGTCCAATTATGAAAATTGAAGACTACAAAGGCAACCTGATTGAACAAGTTGATTTTGAAGATCGAAAAAAAGATCTCTCTAGCATGACTGCCGATGAGGACTTGACTCAATCTGGAGATCTTCAACGTGTCATCAATCGAGGACCTGCGTATCTCGTAGCGCATATTATGCAAGATAACAATGCTCGCAGTGCGGCCTTTGGACCAAAATCAAAATTAGTCATTCCTAATCAATTCGTTAGCGTCAAAACTGGCACTACCAATGATTTAAAGGATAACTGGACTGTTGGCTTTACACCTGAGTTCTTAGTGATTACCTGGGTAGGAAATAACGATGGTTCGGCAATGAATCACTCACTTGTATCTGGTATTACTGGCGCTGCGCCAATCTGGAATGATATTATTTCTTACGTGTTAAGAAATCAACAGCCGATCATTCCTGATAAACCGACTGATGTTACTGCTGGACCAGTCTGTGTGACCGGATTCCCACCAGTAAATGGAGATACTTGCCAAACCAAAGCCGATGAACTCTACTGGAAAAAATCAAAACCATCAAAAGCGCAGTACGTTACAAAAGAAATCTGGGTACATGGCGATACTGGTTTACCTCCGGTTCCAGGAGAATCTCAAGATGGTCTCGTGCTCCAAACAAAGACGGTGCTGACTGATCCTTTTACGACTGACTACTGTCAAGATTGCACTCGGCCAGTTGATGATCAAGGGAAAACAATCTACGAAAAACAAAACGTCGGTCCAGATCTTATCGTCCAATAATGAGCGAGGACATTTCCGATGAAAAAAGTGCTCTTCTGTGTCGCTATATCTGTAATTGGCATTTTTTTTCTCTGGCGAACAGCTTCCTCTCGTCATCCTCAAGCTCTACTCTCCCCACTTGGTTCTCAACAGTTTATTCCGCTGCAGCGTCCTGCTACTTATGAGGTCTATGGCTTCGCTCCTTATTGGAATCTTCAAAAAATAGTCATTCAGCCCGAGCTAACGCACCTTGCATACTTTGATCTGCCGATTACTCCAGAAGGCAAGCTCGATGGTTTACCGACGACTGGGCCGAGTACTAGTCGAACTCGTTGGGAATCTCAACGTTTAGCAACTACAGTCGCCCAACTCCGGCCAGGTCAAAAATTTGTGATCGTTTTTAGCCAGTTTAATAACAACGAGGTTGAACAGCTCCTCAGCTCGTCAACCGCGAAAGCTGAGTTTCGTCAATCAGTGAGTCAACTTCTCCGCACTAGCCCGTATCCTATTTCTGGAATTAATCTTGATATAGAGTACTTGGGAGAAGCAACTCCGGAGCTTCGTCAGCAGTATGTAGAATTGGTTCAAGTTCTTCATGATCTTTCGACTGAACAAGTAAGCATGGGCCGAGCTCCACTTGAGATCTCGATCTGCGTATTTGCTTCAGCGGGGAATAAACAGATGATTTGGGATCTTAAAGCTCTAGAACCTGTGACTGATAAAGTAGTAATAATGGCATATGACTTTCATCGCGCTTCTTCTCCACTAGCGGGACCAGTTGCCCCAATTTTCGGTGGACGGACACAATGGAGCAGCGATATTCTCAGCAACTTGCGGGCTTTTACTGAGGCGTTTCCATCACAAAAAATTCTGCTCGGTGTTCCATTTTATGGCTATGAATGGGAAACGACTTCGGACTCGGCAGTGGCCTCAACTTTTCCAGGCACTGGAAGTACAGCTAGTTACACTCGGGTTCAACAGCTATTAAAAGATAATTCTGAGCTTAATATTGTTCAACACTGGAATGAAGACTCACTTTCTCCATACGTTACCTTTACTCGCAATAATCGAACTCACCTCATTCACTATGACGATGCCCGTTCCTTAAGTTTCAAACTTGACCTCGTCAAAGACGCTCAGCTTGGTGGAATTGCAATTTGGGCACTGGGATATGAAGCCGATTCTCGACCTCTATGGGACGTTATTCACACCAAGTTTTCGATGAATTTAGATTAAAATTTTTTTCTCTTCTTTAGCTTACTTAAGGTGAAGACAATCAGATACTATCAAAACCAGGCAATTGTGTGCAAACTAGATCTATGATAAGATCCGCCGAATGCCAAAACAGGTTCGCCAGACCTCGAAAAAAAGAGTTCCTGTCTCCCTGAAAAAGGGCGCCATTCGCCGAACCAAAAAAAATCCAATCTCTGTTCAAATCTTTCCAGAATCTTCTTCACCTGAGTCTTTTTTTAGATCCGCTCACCTATATTTTATAGGCCTCTCTACACTGCTCCTCAGCCGCCTGCAGCTACTTAAGGCTGAGTTGTTCAAAAATTTCCTGAACACTCGCTCACCTAAAATGCTCAAACAAGTGACCAGGTGGCGGAAGCGTACAAGCAAGTGGTTCAGTTTCCGCTGGAAAAAATTTAAAAGATCTGCCACGCGACTTATTAAAAAAAGCTGGTCTTTCGTCAAACACCTCGGCCGTTTTCTTTTTAAAGAGTTAATTTATCCATTTTATTACCTCTTCCGTTATCATTTTATTGCAACGATATTTTTTCTCTTTATTTCTGGAGCAATCGCCACTGGTGCATACTCTCTCTACACAATTGCCTTTAAAGATCTACCTTCAGTCTCACAAATTGCGTTTCGCAAGCAACCGTTGACTACCAAAATTCTTGATCGAAATGGCAAGATACTCTACCGCATTTACAAAGATCAGAACCGCACTTTAATTCCGCTGGCTGCGGTGCCTGACACTATTAAGTACGGAACCATCGCCATTGAAGATCGTGACTTTTATACCCACCATGGAATTTCTGCTAAAGGAATTTTGCGGGCATTAAAAGAAAACTCTTCGGGTTCAAAGATCCAAGGTGGATCTACATTAACCCAACAGCTTGTCAAAAATACTTTACTTACTCCAGAGAAAACTTTAAAGCGAAAAGTGCGAGAGATCATCTTATCTTTTTTGGTCGAACAAGCCTATACCAAAGATCAAATTCTAGAGATGTACTTAAACGAAGTATCCTACGGTGGCTCAACATATGGCGTTGAAGAGGCTGCTCAACGGTACTTTGGCAAATCTGCTCGTGACCTTGACCTCGCTGAAAGCTCATTTTTGGTAGGACTGCCAGCTGCTCCCTCAGTGTACTCTCCTTTTGGATCCTCACCTGAACTAGCCTACGGTCGTCAGCGAGAAGTCCTACGCCGAATGGTTGAAGACAAGTACATTACCTCGGCCCAGGCCGATGAAGCCAAAAAGAAAACCTTAATTTTTAAACCAGACGTGACCAATATTCTCGCTCCTCACTTCGTTATGTATGTCAAAGAGCTTTTAGCAGAAAAATACGGCGAAGATGCTGTCAACCAAGGTGGGCTAGAAGTTACGACTACGCTTGACCTCGATCTCCACAACCAGACTCAACAGGTTGTGACCAAAGAGATGGAGTCACTCGCTCGGTTAAGAATTGCAAATGGCGCCGCCATTGTCACGAATCCCAAAACTGGAGAAATTCTGGCAATGGTCGGAAGTAAAAATTATTTTGACTTCAAAAATGATGGCCAAGTCAACGTTACCCTCCGTCCACGCCAGCCCGGTTCTTCAATTAAGCCACTAACGTATGCAATCGCATTTGAAAATGGCCAGTCCCCTTCATCGACAGTCCTTGATGAACCTGTCAGTTTTTCTATTGCAGGTTCACCTCCTTATGCGCCCAAAAACTATGACGGTCGTTTTCATGGCAATGTGACGTTGCGTGAGGCTTTAGCATCTTCATATAACATCCCGGCCGTGAAAACTTTGGCCAGTATCGGCATTACTACCTTGATTGATAAAGGCGAGGAAATGGGCGTGACAACTTGGAAAGATCGCAAACGGTTTGGCCTTTCTTTAACGCTGGGCGGTGGTGAAGTTTTGATGACGGAGATGGCTCAGATCTACGGCACATTTGCTACCTATGGCACAACCACAACCCTCAATCCAATCTTAGAGATCAAAAATGGCAAAGGTGAAGTCATTTATGAAAATGTCTGTGCCAAAGAAGGTAAAGACTGTCCCGCTACCAAAACCCTCTCTACAAAGACGACTTACGAAATTACTGACGTGCTGAGTGATAATAGTGCACGTACTCCAGCATTCGGACCACGCTCAGTTCTTTACATTCCTGGCCAACAGGTTGCCGTCAAAACCGGTACCACGAACAATCTTCGTGACAACTGGACTATTGGGTATACTACTGACCGGGTAGTAGCAGTGTGGGTCGGCAATAATGACAACACACCAATGAGTTATGTCGCTTCAGGTATTACTGGAGCTTCTCCCATTTGGAACAAAATTATCCGGCTGATGCTTGATGACCAAAAACCTCATGTCTTTCCGACTCCCGAAGGGATGATTCATGTCAAGATCTGTGTTCCAACTCAAACCTTACCATGTCGAGGGTGTCCAACTGTCAGAGATGAGCTGTTTGAAGCGGGTACTGAACCACAGACTGCCTGTGCGTTTAACCAGTTTTCACCTCCGCAACCTCAGTTTCAACCTCAACCCGTACCGCCCCAAGTCGTGACAGTTACTCCACAAAACCCACCAACTCGAAAATTTATCCGATATTATCGTCAAACAATATCTCCTGTTCAGCCAATAAAACGTGATCAGATTTTGGACGGCAGTTCAACTCAGACTCCTGCTCCGACGGCTCAATAGGTCATCAATCTGTGTAGAAAATGCAGCATGACGTTTTTGTTTTTGTTGTCTTGCCCAAGCTGTATGCAAGAATTGTTTTTCAATAGTATGTTTAAAAAGCTTAATTCTCCATGCTGCTGCAAATGGATAGAGCGATTCACCACGTCGCAATCGCTCGATACTCCACAGATCTAGATCATCCAGATCTCGCAACAGATGAGCATCTTCTGTGGCGACTGGCAGAAACTGAAACTGCGCGTGTTTCCGGATGGCATAACTGACCTGTTCTTTGAGCTCTTTTGGCAACTTTATTTGGTGACTTGCCTGATCAAAAAGAGCTGCTGAACCTAGCCCATCTAGCCACTGATGGTGAAGCAGCTCTACAGCATTTTTGGCCAACCGACCAGACTTCCAGGTGTCGTGCCAGCTGATACTTAAAACTAAAACTTCAGGGTTGATCTGCTTGGCTTCTGGAGAAGTCGTTAAAAAACTTTCCAAGTCTGCTAACATTCGCTCAATATGTGTCAGATCGTGATATGGATCCTGACTAATCTGCATCTGCTGTAACGCCTGTAGACTCAACTCAATACTTTTTGAAGAAAGCTGTTTGCGAAAAAAAGAAAGTAACTGTTCAAGTTTGGTCATAAAAGTAGCCAGTTACGGATGATGATAAAGCGTCCAGACTAGCCAAGAGCAGACAACAGTGATCAAGAGCAGTAGCGGCGCAATTAACCGTTCTTTGCGCTTGCGTTTTTTTTCCACTTCCTTTTGAAATTTTTTCTCTTCGCGGGCCAATCGTTTTGCTTCTTTTTCTGCTTCTATTTCTTCAGTCGTTTTCTGCAGTTGATCAAGCTGTTGGAGAACTTCTTGATCCTTAGGCTGTTGGGCCTCAACTAATGAATGTTTCCGGAACAGTCCCATAGTGGCCTCACTGTACTTTAAGTGTTTTTGCTTTTTCTACGATCAACTCAACCACTTCTTCAATGGTTAAGTTACTCGAATCTAGAACCCAAGCGCCTTCAATAATTTGGAGTGGATCAACTGCACGATTCATGTCTCGATCGTCACGTTGTTTCAAGTCTTCGTAAACAGTTTCAAAGTGAATATCTTGGCCTCGACGTTGAAGCTCAAAGTGACGCCGTTTGGCACGAGTTTCAGTCGATGCGGTCAAGTAAACTTTTAAAGAGGCATTTGGCAATACTTTATAGGTAATATCTCTGCCTTCCATGATCACGTCTTGGTTCTCAGCAATTCTTTGTTGCTTCTCAACTAGATACTCCCGAACTTTTCTGAGCGCGGCAACTTTGGATGAACCTTGGCCGACCGCCTCTGTTCGAATCTCCCATGAAACGTCTTCATCGTTGATCATAATTGTCGTTAACCTGCCATCTTGCTCAGCAGCAGTAGGATTACGCATCCCGATTTCTACTTGGCTCAGTAACTCGACCAATTTTTCTTCATTGGAAAGATCCACCCCATTCCGCAGTGCCAACAAGGCAGTGACTCGATACATTGCCCCAGTGTCTACATATAGACCACCCAGACGCTGGGCAACTAGTCGAGCGACTGTTCCTTTTCCAGCCGCGACTGGACCATCGATTGCGATGTGCAAAGGCATATCATCTCCTTAAGATTAAGAGCAGGCAGTATATATTAGCGTTTTTTTGCTACAGGTTTACGACGGGGAGGCTCTACCATCCATTCCTCACGATCACAGGTTAATAAACCACCCAGTCCTGCCGTGATTAGAATTAAGGGCCACAAATTCCAGAAATCTCTTGGCAGTAATCCCAAATTTGAGGCCAGCACAATGAGTCCCATTGTGATCATTGCAGCAGGCCAGAACATTTTTTTCGGCATAAGTACCTCTCTGTACATAGTTATTATTCAAATTTCAGACGCATTTTGCAAGCAGCTGTCAGGAAGTGAAGGATGTTTGTATAATCGCACTATGATTTTGCTCGAGAATAAAAAAGCGCGACAAGAGTATGAGTTTATAGAAACCTATCTAGCTGGGATTGTTTTAACAGGTCCAGAAGTCAAAAGCTTACGCAATAAAAGCGGGAGTTTTGCTGGTAGTTATGTCAAGCCACTCGGAGAAGAACTCTTCTTACTCAATACACAGATCTCGCCGTATTCTTTTGCGGATAATAAAGACTATGATCCCAAACGCACCCGTAAACTTTTGCTTAAAAAAAGAGAAGTCCGCAAATTAATTGAAGCGACTACATTAAAAGGTGTTGCTCTGATTCCACTTCACTTTGAAGCACTTGGTCGAAATATTAAGTTGAGGTTTGCTTTATCCAAAGGAAAAAAGCAGTATGAAAAACGAGCTGAACTTCGTGAACGTGATATTGAGCGGGACCTTCAACGGGAAATGAAAAGTAAATTTCGGATATAGTGATTTGGTCAAAACAAAAACCTATAAGTTTATCTCGAATACTAGAGATCCACTTAAAGCAAATGCTTTGTTGAACTTTTCACTAGCAACTATACTGGTGCTTCCTGCCAAAGTGCTACTCTGTATCTCTTTTAGAAACTCACCTTTCTTGTTCAAGACCACTACTCTACTTTTTTGTGGCTCAAGAATATAAAGGTTGAGTAGATCTGGTTTTGTGAATACTTTAATAGGCGTACTGAATGCTTCTTTCAGACCAGAGACTGTAAAATCAACTTGTTTGCCACTCGTGAACTTTTTGATCTCACCTTGTTGAGTGCCAATCCAAATATCTCCATCTATCGACAGTGATTGAGCAGTAGTAAAGTCCATACCCTGACTAGACTGAACCCAAGTCACCGGCTTACTGTTTAATTGGTCATCATTGGTCGTATACCTGAAGATGTTATTCTGGCTTTTATTCAGGACATATGCATAACTGCCAAATATCCCGACTGCGCTGCCATTTTTTAAAGTATCGTCTGGATTTTCAACTAACTTTGCCACATCCGTCCCACTCAAGGTAAACCTGAATAAGCCTTGCCCTAAAAAGTAGAGATACTTCTCATCTGCAATGATTGCTCTGATCTCGGCGGCATCACCAATTGGCAACACTGTCGGCTGTTTTTTATCAATTGTTAATGCCAAGATCTTCTTTTGACCACTATCGAGGAAAAAGAGCGTATCTGGAGTAGTATCGATGGCGCTGGCTAGAAAGTTGGCCTGAACTAGAGTTAAGTCAAAAAATGTGGGAAGGACTGAACGTTGTTCCTGACCAGAAATACTCTGGTAAAACTGGCGCACTTTATCAAGCTCAATCGCAAACGCTTTGGTCATTGCGGCCGGTTTATTCTTGAGTTGAGACTGGGCTTCTAGATCACTGATTAATCGTTCTGCTTGCTGTCGAGCAACCACAGGGTTCTGATTCTGAATCTGTTGAATTTGTGAAAACTGAGTTGCAAATGGTTGGATTATTGCTTGAACTTGCTTCTGTTCTTCAACTTGTCGACTGTGGAGAAACGCGAATGTCCCGATGACAGTGAACAGCAGCACCACTGCGAAAATTAAGATTCTGCCAAGCGTTTTTCTCTGCCGACGCCTTACATACACATCTGGTGAAGAAAGTTGAATGACTTCTCCTTTCAGTTGCTGAGCGGTGCGGATGAGAAAAGTTACGCCTTTGCGCAGAGCCAGCACAATGGGTGGTTGGACTGGAAGTTTGGCAGTATGTGCAGCATCTTCAGCTGCCAACTCCGCAGGGGTAGTTGAGGAACGGGGCTCAACAACTGGAGCTGCAGAAAATTGAGGGATGTTTTGAAACATTGGTGCTTGAAGAGGTTCAACAGATTTTATGACTTCTTCCGCAATCAGCAGCACGCTTACTCCCATTTGCGCTTCCCTGGGTGAGCTCTCAATGGCCGCGCTGATCTGTGGTAAATCAATTAAGTTAGTAGCATGGAGTGGAGAGATATTCGCGAGCTGACTCCCAATTACGGCTGCGAGTGTATGAGCTTCTTGGGTTAAAAGCACGTAAACATCGTGCTCAATAGCGTTTCCTTCAAGAAGTTGCAAACTTTTTTCAGCAGTAACGATTGGACCAGCTTTTGGTCCTCTTTTTAACCAAATACTTGCTTGATAAGCCGCTAAAACGACTCGTTGGTCAAACAGTCCAATAGATACTAGAGAAAGCTCAACTTGCATTCGCTCGGCAGTTGCAATGCATCGATCTAAAAGTTGATGAAATTCCAGCGTTGTTTGCGGCTGGGAGTGCTCAAGCTGCTCTTTAAAATATGTCAGGAATGTTTCTGTAGAGTGCTCGGAAACAATGCTATATAAAGCAAAAATTTCCTGAGTAGGGTGTAAAAGAACACCAGAGTTTTGGTTAATTGAACTTTGACCAACTAATGTCCGTTGTGCCAGTCTTAACATCGACAATATTGTAGCACGCAGAGGTAGTTACGCTAACGTTGTAAAGACGAACACTAGTAGCCCAATTGCTAAAAGTAAATGCAGTATCCCAATGATGAGCACCGCGCTAGAAAACGTAGTTTCGACTGTTTTACGCATATCGTCGATTTGACGTAAAGCAATAAATGCGAAAATCACATAAAAGAAAAATCCTATGTAGAAAAGAATCTTGACCCCATTTAAAAGAAGGTCAGTAAATGAAAGTGCTGAGAATGGTGGAAACATTAGACTGCCCTCCCATCAAGTTTTTCTTGTTGTTCTTCAATGAGCATCTCGTTGAGAAACCCGACAACTTTACTGGGATGTGGCACATTGGTAAACTCAAACAGATTTTGGGCCGCGCCAGCCGTCTCGATCTTAACTGAACCAAAGTCAAAGATTGCTCCTAATGCTCCAGTTGTTGTGGCCGAGATGTCTTGGATCAAGTCAATCTTGGCATAAGACACACTTTTATAGAGGAGCGAGCTAAAATCAACGTCAATAATCCGTTCGTCGGTTACGATATAAACATTGTAGAACCAGTCTAAAAATACCTCGAGCACATATCCAATGATCAGCATGTACCATCCTAGTGCAGCCACAAACTGAAAGCGCTCAGGTAAAAATGTTAGTAGGCCGACATAGTTAAATAAGAGTGGTAGCAAAATCAAAACAATCGTAATAATCACGTACTTCCCTTGAGTTACTAAACTTTGACGGAGTAAAAGAAGTACTTGTTCTTGAGAATTTTGAGCCTCAAAAGCCACTCCCAACGGTTTGGCTGCAAATGCGGCAAAAGGGTTTCTGGTTGGCTGTTCAGCTCGCATGATCTGCGAGTACTCGTCTACATTTCGAGCTCGACGATCTTCAGTGCTGAGACGATCGACCGCTGTCTCAACTGTTGGGGTTGAGGGTTGCTGGGCGGAGTTAAAGATTTCCGGCATAATCAGATTATATCAGCTAACGTTCCAAGACGGCCATGAAAGCTTCTTGATTTAGCTGAACCTTACCAATCTCTTTCATTCGTTTCTTGCCTTTTGCCTGTTTCTTGAGCAGTTTTTGGCGACGAGTCGCGTCACCGCCATACAGATGGGCTGTCACATCCTTACGGTATGCCTTTACCGTCTCGCGCGCTACCACTTTTCCACCAATAGAAGCTTGAATTGGTATCTCAAAAAGTTGCTTAGGCACAACTTCCTTGAGTTTTTTGACTAATAAGCGACCGATTCGTTCCGCATCTTCGCGGACCACAATCACTGAAAGTGCCTCAATATGTTCATGTTGAACTGTAATATTCAGCTTAATCGCATCTACCTCCACAAACTCTTTGACCTCATACTCCAATGAGGCAAAACCCGATGAGACTGACTTCAACTGATCATGGAAGTGGACAATAATTTCGGCCAACGGTAAGGTGTACTCAATCCGAACTCGACTTCCAACATCTTGCATACTTAATAACTTGCCACGATGGTCTTCTGTAAGCTGCATGACTGCACCAAGATACTCTTTGGGTGTAAACATAATTGAGTGAGTCATTGGCTCTTTAATCAACCTTATGGTACCAGGATCCGGCATATCTGCTGGAGTTTTGACTAGGATCTGAGTCCCGTCAGTCTTCTCAACTTGGTAGGTGACTGATGGAGATGTGGCAATCAGGTCAATTGAAAACTCACGCTCAAGTCGTTCTCTTACGATTTCTGCATGAAGAATACCTAAAAAGCCGACACGCAACCCATTTCCTAGAGCTGGCGAGTGCGTACTGCTATACCGCAGAGCTGCATCATGAAGTGCCAACTTCCCCATAGCATCTTGGAGTAGGACATAATCATCACCATCTAGTGGGTAAAACTCCATATAGACCATCGGCAGCGGCTCTTTATAACCTGGAAGTCGCTCAACTTTACTGACATCACCGGCGGCGGTGGTAATTGTGTCTCCAACTGTCACCAAACTGACGTCTTTCAATCCAGTACAGATATACCCGACTTCACCAGCCACCAACTTTTCTTTGGGTATCATCTGCGGAGTAAATATACCAATTTCAACAGGTAAAAAGTCAGCTTTCATTCCCAACAGTCGCATTTTCCGTTGATCAAGCACGCCGTCAACGACTCTGACGTAAGCAATCACACCTTTGTGCTGGTCAAATTGGGACGTAAATACTAACGCGCGAAGGGGATTTTCTTCTTTTCCTTGTGGCGGATGGATCTGTTTAATGACTGCATCAAGTAAACTTTCCATGTTTAAGCCTGTTTTAGCCGAGACACAAAGAATTTTTTCCTCATCAATACCAAAGACTTCCATCAGCTCAAGCATAACTGCATCTACGTCAGCTGAAGGCAAGTCAATTTTATTAATTACTGGCAAAATATCGAGATTGAGTTCACGAGCTTTTTCGTAGTTAGATAAGGTTTGCGCTTGAATACCTTGGGTGGCATCAACGACAAGTAAAGCACCTTCACACGCTGCCAAAGAACGACTGACTTCATAGCCAAAGTCAACATGGCCAGGAGTATCAATTAAATTAAGGATATAACCTTGGTACTCCATTCTAACTGGAGCCAACTTAATGGTGATACCACGCTCTTTTTCAATGGGGTTACTATCCATTAATCGTTCGGTAAACTCACGAGTAGACACAGTATGAGTCAGCTGAAGCAATCGATCAGTTAGAGTTGTCTTGCCGTGATCAATGTGCGCAATAATGGAGAAATTTCGAATGGCGCTATTCAATTACTTTGCAGTCTTTTTTGCCGCAGGTTTTTTCACTACAGGTTTTTTTGCTGCTTGAGTAACTGGCTGCGCATCTGTTTTTGTTGTATCTTTTGCGGCTACTTGTGCCAGCTGACTTTTCATTCGAGCTGCTTTTTTGCGATGAATAATGTGACGTTTTACTGCTTTATCAATTGCTGAGAAAGCACGACTCATGTTCTCAAGTGTTGAGCTTTTTTTTGAGGCATCAACCGTAGTTTTTAAACGTGAGCGAACTGGTTGATTCACCTCTGCCTTACGCTTGGCAACTCGAAGAGCTTTTTTAGCATTCTGTAAAATTGGCATTTTATCCTTTATCTTGTGTTGAACTGTTCAATGACTTGAGGCAATGATTGTACTAGATGCAAGACCGGAATTCAAACCCAGTCTCTAGCTAGCCTCAAAGTACTATTCATTTCCTCAACTGGAAATGGACACGATACGTTAATATATACTTCATGGTGTTTCGGATTCCCAAACTCTTCTCGACCTACACAGATTGGCTGGAAAAGCAACAAACCAGTATTCTTTCTGCTGCGGTCATTATTACAATTGCCAACTTTGCTTCTGCTTTATCTGGACTGGTACGCCAGCGGATGTTGATTTCCTATTATTTTGACACCATTGCTTCTCGTCAGGCCTATGAGGCATATTTAGTGGCATTCCAACTTCCAGACATGATGTTTCAACTGATTGTTCTAGGAGCTGTTTCAGCGGCGTTCATTCCAATCTTATCTCTCTACAAACATGATAAAGAGCAGGAACTAAGGTACATGAACTCGATGATGAACAGTGTCTTGCTCATCTTTTTAGTTATTGGAGTTCTGGTTTTTATCTTCGCTGAACCATTAACAAAGCTCAGAACCGGCGCAGCTTTCACTCATCAGCAAGTTCTGATTGCGGCACAGTTGACTCGGATCATGATCTTTGCCCAGTTCTTCTTTGCCATCTCAAACTTTTTTACTGGGATGCTGCAATCTTACCGTCGTTTTATTGTCCCGGCACTTGCTCCACTTTTGTATAACATCGGCATTTTACTGGGAGCATTTTTACTCTCTCCTTCAATTGGCATTTATGGAGCAGGCGTTGGAGTAGTAATTGGGGCCGCACTTCATATGCTGGTCCAGATTCCACTCGTCTATAAGCTTGGATTTCGATTTAAACCAACTATCGCTTTTAAGCACCCTGGGGTCGTTAAAACTTATAAACTTACGCCGGCCAGAACAGCTAGTTTAGCGATTAACCAAGCTCAGCAGCTTGGTGATGGGTATTTTGCTACCTCGATTGGCAAGTTAAGTTTTGCAATTATGGACTTGTCATTTGCCTTAATGACTATGCCAATTCGATTTTTTGGTGTGCCGATTAGTCAAGCTGCTTTGCCATTCTTATCCGAGGAGGCAACTGAAACTGACTTAACTCGCTTCAAAGACTTGGTGTTGAAGCTCATTCACCAGATCTCTTTCTTTGCCTATCCAGCTGCAGTACTGTTGCTCATTTTGCGTATTCCGATTGTCCGGATTACTTATGGAACCAAAAATTTCCCCTGGGAAACAACTTTGCTAACTGGTCGCGTTGTTTCGATCTTATCGCTTTCGATTGCTTCTCAAGCAGTTGTTCAACTGTTAGTTCGCTCTTTCTATGCCCTGAAAGACACTAAAACGCCACTCAAGATCACTGTCTTGACTGTGGTCTTTTATTTAGTAGGAACCTGGATCGCTGTTTTTCCACTTAAAGCTGGTGTTGTGGGTATGGCGACCGTCTTAACAATTACTAATATTGGCGAGATGCTGTTGTTCTTGTACTGTCTTGATTTGCGAGTCCGTGGGTTTGCCCGAAAAGAGTTTTGGCTCCCTCAATTAAAAATGATTGTCGCTAGTTTCTTAATGGCCGTATTTCTTTACTTACCATTTAGGATTCTCGATGAAGTCGTATTTGATACTCGGCGGACAATGGAGCTGATTATGTTAACCCTCAGCACTAGTACAATTGGAATGTTAGTCTATGTGTACTTTGGTCTTTTATTTGATGTTCAAGAGCTCTATATCTTAAAAAAATTAGTTGGTAAGTTTGGAAACTGGCAAAAAACGCTTTCGAAAAGTCAAGAGGTTTTGGTTGAGTCTCCAAATCGGAGTGACGAAGTACAGGTTTAATAAACTTTTCTTCTCTTAAGATCTTGTTGGCTCACCCTTTTCCTGTGTACAATGGAAACAGATGAAGCAGCCTGCCCAAATTACGGTTAACTTGTTGCCTAAAGACCCATTCCTGAGTACGCCTCTGGGAAAACTCTTACAGTGGGCACTTTCGATCGGTCGCTATCTAGTCATTTTCACCGAGTTGATTGTTATTGTGAGTTTCGCGAGTCGATTCACGATTGACCGACGGATTACTGACCTCAATACCACTATTTTACAAAAACAAATTGCGATTGAATCCTACGGCGAGTTGGAACAGTCCATCCGAGATACACAAAAAAAGATTGATGCTTATACCCAAATTGAGCAACAAGAAAATGTGACGTCTATCTTCCCCGCACTGACTGCAATTACTCCACCAGATGTGACTTTAAGCGAGCTAGAGATGCGCCCTGGCCATTTAAGCATGAGTGGTAAGACACTTTCTAACGTTTCACTTGGTTTATTTATTAACAACCTGCAAGTCTCTGGACGATTTACAGATGTAACTGTAGAACGGATCGGAACTGCTAAAGATGTAAATACTGGCCTTGGATTTAAAATTGAGGCAAATGTTAAAAAAGTAGCTCTTCAAAATGCCAACTAACCGCCGCAGTCAAATTGCCATCACTTTACTTCAATTTTACGATCGACCAATCGCTAAAGTTTCACTCGAGCTTTTTTTTACCGTTGCGGCAGTCATTACTTTTGCGCTGTTTGCCATTAGACCGACAATCGCGACTATGGGCAAGTTGATTAAAGAGCTCGATGACAAGCAGACACTCAGTCAGAAACTTTCCCAGAAAGTGGCTGCCATTTCTACTGCTCAAGCTCAGTATGAAAACTTAAAAGACCGACTGACGGTGCTTGATAAAACAATTCCTCCAACTCCTCAATTTGATGAAGCTCTTTTAATTATCGAAAAAATTGCCAGTGAGAGCCAGCTGACCATCGTTTCACTTGAAGCAAAAGAAGTTCCTAAGGAACCAGCCGTCGATGTGCCATTATCACAAAAGACTCGAGTTTCTCGGCCAATTGCACTCGCAGTAACTGGTGATTATCCAGCAGTACGCCAATTAATTGAAAACTTACAACATACTCAACGCACTTTCATTATTGATACAGTTGTCTTTACCGTGATTGAGCAGCGAGGCCGCAAGGTACTGCAAGCAACGATTACGATCAACGTCCCCTACTTTTTCGCAGATCAGACAAAAACAGATGCTTTGCCAACACCTGCTGCAGGAGGAACACCCGTTGCGAAGCCATAACGTATGAAAACACAAATGTCCGCCCTCCATCGTAGTCAAACATTCTTAAGAATTTTGATTTTTACTCTGGTAACAGCAATTATTTGGGTAGGGTTGAGTTTATTTCGAACTCAAGAAGAAACCGGTATTTCACCGAAGTTGCTTAAATTAGCTGAACCACTTAATCCAAATATTAATATTGATGTCCTCAGCCGTATTGAGCAGAAACGTGGTTTCACTGAACAAGAACTTTCTGACTTTCCAATTTACTCAATTTCCACGGATAAGTCTGGCGGCGAACAAGTGGTTGTCTTTACTGCCGGAGACAAAGTCAAAAAAGCAGTACAAACTGAATCAGCAAGTTCCTCAGCCGCTGCAGTTCAACCTTCTCCTCAGGAAAGCTTAGCTCTCCCTACAGTTGTAACACCATAAGTTTCGTGTGTTCTTCGCGTTGTTATTCTCGCCAAATTTATCTACAGTAAAGCAGACATGAAACGCGCGTTAGGTCAACGTCAAATTCCAACACTTTTGGGATTAGGGATTTTAATTGCCTCCTTAATAGGTGGCATTGCCCTGATCAGTAGTGGTGGTGGGGTGTTTGCTCCCCGAGCAACTGCCCAGACTGCACCGAAAAATCTCAAGCTTACTAATATTAAAGATACTAGCTTTACAGTGTCATTTATTACTGACGAAAATACTTCGAGTTTCATTAAGTATGGTAAGTCTGCCACAGATATGAAAAGCCAGGCAGCGGATGACCGAGACCAGCTCAACGGAAATGTTGGTCAGTTTCATAGTCATTACGTAACTCTGCGAGATCTTGATCCAGATTTAGAGTACTTTTTCATCATTGGCACTCCAGGTACTCCTCGGTTTGATAATAACGGAACTCCATTTTCAATCAAAACTGCTAAAAAAAATGGCAACCCTACGACAGCGAAGACATCTTATGGTTCAGTCAATGTTGCTGGCGGCGCGGCTGCTGATGGAGCAGTTGTCTATATGTCTATTCCTGGAGTCAGTAATCTCTCTGCTCTTGTCAAGTCATCTGGAAGTTGGGCAATCCCACTTTCAAATGCACGGACTCAAGATTTGACTAGTTATGCCAATATTCAGCTCACTGATCAAGTAAGTATTTTTGTCCAAGGAACGAACTTGAGCGATACTACGACTGCTCAGCTGACTATTGCTGACACCCAACCTGCACAGACTCTTGTCTTAGGTACTAGCTCAGGAAATACCCAAGCAGCTACTTTAAATGTTGACAGTGTTGCCAGTCCTCTATCAACTACCCAGCCCTCCTCACTTACTCAAGTTGCTCAGGTAACAGAGAGCCCTATCCCATCACTTCTACCAAGTTCTGATCCAGTGACTTCGCCAGTTGTTTCGCCTTTACCCGCCGTATCCCCTTCACCAACTATTACAACACAAGTTGCTCAGACTGTTGACCTTAAGATTCCTGAAAAACAAACCGTGGACACTGATAAGCCAACAATTATGGGCAAAGCTGCTCCGAATACTTTGCTTACAGTCGAGATTCACTCAACAACTCCGATTACTACTCAAGTTAAAACTGATGAGAACGGTGACTTTACCCTGCCACTCGCCAATGGTGCAACTTCACTCGAGCCTGGTGAACATACTGTCACAGTTAGTTATACTGACCCCAAAACTGGTCAACAAAAAAGTGTAGTCAGAACCTTCACTGTAGCTGCGCCAGTTGGAATAGGTGGTAACGACACGCTGCTCGCATTAGCCAACCCCAGTCCTACTCCATATGGGACTGAAAATCCTTATACTATTTCCTCACCCAGTCCAACACCTAGCCTTACACCAAGTCCTGCCACGTCTTCGGCCTCCCCTCGAGTCTCAATGCCAAGTACGTCATCGGATCTGCCTAAATCAGGTTCTACCGATACTACCATCGCGTTAATTGTTGGCGGTTGCTTCTTGATTGGAGTAGGGATATGGAGCTATAAGAATCATAGCCTGCAAACGTTAATCGACTTTGAAGAAGACGAATTGACATAGTAAATGGATTCTTGTGCACACTTCTCAGTATCACCTCAGCTGGAAAAAGCGAGTTTTTGACGTCTGTCTCTCGGGTCTGGGCTTAATATTTCTCTCTCCGGTACTGTTAATCATCGCTATTGGGGTACTTCTCACATCTGGTTCTCCCATCTTTTTTCGTCAAAAACGTGCTGGTTTCCAAAAAAACATGTTCTTGATGTATAAATTCAGGACCATGAAACTCAATGCTGATGCCATGAAGAAAAACTTAATTAAAAAAAATGAAGCACCTTGGCCAATGTTCAAAATTGAGAATGATCCTAGGTTTACTCCTATCGGGAAGTTTCTTTCAAATACTGGTCTTGACGAACTCCCCCAACTTTTCCATGTTTTTCTTGGTCAAATGAGCCTGATTGGACCAAGACCTTTGCCCATAGATGAAGCATTAAAACTTCCCCAATCCTGGGACTTTCGTTATAAAGTACGACCGGGAATTCTGTCTCGGTGGGCAATTGCGCCTGATCGATATACCTCTCTTGAATACTGGCGTAATCTAGAAAAAAAAGATGTGATTGAAGGAACATTTATTGAGGATAGTCGACTTATTTTGCATGCAGTTGCATTTTTAATTAGAAAAAATCTTCGTTTTTTTTTACAAAATCAAAAAATTGATTGGGGTAATAAGCCCAATCAATCATTATTTGCTGGAGCTTTTTTTTCATTTTTATTTTTATTATCGTTTTTTCTAACTGAAACAAATTACCTTATTTTCATTTTTCTTTTTATAACGACATTTTACTCTGCTTATTTACTTTACTTTTGTACTTCAAAAAAAAATCAGATATCTAATATAGATACTTACATCATTTTTTTTACATCTTTTTTCTTCTTATCTATATTAGTAGTTAACTATTTTTTTCACCCTTCTTATTCAACTATTTATCATTACCTTCAACTTTCAATTGGTGCAATGACTTTTTCATTTTTTGCAATAAAAAATCTTTTTTCTTCTAAAACATTAAAATATTTTCTTCTTATAACGACTTTTCCAAGTATCAGCATATTTGGCCTCAATGTTTTTCTGCTTCTCTTTTCAAATTTTACTGCATCTTTTCCTGCTTTAACACTTTTAACATCAGTATACGGACACAATCATATTTACATTTATTATCTTTACTGCATATCAATTACACTCTCCTTCTTTAAAAAGAAATTTAATTTTTTCTATATTATTACGCTTATATCAACCTTAGGGGTAATTATATCTTTTAGTAGAGTGGGAACTATTCTTTTAATTTTAATACTCATATTTCATTATGCTCACTACCGAAGTAAAAACATTCTTTACTTTATAGTACCTGCTGTAGTGGGCAGTATATTTGTTTTAGGAAGTTCTTTATTTTTTTCTTATTCACATACTTCCTGCCAATTCTCATTGTTTCAAAAACAGTTGTGTAAAAATTATTTGACTGAAATTAGACCGACTTATTGGAAACAGGCAATACAAGGTATTCAAGAACATCCCTTAATTGGTAATGGCAGTGGAAGTTTTGAGTATAAATCCTTGCAATATCGGAAAAATTCTAGTGATTACTCCGCATTTCCACATAACGATTATTTACAATTATTGTTCGAATTTGGGATTTTAGGAATTTTTCCATTAATTTTTTTCAGCTTATTTATTATCTACTCGCTATGTTTGTTTAAAAAATCTGATTTTTTCACTCAATCCATGTTCTTTTTAACTTATATTTATTTTTTTGACTCAGCGATGAACTTTAATTGGAATATAAGCGTTCTTTTAGTTATTGAGTGTATGATTTTTGGAATAAGTATTAGTCATTTACCACGGCACTACCTCTCACGCACAAAGATTCAACGTATTTTTTTTGTTTTTAGTTGGTACTGTTTATTACTACCAACTTTATTTTTTTGTATACGTTACGCAGTGGCTGAATTATTCTTCATTGATAACCCTAGTTCTTACTTTACTCTATATCCATATAGCAAAATAAATGTTGAAAAAGGGTTAATTAATAGAAGTTTTTCAACAAATGACTTAAGGTCAATTCTTTTAAAATATCAAAATAGTAAATCTATTTATCAGACTGTTTCGTCTCAACTCAATATTGATAAATATGATATGTATAGTCATCTTCTTTCTTTAGACCCATTGGATATTGAAATTCGCTGTGAATTAATTAGTTATGCAGTACGCATGAATCAATATCAAATTGTTGAAGAGCAACTTAAGATTTTTTTTGACCTTACTCAAGTGAAGGGCTTAAAGTCAACTTCTCCTTGTTCAGTTGACTTGACACAAAAAGTTATGTTTTATGTGAATGATTTAAGTACTAGTAATGCTCAAAGCGCACTTTTAATTACTAAATTAGTATATACTGCTGAACCTTGGACAGTTAATAAAGTAAAATCAATATTCTTACTATCTCCAGAGAAATTTCCTCGAAAACTAGTTATAGAAATATTGCAAATAAAGAATCTTGACCCTCTTTGGAGTTACGAAAAAACATTATCTCCATGGCTAATCGATCAGGTGATTTACTCTATGAGTAAACCTGATCAAGAACTTTTTGAACAATCAAGTGCTTATTTATTAAAAGAATATCCCTGGAAGAGATGGGATCTCTGGCACGAAGCAAAAAACGTTTATTTAGATAAACCCAATGAACAGAGTTTAAAATATCTTGGAAGATTTCCTCAGATATTTAAACAGACTTTACTTCAAATTGATAAAAGTTATCCTCAGGATCCCCAATACGTTATTGATATAGAAACATGGGAAAACGAGGTTGGGTTTTTAACGGAACCGAAGAAAAAGGGATAAGATTTCAATCCCATCTCTCAAGTACCTCCTCAATAATCTTCTTGGCTCTAAGCCTATTCTCCATAACCATTCTGCTCCTAGAGCTTGTAAGAACTGAGGCGCACGTTTTTTCTGTCCAGTCAAAATTTCTATAGCTGATCCTACTCCCATTCCTACTAAAAGTTGAGGAATGTCTTTAAACTCTTGACACAGCCATTCTTCCTGTTTTAAAGGCCCTAAACCAATTAAAATAACGTTTGCTTGAGAAGAAAGAATAAGTGTGCGAATATTTTTTAACAATTCATCATTCCAAGATGAAAAAAAAGGTGGTACGTATCCACCTACTATGGTGTTAGGATATTTTTTCTGAGCAAGTAAAAAAATAGTCTCATTTCCTGAAATAAAGAAAACTTTTATTTTTTTCTTTGTTGGCAACCTATGAGATAAAATATAGTCACATAAATCAGTGCCGCTTACTCTTCCTTTTAAAGGAGTACTTAGTAACGCTGAGAGCCATAGAAGTGGTACACCATCGGCATAAATTACTCCATTTTGTTCAATTTGATCTTTCAAAATTTTGTTTTTTCTTAATTCAACTAAAATATGAATATTGAGAGCAAAAAGTAACAATTTTTGGTTATTGTTTAGCGCGCAATAAATCAGGTGTACTATTTCTTGAAAAGAATATTGATCAATAACTTGATCAAAAATTACTGTCCTACGTTTGGAGTTCTTTTTTAAGTGTTTCACTAATGTTATGAACTGTGCGTTGGAGCCCAGTCTCAAATCTTACTTGAGGCTCCCAACCAAGTTGAACAAGTTTACTATTATCGAGGAGTCTTCGCTGAGATCCTTCTGGTTTTGTTGTGTCATAGTTTATCGACAAATCTGTTTTTTGAGTAAGTTTAGCAATTAAATTTACAACTTGCTTGACACTATATTCTTCTCCAGCATCAACATTATATGCCTCACCCCTGTTTCCTTGTTCTGCAAGTAAAAGTAAAGCATCAACAGCATCCTCAACATATAAAAATGATCGCTGTTGATTTCCACTGCCAAAGACCCTAACACTTTGTTTTGCTGTTAAAAATTTTCTAATCATTACCGGAATAAAGTGTCCTTTTTCATCAAAGTTATCATCCTCACCGTATACATTGATAAATCTTGCACATACGGTTTCTAGTGTAGTATTTTGTGCATACCATTGAGCGAGATATTCTCCCATTCTTTTAGCAAGTCCATAGCCTAATTTCGACGGCTCGGGTTCACCCTCAAGAGCATTTTCAGGAGTCGGAACTTGATGTTCCATTACTTGTCTTGAGTAAACACTTGCAGAGCTAATTTGAACAAATTTTTTAACTGAGGTTGTTTGGCCTGCTGCCCGTAATGGCAAAAGTTGAAGTAACATATTATCTTCAAACATCAGCTGAGTTCTTCCCATATCATAATCAACACCTGTATTTAGTGCTGCTAAGTTAAAAACAATTTGATTTCCTTCAATTTTTTCTTTTAACTTTTGGTCTGTAAAAATATTTGTTTCAAAAAAATTTATTTTGGGTAAAATAGAAGAAAAAATTTCTTTTTTCCCTCTACTTAAGTTATCTACAACTGATACTTGATGTCCCAATTGAACAAGTTTTTTTGTCAAATGAGAACCAATAAACCCCGCGCCTCCAAAAATAATAACTTGATATGAATTTGGTGAATTTGAAAGATAAAAATTTTTCATAAGTTTACACATTAATGCTAACTTGTTTAAAAAATTTATCTAACGTAAGTGTACTATGGTTCTGATAAATATTCTTAACAGCCGCTTGAGAGAGCAGCTTCCGCTGTTGAGCATTTTGGAGCAGATCTACAACTTTCTGACCAAAATTTTCTTCAGTTCCTATAACGACTCCATCCAACTCAACCATTCCCCAAGTGGTTTGTTTTAGCGCAATAACGGGAATACCATAACTTAAGTATGTAAGTACTTTTACTTTAATTCCCGAGTTAATAAGTATTGGTGCAATACTAACTGCTGACTGCTGGTATACTTTTGCCAAATCAGGAACATAGCCTTTTAAATTTACTTGTGGGAATTTTGAGAGATATATTGCCAATTCCTGATCTGGCATCTGACCGGTCACCATTAGTTTTACATCTGGCAATTTCGAATTAATAAAAGCCCAGTGATGCTCCAGAAACCATTTCAAACCTTCTCTATTTTCTAGCCAACTGAGCAAACCAGTAAAAATAATCTGCTTACTTGCTGATGAAAAAACATTCTGTTGTTGTTTGACAATTGTTGGCATGATAGTTGTTTTGGCTGAAGTCAGTTTCTCCAAACGTTGTTTAGTGTTTGTACTAATTGCCCAAATTTGATTCATAAACCGCAAGTACTTTTTTTCATAAAAAGAGCATCGCAACCATTCAGAAAAGAAAAATATTTTTAGCAATAAGTTTGTTGAGCTCTGACATCTTTGCCACATCAGATCAGTAATATCTTCATCGTCGATATAAATATATTTATTATTATATTTTTTTGCATACTGAAGAGTTGAAAAACCATCGAAAAGTATAGCTGAGTAGTTCAGTGAATCTAGTAGTAAATGCATTTTTTTTTCAAGTCTGGAATCATACATTTTCTTTATTCGGAATGGTAAAAAACTAAACAATAGATGAAATGCACGCAGAATATAAGAAATTGAAAAGTAGCTTAAAACGTTTTTTTCGAATATAAACATTTGAAGTCGAGGATGTTTAAATGCTACCGTAGTCATAGACGGATGATGAATGCAACACACATCAACACCATAACCTTTGTCAAGTAAATATTGAATTGTTTCTCTAGTTTTGACGGTTGTACCACTCAAGCCAGATGGAAATACCTGAGTAATAATTAATATATGGGATACTTTTAATATTTTCTTCATAGGTTAGAACAACCTAATATACCATGCTCTGAAACGTGAAGATGTAAAACAGACCTGAAAGACGTAACTTACAAGCACTGTAGAGTAAACCAGAAAAATAAATCCAAGCTGTTGAGTAGTATTCAGGTGAGCTTTAGCAAGTGATAATACGTATGATCGAAAAGGAAATTTTCTAGGTTGTATGACATTTTTACCATTTAGTTCTTTTTTATTTAAGAAAGCAACATAGGCTGCTAGAGAGGAAAAATACTTTTTCCAATACCAACTCCAATTGTTTGGATCTTTGTGCCTAACCATAATACTTTTTTCATATACAGCGTTTGCTCCAGCTTTTTGTAGTTCTACACCAAGTAAACAGTCTTCACCTGCACCTTTCACTATATCAAGTGTATCTTCCGGAAACTGTAGGGAATGAGTATTTAAAAAAACTTTGCTATAAATAATATTTTTATTGTCAAGTATCTCATAATTATTGATTTGAGTTCCCTCACTCCATTTTTCTTTCCATTCAAAGTTAAATAAATAAGTGGCAAGGGCAAAAATATTCTGTGGTTCCTGCGTACCTGAAAAACCAAGGATGACGTCTTTATTGCCGAGCTCAATAGTTTTATGAATCTGTTCATTCCAATCTAATTGCGCAATACAGTCATCGTCTATAAATGCTACCCAGTTATAAGATGTTTCGAATAAACCTCGATTGTAGACGCAAGGATAACCAACCTTTTTTTCAAGAACATATTTGACAGGAAATTTAGCTACAGACGCAAATGAACAAACAACTTTTTTGGTTTGGTCTTCAGAGTTATTATCGACGACTATAAGCTCATCTAAGAAGTAGGTTTGTTCGGCAAGTGAATCTAAACAACTCTTTAAAATTTGATCACGATTTCGAGTTACAACCACTATTGAAACTTTTTGTTTACGTACTGACATTACTCTACTCAATAATTTCAGTAACAATTGGATACAATACTATATTTTTAAAAGGCAACGGCAGCGGTGAACCCACTTCTACAACTAAGTAATCTTGATAAAACTTTTTTGTTGGAGTTTCTTTAATTGAGACCTCTAAATCGAGGACTGCATCCTTTAAATAGGGATCATTTATAACATATGGTTTGCCGTTCGCGTCTAGAACTGTCCGTTTGGCTGGTGAAATAGTCATGTTTTTAATTTCAGCAACTATTTTTCCATCTCGATCTTTGACAGTATCACCAACTTTAACCGCTGAGATAAGGTAAGGCGGTACTCCATAGGTGTCAGAAAAATTTCGACTATCATCTTTCATCATTGTTTTGACCATAATTTTTTTTTCAATAAATGGCTCACTCGTTCTATATCCTGGAAAATCTACAACTACAGCATCAAATTTAACATTAGAAAATGTAAATGAATACTCTTCCCCATAAATGATGGGTTTACCTTTTAAGGTATATTGTTTTTTGAGCGGGCTATAAACAGCTTTAACATTAAGGCTAAGATAGGTAGAAGGAGAATCATTTGATACATAAAGTGTCTTTACTTTAGTAATTGTTGAAGACGCTCTACCTAGCTCATCAAGCTCCTGATCACCCTCAACAAAGCTTTGAGAGTATTGATTATTTACCGAAGTGACTTTTACTTTTATTGCAACTGTGGTATTGCCACGGCGCAGAAAAAAGAAAATGAATATAAAAATACCACATATCACTATAGCCGCGATGTAATCAATTAAAGTCAATTTAGAAAATAAAAATTTAAGTTTTTTCATTTGGTTTTTGTTTCTCAATTGAATATTGAGTTACAGTTAAGCAAGTTGCCATCACCAATCCTAGATAGAAGAACTCTACTCTACCTGCATGTGGTTGAAAAATATAGTAGATCAAGATTGAAAGAACTATACTTGAGATCCAAAGTACATGTTGTTTACTCAAATAATTTTTCCACTTTTTTAAATTGAACATAAGTCGAAGAGGGAGTAGCCAAGGAACAAAAAAACACACGCTTCCAAAAACGCCCGCTTCCAAAGCTATTTGTAAGTAACCAACATGCACTGGGAAAGGAAAGTCCTGAATATACCCTTTGGGGAAGTATCTCAACATTGTTATCACATTACTATTAGCACCAAAACCTGTAAATGGGGCCTCTTGTAAAGCAGCCAAACCTTCTTCAATCATTTTACCTCGAATAGTCGCGCTGCCATCTTGAAGAGAAAACTGAGTATAGTAAATTCTTGGAAAGATGATGAATACTAATACAAAGACTATTGTAGCGATACAAAAATAACGATATGACCAAATTGACTGAGCAAAATTTCTGAGTTGCTCTGCAAATAAAAAAGTAGAAAAAATAAGAGTAATTCCTCCAGATAACCATACGGTTCTGCTTTGAGTAAAAAGAATAATAAAGATAGCAAAAAAAATACTTAACTTAAAAATGTTTTTTAAAGACTGAGCTACTTGAATGTAAGGTTTAAGTAAAAGTAGTAAAAAAATAAAAAGTTGTAACAGGAAGGCCAGTTCGTTTGAAAATAAAAAGATACTATTTGGCCGATGGACGAGCTTACTTTCTTCCAAAGTGGCTGCAACTGAATTTTGGACTACACTTTCATTTGCAGAGCCAAAAATTTGCAAGCTTGCAATAGAGATGACTCCTACTACTAGTGCTAATAATGATTGATAAAAAACAGTTAACACTTTTTTGTCTTGAATTAACCACAAAAAAGCCGAGCAAAAAATCAGGATCATTTTACAAAACTGCAGTGCTGTAACTAAAGAAAAAGTTGGAAACGCGGCAACTTGGCTACTACTGAACAACAATAAACACATATATGTCAACCAGAGAAGTAATGTGATCACAACAGCATATTTAAGCTGAGGATGTAAACGTGCTCTTTTGCTCTTGTACTTTCTAGCTAAGTAGTTCCTCAAAGACAAGTAACTAAATAGTAAAGTTAAAATGTCTGAAACTATAACACCATACGCTTCAATCACTCCTGTCTCTCTTAGTAATTCCCAACGGATTTCTCTTGGCTGGATGAGAGCAAATGAGTAGTACTTTCCTGGCGAGAGATACGGCGAAGTCATTAGTAGTAGAATAAATACTGTTGTAGTTAAATTTTTAATCAAAAAATAAATGACACATCCCAAAATAAGGATGCATAAAAAATAGAGTTTGAAATCTTGAGGAAAAACGTGTACAAGGAAAAATGTTATTAAACTGATAAGAAAAATTGAGTTGTCTTTATAAAAAGATGAAAAGTGTCGACTTTCAAGTTTTTGTTTTAGTCCGTGCATGGAATAACTACGCTTATCTAGAAGAATGTTTAGCATCGATATTTAGTCAGAAAGGTCTAAAGAAATTCACTATTCTTTTAATTGATGACTGTTCTGATTATACTAAGCTCCAACAAAAAAAATTGACCAGATCCCTCTTTAACCATAAGTACATTCGAAATAGATTTAAAAAATATGGGATTAGAAATGCGTATGAAGTTATTCATCAATTCGTTCCAAATAATGCTATAGTAATTAACGTTGATGGTGATGATTGGCTATCAACTCCTCATTCACTACAGTTGATTTTAAATCAGTACCATGATCCCAACTGTTGGTTGAGTTATGGCCACCCCAATCTTATTTCGATGACAAACCAGTTACGTTTCTTTTCAAGTCAAAAAATAAGTCCTCGGAGATATTCGCAACAGTCTGAAGAGTTGAACAGCTATCGAAGGGAATTTTTTCTCCCTTCTCATCCGAGAAGTTGGAGGTCAAGTTTGTTTAAAAAAATTAAGATTAAAGATCTCAAGCGACCAAATGGAGATTGGTTGCGATTTTGCGAAGATCAAGCATTTTTCTTTCCAATGCTAGAAATGGCTCACGGAAAATATTCAGTATTAAATCAAGATGTATACAATTATCGTGTGGAATATGCCGAATCTGATTACACATTAAACTTGAAAGAAAAGTTTTTTGACGAACTTTGTATTCGTTTAAAAGATATATATGCCACCATTAACCAGCTCTAAGAAAGTGATCCTCTACTACTCTCCGCTCATTCAATTACCAGTTATTGGTCAGCTAATTTTGATAAACCAGTTTTTACTGTTATATTTCGATTTTACTCATAGAGTTTATTTAAACAATCAAGAGAGATTCTTAAATTTAAAAACAATTAAACTGATAAATAAAAAAAAAATGAAGATAATCTGCAATACATTTTGTATCGGCCATCTATTAACTTTTTTAGAAAAAAAGATTGACTTACAAATTAGTCATCAATCTTTTCTCAAGATAGAAAATTATCAGCTATATCAGAATATTCTTTGGACATTATTTATGACTGATCAAAATGAAAAAAATTTATTTTGTTTTTAAAGAATTTCCCTGTTTTGATAAAACTACAGATACAGGAGTAGGTAAATATATTGATCTTGTATCTCGAGGATTAGCTCAAAGAAAATGGGATGTAACAATAATTACTCGAGCTAAAATTCCTAAAAAAATAATTCTTTTAAAGAAAAATATTCGAATTATTGTATTACCTCAGTGTCTTCTCTATGGCTTTGCACATAGAAAAACCATTGATTTCATTTTTTATAATTTTCAAGTTGCGGTATGCCTCTTAAAGGAATACTTAAAGTTTAAAAAAATTGTCATTGAATTTGCAAATTGGGAGTTCGAAGGATTTATTTTTTATATATTAAAATCTATTTTTAAACTTCAAGCGAAAATAGTTGTTCGTTTACACTCAGGGACACTTGATGTCGCAAAAGGTAATTTGCCGGTGCCAACTTCAGTAAACATAATTCATTTTATCGAAAGTCAAATTATTCGAAGAAAAGATATCGCATTGATTACGTCAACAAAACTACATGCAGAGCATAGTAAGGAAGTTTATCGATTAAAAAACAAAGATATTCATATTATTCCGCTAGGTATTCCTGTAAAGAATGTGCAAAAGACACGTAAGTCTGATAAATATATTGATATCCTTTTTTTAGGTAGGTTAGAAAAAAGGAAAGGAATTAAAGAATTTATTGAATCAATTCCTAAAGTATTGAAGGGGGAAAAATTTGTGAGATACCATATCGTTGGAAAATATGATGAGTTACTTTTTAAAACATTTAATAAATTTCTAACTTTAATTGATCGTCAAAAAGTTTTTTACTACGGATATTTAAAAGATATTGATATTTCAATACTTTTTAGACAGATCGATATTTGCATTTTTCCTTCTTATTATGAATCTTTTGGGTTTTCTATTCTTGAGGCAATGGCATATGGTAAAATTGTGATTGCTACTAAAGTGGGAGGAATACCTGAAATTATTCAGAGTGAAAAAAATGGAATACTCGTTCCAGCTAAAAATACTTCTTCACTTGTAGAAAAAACACTTCTGCTAATTAATAATCGTAAGCTACTACACAAACTTTCTTTAGAAGCTAGACAAACTGTAACCAAAAAATTTTCTCTAAAAGAAATGATTTTAAAATCTGATTTATATTATTCTTTGTACTTAAATAGAGCATGAAAAAAAAAATTTTAATTGTTTTTGATTATCTAGAATTAGGAGGTGGGACAAGATCCATTATTAATATTGTTAAAGCCTTAGCGAACGAATATGACATATTCTTTTTAACAGGTATTCTTCCTGATTCATGGACTAAGTATTCATTAAATGAATTACAACCTCTATGTAAAAAAATAATAAGTTTCCCTGTTAGTCACGAACGATCAGATTTTATACTTACAGTAAGAATTTTTTTTCAAGTTATAAAGAACATTAAATCATTAAAGGATATTTCATTTGATTTTGTCCTGCTTAATCTTACTCGCTCATCTTTTCCATTATTACTATTTAATCTTCTTAAAAGCAGAACGATCTGTATTTTTCATGGATCAATTTACTTCGAAAGAAATAGTCAATTTACTAGAGATCAAAAAATTAAATGGAATATTTTAAGCAAAATACGCTTTGAACTCTTAAATATTCTTTTCAAATTTATGCAAGATGTAGTTCTAAAAAAAGTTGATAAAATTATTTGTTTTAGCAAATATTCAAAAGATATTTTGACTCAGAACTTTAATATAGAAAAAAATAAAGTTGAAATTGTTCATCCACCCATTTTTGTAAAAAATAATAGTAAATTTCTATACAGAAAAAAATATCTAATTGATACTAATACTTTTGTTATTTCAATTGCTTCTAGAATTGAACCAAGAAAAGGTATCCATTTAGCAATGGAAGCAGCTTATGAAGTTCTTCAAAAATTCAAGAAGAAAAATGTGGTTTTTTACTTTTTAGGACCGACGTATCATTTAAACTATTTTTATAGTATCTTCATGAAGTTAGGAGAGTTAGATTTGACAGGTAAAGTAATTTTTCTTGGTCCAATGAAGCACGAAAAGGCAGCTGAATTTTTGGCAGCCTCAGATCTTTTATTAATGCCATCAATAGAACATGAAACTTTGGGTTTAGTTACTTTGGAAAGCCTTTTACAGGGAGTTCCAGTTATAGGTTTTAACTCAGGTGCAACTCCTGAGATTATTAGTCAAGTTGATCAAAGATTTGTTTCTTCAACTCTTAACAAGGATGGCATTGCGAAGTCAATACTCTGGTATTTACATTTAAATAGATCAGAAAGAAAAAAATTAGAAAAAAAAGCTCAGAAATTAATTCAGAAATCATATTCAGATCAAAATTTCCTAAAGTACCTCAATAGATTATGAATGTTTTTATTCCTTATAATCATTTTGAGTTTGAAAATAACTGTGACTTTATTTTCCAGACAATACAAGAACTCACTAAGAGAAAAATTACCGTACATCTCCTTTTAAGATATTATCCTGAATTTTTATTTTTTAGATCAAATTCTTTTATCAAAGAAAAAATTTATAAGCAGTTCACTTCATCACAAAATATATTTTTAAAAATTTTTTTCCCAAAAACAATTTTTTTTCAAAATCTACTTTATATTTTACCGAGAAGATTTCAAAAATATAGCGACCTAGAAAGCTTAAAATCAATAAAACAGTATATTTTGAAAATAGGTTCTGGAATTATTTGGAGTTTTGATCAACAAAACTATGATATATTTAATCTAGATTTCTCAAAATATTTTTTAAAAATCTATGACTGCGTTGATTTTTATACAAGTATAGATAAAAGTGATGCTAGATTAATTAAAAATCATGAATTAATTCAAGCAAAAAATTCAGATTTAATGTTTGTTAATTCAAATGTGCTTTTTAAATATTGGCATACATATATAAAGATTCCTCATGTAAAGCTAGCTCCTCAAGGGTGTGATATTTCGAGCTTGGAAAAAGGAAATTTGCTTGAGTTAAAAAGAATAAAGGCACTTCAATTAAAACATCCGGTTATTGGTTTTATAGGTAATTTAGATTATAGAATTAATTTTTTTATTTTATTTAAACTCATTAAAATGAACCCCAAATATACTTTCGTTCTATCTCAACCAATTTTACATTATCCTCATGAAGATAAGATCTTTAAAAAAGAGGAAGGTATTAAAAAACTTAGAACATTAAAAAATATACATTGGGTTTCTAAAAGAAAAAGATCAGAAATAGCTGAGTGGATAAAATGTTTTGATATTGGATTAATTCCTTACAACACAAAATCTAGTTTTGTTAAAAGAAGTTATCCAATGAAATTGTTTGAGTATTTTTATTTTGGATTACCAGTACTTTCGACACCAATTATAGAACTAATGAATTTCAAAAAATATTTAACAATAGAATCATCAGCAAAAAAATGGGATATGCAATTACATAATTTACTTGCAAATCCTGTTGAAGGCAAAATCAAGCTTATGCAACGTAAACTTGCTCTTAAAAATTGTTGGAGTAATAAAATCTCTTATATTTTAAAATCAACTCAAGAACATAGAAATTCTCTATATTTTTACAATTAATATAAAAATGACTTTTAATTAAAAATATGATTCAGTTAACGAAAAAAATTAAGCATAAAATAAAATTTATATATGAATATTTTTTTAATAAATTTATTGAAGTTTATAAAAATATTTACTATTTAAAAAAATTTTTTGATTCAAAAATAAGAAAACTCTATTTATCTTTTTTAAAAGGTAAAGATCAAATTGACTACGAAGAATACTTTCTTCAAGATAAAGGAAGTAACTATGATAATGTTTGGGTAAAAGGTGGTATTCCTGAGTCAATAGTTACTTCACTCATTTTGAGCAAAAGAATCAAAGATTTACAAAAATATTTTAAAAATTTAAAAAGAAAAAAACTTCTTGATACTGGTTGCAGTTCAGGAGTTTTTCTTAGGTTGTGTGAAAAATTCGAAATTCAAACTTTTGGAGTAGAAATAAGTAAGTTAGCAATTGAGGAGGCAAAACTGCAAACATCTGCAAAACTTTTTCAATTGGATATTTCAAATGAAAAACTTCCTTTTAGATCAAATACTTTTGACATAATTACTTGTTTTGATGTAATCGAACATGTCAAAAATATCAATTTTTATATTAAGGAAGCCAAGCGTGTTTTAAAGAAAAATGGAATTTTTTATATTATTACACCTAATGGTAAGCAACCTGCAGATAATGACATATCCCACTTTAATCTCAAAAAACATTCGGAATGGCGAAAAATATTTATTAAAAATAATTTTTTTATAGAAAATACCTATCTATATACTTGGTATTCGCCGGTACCCTATCTTTTTATTCAAAAAATAAGGAAAAAACTAAACGAGTTAAAAAAATTTGGAATTGAGCAATCAGTGTTTATTCTTAGAAAGAAATAAAGCTTTCTCAAAATTGTGGCCAGTGATAGGTTATTATTTGTAGAATATTTTACTTTTTTTCATTCAATATTAGAAACTGATTCCTAATGATATTTATATTGTTAAAAACTGACTACATATGTGATTATCAATTAAACTAAACCGATAAGTTCCCTTAGTAAATCTGAAATCATACTAAGCTCGGATTGTGTTATAAATGGGTGACACGGGAGCGATAATGTCTCATCAGCCCACTTCTCAGTCACTGGAAACTCACCCTTTTTATATTTTAAGTAATTAAAAGTTGGTTGTAAGTGTAAAGCTATGGGATAGTACACACCAGTTTCAACTCCATGGTCTACCATTCTCTTTTGAAAGTCATCTCTGTTTTTAACTTGAAGTGAGTAGACGTAAAATGATGGATCTGTGTACTGAGGCCAACTCATCTGTAACCCAAGATGTTTAAACTCAGTGTTATAAAAGTTGACAATCTCTTTCTTTTTCTTTATCCACTCCGTCAGATGCTCCATCTTTATCAGTAGCACTGCTGCCTGAACATTGTCAATTAACTCATTATATCCAGAAAGATAATGTTCATACTTTGATTTGCCAGGAATAATTCCGTGATGAGCATACATTCTGGCTCGCTCGATAAACTGTTGATCGTTACTAGTGATAATGCCAGCATTACCGGCTGCACCAAGTGTTTTTGATGGGTAAAGTGAAAAGCAGCCGGCTAAACCGAATGAGCCGACTGGTTTCCCTCTATATAAACTTCCATGTGCATGAGAACAGTCTTCAATTAATTTAAGGTTAAATTTTTGACAAATATTTACTAGTGAATCTAGTTTACACGGTACACCGTATAAGTGGACCGCCAAAATGGCTTTGGTTTTTGATGTAATTTTCTCCTCAATCTTGGTAGTATCAATCGTAAAGTATTTAGGTTCAACATCAACAAATACTGGAGTTGCTCCAACCAGAACAATTGCATCAGCGGTAGCTGTAAATGTTGCTGGAGTCGTAATGACCTCATCACCCACAGCAACCCCTGCCGCTTTTAAAGCAATAATTAAGCTGGCAGTCCCTGAGCGAACGGCAACAGCGTATTTTGTATGTATAAACTCGGCAAATGCTCGTTCAAACTGAACTGTATGTTCTCCAGATGTTAGCTGGCTCGTTTCCAAACAGTACTGCCAAGCATTTAAAATTTCTGACTTTAACGCCTCATGCTGTTTAGCAACTTCAAACATGTGTATAGAAAAAGTTGAATGGCTGTTCATAGGTAAGTTATCTATATTTTAGATTTTAAATATTTTTTTACGATTTCTTTACCACCATCATCAATGATTTTCCCTTTATTCATCCAAATAAATCTATCATAGTGTTTTTCTAGAAACTCCAAGTTGTGGCTGACAGTAATCACTGTTTTGTTTTGCTGGAAAAACTGTTGAATTTTTTTAACACTTTTTTTTTGAAAATCAATATCACCAGCTGCGAGCATCTCATCAAGAATTAAGATATCTGGATCAGCATGAACAGCAATTGAAAACCCTAACCGCAACATCATTCCAGAAGAGTATGTATAGACAGGGCTATCTATAAACTTACCGATACCTGCGAACTCAATAATTTGATCGATTTTTTGACGAATTTCTTTTCTATCCATGCCAACTACTGTGCCATTCAGGTAAATATTTTCGTAACCCGTCATTTCTGGATGAAACCCTGCTTCAAGATCAATCAGAGAAACAATCTTGCCCGAATGAGAAACTTTACCAGTGGTTGGATGACTAATTTCACAAATTAACTTCAACAAAGTTGTTTTCCCAGACCCATTTCGACCCATAATTGCTACTTTTTGTCCTTGTTTAATATGTAAACTAAGATGATTAACTGCAGTGAACTCTTCTATTGAGTTTCTATTAAATAAACGTTCCACTAAGGTGGGCTTATCATGATAAAGTTGATACACTTTTGTCACATCTTTTAAAGTAATAGAAATATTTTGATCAACTACTTTTCTTTTCATACATTAAATCCAGTCATCAAAGTACTTTGCTTCTCTCTTAAACACATACCAACTAAGAACTAAAAAACAGACTGACACAAAGAAGTCTACTATTACCCAGAATATATTTAAGACCGGTTGATTAAGGATGATTGCGTGAAGCAACTCGACCACTCCAGTTACCGGATTAATGTACAGAAATTGACCAAACTGTTTTGGCAGTATCTGTAGTGTGAAAATAACTGGTGTGGCATAAAACCACAATGGCATAATGGCTTGAACAATAAAATTAATGTCACGATACTTAACATTTAGGGCTGAGAATAGCAAAGAAAAAGCCACTGTTAAGCCTGTTAACCAGCCTAATATTGGAAGTGTTAATAGTAAGCGCAACGAGTACCCAATTAACTGTGGCAAGGCGTAGTGTTCATTGAGAATTTTATTAACAATTAGTGCCAGAAAAAGAATAAACCAAGAAATAAGCAGATGAAATAAGTTTGACAGGATAATTGAAATTATAATTGTTTCTCGAGGAAATTTAGCCTTTTTAATAAGGTTTCGTTCATTTAAAATCATCGGCGTATTTTTTGTCACAGAGTAAGAAAAAAAGTTCCAAGGAAGTAGACCGACGAACAAAAACAAAAAATAGTTATTCACTTTAACCGGAACAAAAAATTGAAAAATAAATCCGATGACTAGCATCTGCAACAGCGGATTGAGAAGAATCCAGATAAAACCAAAAATTGCTTTTTTATATCTGGCTTTAATTTCTTTTACCGTAAAAACATAAAGATATTCCCACCAATGTAATAATTCTGAGCTCCAACTGATCATACGCCTAGCACTGTACGATGATACTTAGCACTTGTCGAGCTCTAATTTAATTGGTGAGTGATAAGCCTTCGGCACTGTTCAATAAGTTGAGTATCTTTTTGGTAAGTAACATAGTTAGTTTTCGCTTCTTGAGTACTTAACTGGAGAAAAAAAGAAATACTCTGTTCAAGTGGAGTGCTTTTATTTTGTTTTAAAAAAACCTTTTTTTGACCTTCAAGTGTAATAAGGGATAGTTCTTCGTGGTGATCATCAACTCTCCACTCTAATTGACCTTTTTGTCCTTGAATAGAACATTGACGAAGTTTATAAGGATAATTCCAACTGTAATGTGCTTCCCAAAAACCGTACGGCAAAGTATAGAGAATATCTGTAGTTAGCTGAGAATAAGAAGTGTGGTTTGGCGAAAGTAATTGTATCTCTTTAGGAAAAGATCCAAACCACTTTCTCATTAAAGAAAAGTCGTGTACTGCTAGGTCATCTGTTACTACAATATTGGACTTATAAATTCCTGAGCTGTATCGAAGCGACACTATTTTTTTTATTTCTCCTAGTACTTCTTGCTGCAATAATTGTTTAATAATTGTGCCTAACTCATCAAAAAGGAAAATATAGTCTGCATATAAAACAGTATTTTTTTCTACAGCCAGTTCAATGAGTTGCTGACACTCCTCTGTATGCAGGCAGAGTGGTTTCTCAACAAAAGTTGGTTTTCCTTTTTTTAAACATTCAAGAGCAATATTATAATGCGTTTGCTCTGGAGTAGCAATAAAAATAGCTGAAATATTTTGTTCTAAATAGTCATTAAGAGAATAAGCTGTTGAATACTTAAGTGGGTCACATACAATTACATTTGAAAATTGCTCTAGAACTAACTTAATTTTTTTTCCCCAGTATCCTTCACCAATAAGTAAAAAATTTTGTTTCATTATTTTTTATTGTCTCTAAGTATTATTTCTGGATAACTCCAGAGTTTATCAGGAAAAAGTATTGGGACTTGTGAAGTATATTTATTGACAGCAGTAATTTTTTTTTCTGATGACCAAAGTAGCGAATGAGATAAGTATAGGCACTTTTTAATATAACTCGGTTTCCAATTTGAGAAAGAGAATGCATATGGAATATCTATATAATAATATATATTCGGAACCAAACTTTGCTCAATTGCTCTCTTTACCAAGATATGATCTACGTGGTTTCCTACTCCTAATGGAATAATCACTCTGGATTTAGGTAAAATACTTTTTTGTAAATCTGAAATAAATGTATTTTGCCATTTAATGTTATCTTTTATATGGCCATCAAAAAGTTCTAAATGATTTATATATGTTGGGGCACTATCTTGCTCCCTAAATCCAGCATCTACATATCCCAATGATTGAAATTGTTTAATGTTGAGTTCTTGCATTGCAGAGTAATCTTCTTTTGACCGCACATTTTCAAACTCTTGCGCTGAGAGACTATTGCCTTTTTGCATAAATTCAATTGAATCTTGGGAAAGAACATGAGCTTTAAAGCTATTAAATACAGTGGTTACTAATACTTCATATCCTTGGTGTTGCCAATATAGTATATGTTCTCCACATGAGAGGACAGCATCGTCAAAATGAGGTGAGAAAATTTGAATTATAGATTTCATATGAGTGAATAAAAGAGCTTTTGTATTATATTCATAAAAACAACTCCATGCTGGGTTGCTAAAAAAGTATTCATATCATCAGAAAGTTTCGGATTTTATTCCTTATTGACCTGAGGCGAACTTTTCCCCTACAGTTAGATTACTGAAATTTTACAGTATTTGGCAAGCTATTCCCTAAAAGTCATGACAAACACCCCAGTTCAATCGACTCCTCCACAGATGGTAGCAATACCTCCTGTTTCCGACACTCCAGTTCAAGTTAAAGAATCTAAACGTTTTACTTTTTCTCTCCAGTTTGTACTTGCAGCGGTTGCGTTGGTGGTGTTGGTCATCGGTGGGATGGTAGGGTTTGTGTTGTTTAGTCGCAATACAGAGTTGAGACAGCAGGCCAGTGTCGAAGGGGTGTACTTATGTGCGAGTGGCAGTGGCTGTGCGGGAGTTGCTCCGGGTGGTGCCTGTACGGGTGGC
>Ga0123339_10000074_pt1 | contig 101077 bp, 104 predicted proteins | sample lystaG_FD_89956 | JGI IMG/M metagenome (GOLD analysis project Ga0123339, IMG submission 89956) | Glacier valley bacterial and archeal communities from Borup Fiord, Nunavut, Canada, to study Microbial Dark Matter (Phase II) -... | ecosystem: Environmental > Aquatic > Freshwater > Ice > Glacier...
GGCTTAGGCAAAGACGCTCGGATTGATTTTGACCAAGTCCGCCAGCTAGCTCTCGAACATAAGCCAAAGGTCATTTTTGCTGGGAACACTGCGTATCCATTTGAACTCGACTTTTCTCAGTTCAGAGAAATTGCAGATCTGGTCGGAGCCTGGCTAGTGGCTGATATTTCTCACGTGACGGGACTAGTCTTAACAGGAGAGCATCCATCTCCAGTGCCTTATGCTGATGTGATCATGTCGACAACGCACAAGACATTTCGTGGTCCACGTGGGGCAATGATTTTGGTCACTGACCGGGGACTCAAACGAGACTCAGAGCTGGGCAAAAAAATTGACTCAGCCATTGTTCCTGGACTTCAAGGTGGACCACATAATGCGACTACGGCTGCGATTGCGATTGCAGCTGGAGAAGCGGCTCGACCAGAATTTACAACCTATGCCAAACAGATTCGTAAAAACGCCCAGGCATTAGCACAAACCTTACTGGCTGAAGGTATTTTCTTGGTTGGTGGGGGAACCGAGAATCACTTGATGATTATGGACTTGAGTCCACTAGGGTATGGACTAGGTAGCCAAGTAGCATATGCCATGGACGTGGCGGGCATGTATGCCAATCGCAACACCGTCCCAACAGAGCCATGCTCACCGTTCTATCCATCAGGAGTTCGTTTAGGAACGCCATTGGTGACGACGCGCGGAATGAAAGAGCCAGAAATGATCAAAATTGGAAAATGGATTGCACAAGTTGTTTGGCACGTGCGGAAACATGTATTACCAGAAGAAAGGAAAAGTCGGACCAAGTTTTTGCAAGAGTTTCGTACTCAAGCAGATGAGGATCCAATTCTGCTGGCTATTGCTCAAGATATCGCAAACATGTGTACCAAGTTCCCACTCTTTTCTGCTGAGTGGAGTAAGGAGAATCATGCGTGAAGTCGGAGGTCATGTTTCCGCAGCTGGTGGAGTTGAGCTGGCAATAGAGCGAGCAGTTGAGATTGGTGGAAACTGTGTTCAGATCTTTTCGGGAAGTCCTCGGGTATGGGTGCGACCAGCGCTGTCAAAGTTTGATGCTCAAAAAATTGCTGCAAAGCGTGAAGAAAAGCATGTTGGATCAATCATCACTCACTCACTTTATCTTGTAAACCTTGCTTCAGATAACCCGGAACTGGTTGAAAAGTCAAAAAAAGCCTTAGCTTTTGATTTGGAGTTTGATGCACATATCAAAGGCAATGGAGTGGTTGTCCACGTGGGAAGTCACAAGGGAAATGGTTGGGAACAGTGTCGAGATGCTGTTTTAGTCGCGATTGCTGATCTAGTCGAGCACGCCCCAGAAACCAGTCATTTTTTGATTGAAAATGCGGCAAGTCGGAACGGCAAAATCGGTGGCGACTTAAGCGAAGTAGCGTGGTTAATCTCCCACCTCAAGAGCAAAAATGTTGGCTGGTGTTTTGATACCTGTCATGCATTTGCGTCTGGGTACAGTCTCGGAAAAATACAGGCGGCAGGCTCAACCGTAACAACTACTGCTGAACAGGCGATCTTGGAACTTGACCTTTGGTCGAGTTTAAAATGTGTGCATGTTAATGATAGCCGAGATCCATTTGCATCTGGTAGAGACCGACATGATAACTTAGGGGATGGTGCTATTCCCCAAGGTGATCTCGAGTATTTCTTGAATTTGCCTCAGCTACAACATTTACCGCTCATCCTTGAAGTGCCCGGAGATCAAAAAGAAGGTCCAGATCTAGACAATCTAAATCGGTTGAAAAATTTAATTCACGAACCACAGAAAGTTCAGTCATGATTATTTTTGACGGTCAGATGTTTGCTCAGCGTCGAGAGCTGGCTGTACAGCAGCGCGTTGCCGAGCTTGCTAAAGCTGGCAAAAAAGTGGTGGTAGCAGCAATTTTATTTGAAGAAGATAAAGGTAGCCAACTCTACACTGGACTTAAGCAGCAGGCTGCTGAACGGGTAGGAATCATTTATCAGAAATTCATCTTTTCCATTCAGAGCAACCTTGACGTAGTCCACAAACAACTTGCACTTTTGAACCATGACGCGACTGTGACCGGGATCATTATTCAAAAACCTAGTCAAAAAACCTGGGAAGCAGCGATGTCAGCGGCGAGTATGCCTACGAGTCAAGCTCCAGACCAATTTTCTCGTTGGTGGAGGAGTTTGGTGGAGAAGATTGACGAACAAAAAGACGTCGATGGGCTGCATCCCGCTACACTGGCAGCTATCGAGCGAGGAACTTGGCAAGGAGAGGGAAAAGTTCTGCCTGCTACTGCCAAAGCAGTACTCAGTATTCTTGAGGCAACACAGCTATTAGTCCAAGGCAACTATGCTGTTTTGGGAAAGTCAGATATTTTAGGTAAGCCATTGGCCTATGAACTAAAAAACCGTGGATTTAGAGTCGAGCTACTGGGCAAAAAAGAGCTGCAACAGAAAGCAGAAACTGGAGAATGGTTGAAAGAAGCTAATGTAGTCATCTCGGCGACAGGTCAAGCACTGTTGCTCAAAGGTGAGATGCTGAGTTATGGCGTGGTCCTTATTGATGTAGGTGAACCACGACCTGACATTGATCGAGAAAGTTTAAAAGATATCGCCTCATTTTTGACACCAGTCCCAGGTGGAGTTGGCCCAGTCACCGTTGTGTCATTGCTAGAAAATGCAGTCCAGTTAGTGGAACGTGCTTAAGGCTAAAACTTCCCAAACATAGTAGTAGCTTCCGTGCACGTGCTGGCCTTCAGGATTTAAGCGGCGAAATAACTGTTGACTCATCCGTTCACTAGTATTTCGCTCATGCCAAATCACCCGCATCAGCTGAACATACAATTCAGACCAAATTGGTTTACTCCAGAAATCCTCAAGAGCAGCTGGTAAGTTGAATACCAGTACCGCGCTTTCTTCTAAAAGTGATGTAATATCACCAACCCCAGTCTTTTCTAAAATTGGTGCACGGGCTCCATTGAAGTGAAGACTGAAATGAGGCAGTGCCTGTTCAGGTGACTTGAGTGTTTGCGCCATTTCAGCTGGCAATGCCACCTGACGAGACTGAAGTTGCCGAACTTGATCAAGAAACTGCTGCTGAAAACGCCAAGCTGCGAGCTGACAGAAGATCTGTAATTCTTGAGAAAGTTGTTGAGTTTCTGGACTTGCTGTTTCCAGATCTCCGTAGATAGGAACGTCAATTTCTTGGGCAGCTCGGAGATCGCGTTGATTAAAACCACGATCTTGAGCATACTGAGCATCACCATAGATCAGGCGGCCCAGCTCTTCGGGATTGCGAGTTTGCGTGACTCGACTCAGTCTATAGATAGCGCTGGGAGAAATGGTCTCTGGCTTAGGGTGCCAATGTTCTGATGACATGACCTAGATCATACAATATCAGAGCAGCTAGATGTTACTCGACCTTTTGTCTACTTTGTTATAAAATCCTTTCACTATTTAATTGAAATACGCGTGCAGATCTTTTTTCCTCCTGAATTTAGAAGATCATGCATACGAGCCAAGCGCAGTTCACTGCACTTTGGCAAAAAAGGAAAATTTTATGATTGACGTTGCCGCCTTACCGCAACAAGCTCCAGAGTATGATCTGCGAGAACTTTTAGAAGCTGGATGTCATTTTGGCCACCAGTCTCGTCGTTGGCATCCGAAGATGGCCAAATGGATCTACACTGAAAAAGATGGCGTTCATATTTTTGACTTAGCTAAAACAGCTGAACAACTTCGCCACGCGTATAACTACGCCTATGAACTCGGTCGCAAAGGCCAAGTTATGATCGTGGTAGGGACTAAAAAACAAGCTCGGGAAATCATTAAAGAAGTGGCAGTTCCTGCTGGGGTGATGACGATTACTTCTCGGTGGTTGGGTGGACTTTTAACCAACTGGGACCAAGTCGGAAAATCACTTCGCCGGATGATTGAAATCGAAACTGGTCTTAAAGAAGGCAAGTTTGACGTCTACACCAAACGCGAGCGTGTCCTTTTAGACAAAGAGCGCCAACGATTAGAGCGCTTCTTCGGTGGTATTCGTGAACTCAAGGGCAAGCCAGACGCCTTATTTATCGTTGACCCAGGTCGTGAAAAAGTAACTGTTTTGGAGGCTTCACGGAACAATATTCCGATGATTGCCTTGATTGATAGTAATACCAATCCAGATCCAATTGACTTACCAATTCCCGCCAATGATGATGCGGTCAAAAGTATTCAGTACGTCGTTCAAGCAGTTGTTGATGGCTACTCAGCTGGTAAAAAAGCAAAAGCATAAGTAGGAGAAACTATGACAGTTACCGCAGCTGATATTAAAGCACTCCGTGAAGAAACTGGCGCCGGGATGATGGAGTGTAAAAAAGCACTGACCGAGTCTGATGGCGACATGGCAAAAGCACGAGAGTGGATTAAGGCTCGAGGCTTAGCAAAAGCCGAGAAAAAAGCAGACCGCGAAACTAAAGAAGGCTACATTGCCAGTTACGTTCATGGTACCGGTAAAGTGGCGGCGCTTGTTGAAATTCTGTGTGAAACTGACTTTGTAGCGCGTAACTCAGAGTTTCAAGAGATGGCTCGTAGTGTGGCAATGCAAGTTGCTTCAATGAACCCAGAAAATGTCGAAGAACTTCTAGCTCAAGATTACATCCGCGACGGCAGTGTTACGATTGACCAGCTCGTTAAAGGACTGAGCGGTAAAATTGGTGAGAAGTTTGTGGTGAATCGATTTGTTCGCTACGCAGTCGGCGAGTAAGTCTAATGCACTACTGCAACTAAAGTCGTCCTAAACTGAAGAAAAAGTGCATCTAACTCTGGAGAAAAAGATAACTGTTGAGCAAAAGCTAAGAGTTGAGCTATGCAGCTTTGGAAGAGTAATTTTGCTTCATCTGGTGTGCGTGTCATCGCTTGAATAAGCATCATGGGTGTCACGGCACTGTCTTCAACTTTAACGTCGTTTTTGGCAAAGATCAGAGAGTCGACTAAATCATTGAGCTGAGAGATCAAGTGAACTTGCCCGTCAAAAAATGTAGCAAGTTTTATTTTTTCTTGACTTGAAAATGTCTGCACACCATATTTCCAGATCAGTTCACATAATAGAGTAGAAAAAATAACAGAATCGAGCGCGCGCAAGTCAAGAAGTTGGAGCAAAACTTCTGTCGAGGGTTGCGGATGCTGATTCAGCTGCTGGGTAAAAGTGAGCAGTTTTTCCACATCCGATGGATTAATGCTCTCAAGAGCATCGACTTTAATAATCACCTTACTCATCGTTTCAACTGCCTCACTGCTGCCAGTCATATGATCTAAAATCATGAAGTAGAGTAGTCTCATCGAGTTGGCAGGAAAAAATGGACGGTCAGGATTGATGCCAAAGTAGCGCGCTTTATCTGAGAGTTCAAACAGTAAAGTTCGAGCATCACCAGCAGTATTGGAAAGGGAAAAAACAGGGGCAGACTGATCTGTCATGGCTAAAGTATACATGGTAGTATGCCTGTGTGACAAAGCTTCCCCGCGCAATTCGCCAATTAATTGAAAAGTTTGAACGCTTGCCTGGAGTTGGTCCAAAGTCAGCTCAGCGGCTAGTGTTTTATCTGCTCCATAATCCTGATCATGAGCTTCAAGACTTTGCTCAAAAATTAATTGCTTTGAAAAAAAACACTGTCTTGTGTGGCGAGTGTCACAATGTAGCCGAAGCTGATCCGTGTGAAATCTGTGGTGATGAACATCGTGACCAAACTCAGCTGTGTGTCGTTGAACAACCGTTAGATGTGTTGGCGATTGAGCGATCAGGAAAATACCTGGGCAAATACCATGTTTTACATGGCTCAATTGCTCCGCTAAATAATATAGGACCAGATCAACTGTACTTAAGAGATATCCTGAGGAGATTAGCTGGAATTAATGAAGTTATTCTTGCGACTAATCCAACCATGGAAGGTGAGGCAACTGCCTTATACATTGCGGAGTTATTTAACCAAGAGGTTGATCAAGATGAGAAACCTAAGATTTCGCGCATTGGTCATGGTTTACCCATAGGTGCTGATATTGAGTATGCAGACGGCGTTACTTTAGCTAGAGCACTCGAGGGACGGACAGTGGTTTAAGCTGCGGTATCTTGTTTTCTTGTTACAGCGGTAAAATTTGTTGTATTCTAAAAATAGTCCTGCTAGGATGAGCATATGACTGATACTGTTCAAGCCGCCCAACCCACCTCTTCAGCTACCTCAGCCATAACCCCTGGTCATAGCCCACTCGATATTCTTGACCAAATTTTAAAAGATGCTCAAACAAAAGCCAGCCTAGATATCTCTGATAAAGCCGCCAAAGAAGCTGCCGCGATAGAGCAAGAGCGAGAGCGTCAAAAACAACTGGATGCTACCCGAATCCAACAAGAAATAACAAAACTTCAAGACATGAAAAATACTCCGCAGTACCAAGCTATAGTTTCCCAAAAAGAAGAAGCTGAAGAAGTGAAAGAAGAGTACGACAAAAAAATGGATGGAATGGCAATTGTTCAGTTAGTTCATACCAAGTTATAACGTATGTCCGGTTTTCAAACTCCTCCACCAGGTGCTGTTCCTTCCGGATCTGTTTCTCCTGATCTGGCAGGTCTAGACGATGTGGTGAAAAGTACTCCCAGCGCTTCTCAAGCGAAAACAGCTGGTGTGATTGGCACACCGCTTCAGGAAGCAGGATCTTTGGCTAAGGATGTTGGCAAAGGTCTGGTAGGCCTCGTCCCAGCCGAACTGCAATCGTTACTCGGAATAAAATCAGCTGATACGCCAGAAGATGCAACTAAGAAACGTCAGATGTTGCAACGGTATCAACAGATGAATGCTGAGCAGCAGCAGTATGTTCAACAGAAACTGCAGCAAGAACAGCTGGAGCAGCGCCAAAAAGAAGAAACGGAAGTGCGTAGGCGTCAGGCAGAACAAGCTCAAAAACGTCAAGTCCAAGCTCCTCAAGGGAAACGAACTGGCGATCAAGCAGCCGCTGGCAAAAAATCTAGCTCAAACGATGCTCTGACACAACTTGAGAATAAACGTAAAAAATTGAATGATCCTACCTAAAAGTTTGCTTATATAATCGAGCGCAGCTGTTTAAACAAAAATTCTAAATGTTCCCGACGATGAAAAATTGCTGAGTTTTTAGGAGCACTTAGTAAAGAATTAAACTCTTTTGTGTGTTCTAGTAATACAAATAGAACCTCGTAAATCTCTTTTGCGTCACCCGCTTTACCTTGTGTTTTAGCAACTTCATATGATTTAAAAAATATGTCAGCTCTATCTAAGAGCATACTGACTATGGTAGCCGCATCTGTCAAACTTTCTACTGTCATCTTAACTGGTAAGTATGTAGGCTCTACTTTGAAATCGTTTAATTGAGGTTTGCTGCTTTCAAACATAAGTTCTTTCTACCACTTATTTGTAACAAACCACTATTATACTAAAGGTTAGATTAAACAATCTTACAAAGAAGATATATACATTCTGCTCAACTGTCTAATACTAGTTTTATGAGCTGAGAAAAATGATCAAGGAGAATCTAATGAAACTTTATAACACCATGTCACATACAGTTGAAGAGTTTACTCCGATTGCTGCTCCAGCAGTGGGTCTCTATGCCTGTGGCTTGACTGTCTATGATTACACGCACCTTGGTCACTTACGGAAGTATACGATGGATGACGTGTTGATCAGAACAATGCGTCATGCGGGCTACATGGTCAATTTTGTCCAGAACGTAACTGATGTTGGACACTTGTCTTCAGACGCTGATACTGGTGAAGATAAGCTGGAAAAAGGAGCCAAAAAATATGGCAAGTCAGTGTGGGAAATTGCCCGAGAGTTTGAAGAGTACTTTTTCCGTTCCATGGATTTAATGGGTAACTTCAGACCGGATGTCAGCTGCCGAGCAACTGAGCACATCAAAGAGCAGCTGGAATTGGTGCTCCAACTTGAGAAAAAAGGCTTCACTTACGTTATCCCAGGTGATGGCGTCTATTTTGATACCTCAAAAGATGAAGACTATGGTAAGTTAGCACGCTTAAAACTCGAAGATCTCCAAGAAGGTGCGCGCATTGGGCGGGTTGAAGGCAAAAAGCATCCGACTGACTTTGCGCTGTGGAAGTTCGAACGTGAAGGCGAGCATCGAGCGATGGTCTGGGAAAGTCCTTGGTCACCACGCAGCTTCCCAGGTTGGCATATCGAGTGTTCGGCGATGGCGATCAAGTATCTTGGTCAGCAGTTTGACGTACATACTGGTGGCATTGATCATATTCCAGTTCACCATACCAATGAGATTGCTCAGGCAGAGTCAGCCACTGGCAAAGAACCATTTGTCCGCTACTGGGTGCACCATAATCACCTGTTTGTAGGTGGCGAAAAAATGAGTAAGTCGCTCGGTAATTTTTTTACGATTGATGATGTCTTGAAACGCGGTTTTGATCCTCAAGCACTGCGATTGCTTTTCTTAACCAGTCACTATCGTTCGGAGATGAACTTTACTTGGGAGAACTTAGCAGGAAGCCAAAAAGCTTGGCAGAAACTTGTTCGATCAGTTGTCCAGTTTCGGATTGAATCAGGCAGAACAGTCCTCAGCCCCGAGAAACTTGCTCAAGTTGATGAGTATCGGCAGCGTTTTTTTGACTTCATCGAAGAGGATTTGAGAACTTCGGAAGCGCTGACGGTAATGTACGAGGTAGTGAAGTCAAGTATTCCCGGACCTGATAAATATGATCTCTTATGTGAGTTTGACGAAGTGCTCGGTCTTGGTTTGGCAACGGTCGAAGTTCAACTCTTGGAACATCCAGTTCTGACTGATTTTACTCAACTGCCTGAACAAGTCCAACAGCTCGTTGCCGCTCGTCAAACGGCTCGGGTCCAGAAACAATGGCAAACCGCTGATGAGTTAAGAGATCAACTGCTCACTGCTGGATATGAAGTCATTGACGCGGCCGATGGTCAGCAGCTTCGCCTGATTGACTTTGAACGTGAAGACGAGCAAACAGCGCACTAATCTCACCAGCAGAACTTAATGAGTGAACTACTCCCACTTTTCCAGCCCAGTGTGTTCCAAGCAGTGTCGGCAGAGGGGTCCGCCAATCGATCAAGTAAATCAGTGGAAAAAGGAATGACTGTTTTTCAGCAGCTTTGGCAAGCAAAGAAATAAGATTAAGCATTTCAACTGGCGTATATGAAGTAGCAACACAAGCACAATCAAGCCGACCTTTGTGGAGAAAGTACTCCAGGTCGCCTGAGGTAAATACATTTGTCAGTTGTAACAAGCAGGAGCTCTGTGCAAAAAAAATCCCGAATGTTTTTTACTGCCTGACTCTCCTCTTGGCTGGAAGATATAAGTACCATATGATACATAAAATAAGTAATAGATAAGTAAAATTTACTGAGATAAGTTCTCATCATAGTAGATTATATTTCGCAAATATGCAAACCCTACAATCACTTGGTGCTAAAATCCGCTATGCCCGAAGAACTGCTGGACTGTCTCAAAAACAACTCGGGAATGTTCTTCAATTAAGTGATAAGGCAGTCAGTTCTTACGAAGTTAATCGAGCTGTTCCACCAGTTGACACCTTAAAAGAGATTAGCAAGATCACTGCCCAACCATTAAGTTATTTTCTGGAAGATGGTGAAGTCCAACAGGGAAACTACTCATCTTTAGACGAAAAAATTTCATCTATTGAGCAAGAGCTGAAAGAGATTAAAGCACTGCTTCAACGTCGGTGAAAAAGCTTCTCCATTTCTTTCCAAGAAATGTAGTGGATGGTTGGCCTGCCATGAGGACAGCTAAATGCATAAGGAGTTTTTTCCAATTTTTCTAATAGTATCTGAGCTTGTTCTTCGGTAATCGGGTCTCCGGCTTTGATCGCACTTCGACATGCTAAGTAGGCGAGTGTCCGGTGGGTAAACTGCTCAACTTCTGGCACTGCAATACCTTGGCGAATATCACTCAGCACCGACTCAAAGATATGTTGAGAAGAGCGTTCTTGAAGAAGCTTAGGGACAGCCGTGATATTAAAAGTGTTTGTTCCAAATGTGTTGACTTCATAACCCAGCTGTTGAAATGTTTCGAGATGCTCGGTCAACAATTGACTCATGCTGGGTGATAAACGAAGCAAAAAAGGTTGTTCAAGCTTTACTTGTTCTTGCTGTGCCAACTCGGTCTGGAAAAGTTCTACAAACTGCTGGTACAGCAGTCGTTCATGCGCGGCATGTTGGTCAACCATGAGCAGGCCAGCTGCATTTTCAGTGATCAGGTAAGTGTGATGGACTTGTAAAATAGTACGCGCTCGCGTTGCGAGCGCGTGATACCAAGGTTGAGTTTGTTGACGCAGCGTCTGATGAAGCAATGGTAAGGTTTTGAGTGATGGAAACTGAGCTGTTTCTTTTCCCGAATCATTAATCATCAGCTCGGGCACATTGGAAGGAATATATTTTTGACTCAAGAGTTGAGTCACTGCTGCTGTAATTGCATGCTGAATCATCGCTTCGTCTTGCCACTGTACGATTTCTTTACGTGGATGAACATTAATATCAACTTCGGCTGGCGCGATTTCAATGAAAATGGCAAATGCCGGCTGAGACCGATGTTCCAAACTACTTCCATATGCACGTCTGACACTCTGCGAAATCAAAGTTGGCTTGATTGATCGTCGATTGACGGCAAAGAGCTGAAAAGGTTGGCTGCGCCGTGCAAGTTGTGGTGATCCCAACAGTCCCAAGACACGAATTTTCTGCTCTGAGAAATCGATGGGCCACCAGTACTCAGCTGATGACTGTCCACTGACTTCCAAAACTCGTTCTAAAACAGTCTGCTGGGTTGGGAAATGGAGAAGTAACTGTTCAGCTTCATGAACAGTAAAGCCAACTTCCGGCATAGTGACCGCAAGTTGAGTCACCATTTCTAAGATAGCTTGCCGCTCCTGAGCTGCGGTTCTGAGAAATTTTTGGCGGGCTGGGAGCTGCCCAAATAATGACTGGACAGTGACTTGGGTACCGAAAGCCATTCCTACAGGATGTGGCCTACCAAGTTGACCAAACTCAACCTCGATCTCAGCTCCAGCAACGCTTTCTGCTGGTCGTGACCGAAGTTTGAGCTGGCTAACAGCTCCAATACTGGCGAGGGCTTCTCCTCGAAAGCCGTAACTATAAAGTTGGGCGAAATCTTCAAGCTGGCGAAACTTACTGGTGGTGTGCGGTTTGACTGCAATTTCAAGTTCATTACCGGCGATACCCAGACCATTATCTGTTAAAACAATCCGTTGTTTACCACCATCTTCAAGTAGAATCGTAATTTGGGTCGCGCCAGCGTCAAGAGCATTCTCGATCAATTCTTTGATCACAGTACTAGGTTGTTCAATCACTTCTCCAGCCGCAATCGTGGTGATGACTTCAGGAGAAAGCAGCAGAATTGGATTTCGATGTGGCATTAAGGGTTTCGGCTAACAGACTTGAGCTCTTCCTCGATTTTTGACAGTACATTTAATGCTTCAAGTGGGGTGAGTGTATTTGTCCGGATGTCACCTAATTTTTTCAATAAAGGCTGTTGCCAAGCTTGCTGCTCTACCAAAGAAGAAGTTGCTTCACGTTCCAACTGTTCAAGAAGCACCGCAGCTCGTTCAAGTACGGCTTCGGGAAACCCAGCCAAGCGAGCTACAGCCAAGCCATAACTTTGCGCACTTCCACCAGCTTGGAGCGTGTAAAGAAAAACAGGATGACCATCATCATGGGTGACTGCCATGTGGGCATTTTGAATTTTAGCTGGGTACTGAGTCGCCAGTGTTTGAAGCTCATGGTAGTGAGTAGCAAAAAGAGTAATGGGACCGTGTTGATGTTGAATCAAGGCTTCGGCGACTGCCCAGGCAATACTAATTCCATCATAAGTACTCGTGCCTCTGCCAATTTCATCCATAATAATCAAACTTTTTTCTGTGCCTTCTCGCAGGATCGTGGCAGTTTCCACCATCTCGACCATGAAGGTCGATAGGCCAGCCGTGATCATATCTGCCGCACCACTTCGGACAAAGACTCGATCACACAGCTGAAGCTGCGCCTTTTCTGCAGGAACAAAACTGCCAATTTGGGCCAAAATTTGGATTAAAGCAACCTGGCGCATAAAAACTGACTTACCCGCCATGTTGGGACCAGTCAGTAACAACAGCTGCGGTTGATCGTGACGTAGCACCACCGAGTTGGGAACAAAGTGATCAGTCAAGTTTGCTTCCACCACAGGATGCCGACTGTTCACAAGCTCAAGTTTCGGTTCAGCGATAAACTCAGGTCGAACATAGTGGCGAGCCCGTGCTCCGTTCGCAAAACTCAAGTAACAATCTAAGGTTGCGATCGATGCCGCAGCTGTTTGAATTTCAGCGGCATGTTCAGTAATGTACTGGACCAGCTCTTGAAAAATTCGGTACTCGATCACATCAGTTTCTTCTTTAGCATGCAAAATAATCTCCTCATGAGTTTTCAACTCTGGAGTTATAAAACGCTCGGCATTAACTAGAGTTTGTTTTCGCAAAAAATACTCTGGCACAAGATTCAAGTTTGATCTGCTGATCTCAATATAAAAACCGAATACTTGATTAAACCGAATTTTCAAAGATGAGATTCCAGTTTTCTGGCGCTCGGTAACTTCCAACTGCGCGATCCACTCTTGGCTATGAGCTACCACTTCTCGTAGCTCTGCTAGTCGAGGATCTGCTGCAGATTTAATAAGTTCACCTTGACGAGGGTCAAATGCCGGTTCGTCAAGCAATCGCTGATCTAAATAGCGGCGAAGAGTGTGTAACTCAACAGAAATACGTTCTTTCAATGGAGTAAGTACACTTGATGATTCGCTAGCAAGTAGTGCGTGTACCTGACCCATAATATCAAGCATCTCAATCAGGCTTCGCATATCTTTTGGCGAACCAAGCTGCAAAATAATTCGGGATAGCAGCCGCTCAACGTCGATCAATTTCCTGAGGTGGCCTTCGACTTGATTACTCAACTCTGAACGAGAAAAAAAGTACTCCACAGCATCAAGTCGTTCGGAAATCTGCTTGAGGTCAGTAAGGGGCTGGCGGAGCCAACGACGAAGCAATCGGCCACCCATTGCGGTCTGTGTCTGGTCAATCACCTCGATCACAGTACCTAAAGTTTGTCGAGAAGTTTCTCCGCTGCGCAAGCTGGTAAACAGCTCAAGATTTGCAACAGTTGCGGCGTCCATTTCCAAGTGCGTTGGTGTCAACAGTGGCTGAGGAGCTTGGATGTGGGGAATGGCTCTTTTTTGAGTTGTTTCGAGGTACTGCAGCAGAGTGGCCACAGTTTCTTGGGCAGGCTGAGATAGAAGCAGTCCAGAAAATGCCAGTGTCTGGCCGAACTGTTTGTGCAGCAGTCGCTGTGAAACGGGGTGCTGTACATAATCGGTCAGGTAACTCAGAAATGGAAAAAGCTGGGTGGAGATACTGTTCAGAGGATGGGCTCCTGAAAAATCTGCGTGAAGGAGTACTTCAGAAGGGCTGATCACTGTTGAGAGTTTGCGTAAAATAGACTCAACAGCTGAAAGGTAATCTGGCTGAGTAAAAGACTGACTGTTGCCACGCTTGGGGCGGCTGACTCCGCGGGCACTCAGCCGCCAATCTTGACGCACAATCGGGATTTCACTCACAAACAGCTCTCCCGTACTCAGGTCAGTCGCAGCGGCAATAAGATGGTGGGTATCAAAACGCAGCATTAAGATATAAAGATGCTGCTTACGCTCAACATTACGTTCATCAATAAATGTTCCGGGAGTGACGATCCTGACCACCCCGCGTTCAACCAGTCCTTTACCAGGTTCAGTTAGCTGTTCACAGATGGCAACTTTTTTGCCTGCTCTGATCAGTTTATAAAGATAGTTATCTAAAGCATGGTAAGGGATCCCAGCCATTGGAATGCGCCCATCTTTGCCACGCGTCCGACTGGTTAAAGTAATATCTAAAATCTCAGCACCTTGGTGTGCATCATCTAGAAACATCTCGTAAAAGTCACCAAGGCGATACAACAATAGAAAATCAGGATACTCGGCCTTCACTTTGAGGTACTGTTGCATCATGGGTGTTGAAAATTCATCGCGCAACTCGGTCATAGCGACAAAGATATCATGTCTATGCAGAGTGGTCTGTAGCCAGTAGTCTGTTTTTCTAGAAGAAGCTACAATAAAAGAATGCCCAGCTCTGTTGTGTTGCATACCGCTACCCAAACTATCGATGAAGTGTTGCGTTCCCTGAGCTCTAGTCCCCAAGGCCTTAGCTCAACTGAAGCCCATCAAAGACAACTCAAGTATGGAATGAACCGACTGACCGCCAAGTCTGTAAAGTGGTGGGAAGTCCTGCTCCGACAGATCAGATCTCCATTCATGTATATTTTGATGTTTGCTGCGATCTTATCTTTTCTTTTGCGGGAAAGTGTTGATGGCTTGATGATCTTGAGCTTTATCATCGTCAATACTTTACTTGGATTCTTTCAAGAATTTCGCTCTGAGCAAGCTTTAAAAGTCTTGCAGAAATATACAGTCAGTCATGCACGAGTCTTTCGCGACGGCCATGATCGCCAACTTGAAACGCTATCGTTAGTTCCGGGTGATGTCATTTGGTTGGAACCAGGCGATGTGGTGCCAGCAGACGTCAGATTAATTGAGTCAGCAGACCTGCTCATTGATGAGTCAGTCCTGACAGGCGAGTCATTACCAGTTGAAAAAGCAGCCATTGCCTACTCAGGGACGAGCATTTTACGTGGGACAGCCAAAGCAGTAGTAGTGACGATCGGTAAAGAAACTGCCGTCGGAGAGATCGCCAAGTTGACAGTCGAGACAAGGCATTTGAGCAGTTTCGAAAAAGGAATGAAAAACTTCAGTAGTTTTGTATTGAAACTGGTGGTGATTACCTTATTTTTCCTTTTTGTTGGCAATATTTTTATTAAATCTTCAACTGTAAATATTATTGAGCTGCTAATTTTCTCAATTGCCTTGGCAACTGCAGTGATTCCGGAAGCCTTACCACTAGTGATTACATTTTCGCTCTCTAGAGGAGCTGTGAACCTGGCTAAACACAAAGTCGTGGTTAAACGACTGTCTGCAATCGAAGATCTCGGCGGAATTCAAGTGTTGTGCACGGATAAAACTGGCACACTTACGCGTAATGTAATGGCGGTCAGTGATCTCTATGCAGCCGGTGGTCCGGTCAATGATTCGGCAGTTTTCGTTGCCGCTGCGCTGGCAATTCCCACCCAGTCGAAACGACAAGATCCTTTTGATTTAGCCATACTGGAAGCAGTCAAAAATCGACAGCTGCTTTTGCCACAGGTCAAGCATCTAGCCGAGCTCCCATTTGATCCCCAACGGCGACGAAATAGTGTCTTAATAGAAGAAAAAAATACCAAAAAAGTAATTATCAGAGGAGCTTTGGAAGCAGTCCTGCCGTTCTGTCATCACATGCACTCGACCGAACGAGAACAGATTATTGACTGGGCTCAGCGTCAAGGAGTTTCTGGCCGACGAGTGATTGTGATAGCTAGCCGAGTCTATCATCGTGCGGTCACAGCTGATTATAGTATTGAGACAGAAGAGAAACAGCTAGTTTTTATTGGCTGCCTTGCCTTTACAGATCCGTTGAAAACAACCGCGGCTGCCGCAATTGCCAAAGCAAAACAGCTCGGCATTCAAGTCAAGATTTTAACCGGAGATGGGCCAGCAGTTGCTGGAGCAACTGCCAAAGAAGTCGGTCTTATTTCTGATCTCTCACAAGTGACGACTGGGGCTGAGTTTGAGTTGATGAACTTAACCCAACAACACCATGCTGTCTTTACTTGTCATGTGTTTGCTCGGGTATCTCCTCAGCAAAAGTTTGCCATTATTGAGCTTTTAAAAGAGAAGTATGAAGTCGGATATATTGGTGAAGGTATTAATGACGCCCCCGCGTTGAAAGCCGCAAATGTGTCGTTAGTTGTCCAAGGCGCAAGTGACATTGCCAAAGAAGCAGCCGATGTGATTTTACTGCACTCGAGTTTACGCGTCATTATCGATGGAATTCAGGAGGGGAGAGAAGTTTTTGCCAATACCATCAAGTATGTCCGCTTGACGATGGTGTCGAACTTCGGCAATTTTTTTGCTTTGGGAATTGCATCGTTTTTGATTCCCTATCTGCCGATGCTATCAATTCAAATTTTGTTAGTAAATTTATTGACAGACTTACCATTAATTGCGGTAGCGACTGACTCGGTCGATCCTGCAGAAGTCTTACGGCCAGAACGTTATGATCTAAAAGACTTTGCCTTAATTAGTACCTTCTTGGGAAGTATTGCTTCCTTATTTGATTTTCTTTTTTTTGGTTTCTTTTTTAGAATTTCGCCAGGTGCACTCCAAACCAACTGGTTCATCGGCAGTATTTTCTGCGAGCTAGTGTTGTTCTTCTCGTTGAGAACAAAGCTGCCATTTTTCAAAGCCAAAATGCCATCAAAATCAGTAATGATTCTAATGATGATCTCGGCAGCAGTAGCAGTTATTATTCCCCACACGGCTTTTGGTCAGTCGTTCTTTCACTTTCAAAACCCAGGTCACTATCTAGTGCTGACCCTTTCACTGGTGTTTTCATATTTTGTAACGACTGAGGTGGTCAAGTTACTGTACTATCGTGTCTTTGATACTCACCCAGCGCCCTTAGACCATATGGTTTGATCTTTGGCCTGCTTTTACGCAGTTGCAGTTTCCTCCTGTTCGCTTTAGTAACGATCCCTACTGTCCACTGGACCATGCAGAGTTCTTGAGTGGAAAGCTTGACGCAAAACTCATCGTCATTCCTGATCAAAAGCACTTCAGTATCTCGACAGCGGGGAAGAAGTATAAAGAGTTCCCACTTGTGGTTGAGCTGATTAGCTAAACCCTTGATAGAATACCCTCACTATGAATCTCTCCATCGGTACTGTCGAGACGCTAACCCACTTAAAGAAACAGGAGATTCCCTAAATGTCCAATACAAACCTGAGCATCGCAACTCTCATTTAACTGTCCCACTTTTTGATTTTAGCTTTTGTTTTACGCTTCCTTCCCCAAGAAAAGAACGCATTATAGCCGTTCGAGATAGTCTCGGTCGCATTATTTCTTCACGTCCACCTGAGCCAGCATTTGCCTTAGTAGGAGGGGGTGTACCCCGTAACTGAACTTATGCAGTGTCAATTCATCAAAGACGATAATAAACAATGTGGAGCTCAAGCAATTAAAGAGACGATGTATTGCTTTAGCCACAATCCTGACACCCAAGAAGAAAAACATATGGCAGCAGTGAGAGGTGGAACCAATAGCCGAAGTCCACGCCTTGGCTTACCTGCCATAGAACTCAAGAATCCTCATCAGGTAGTTCATCTTTTAGCCGATACCATCAATCAAGTTAGAAGTGGTGAAATTCCGCCTAACATTGCCAATACAGTTGGGTATTTGGCTAGTCACCTTTTGAAAGCAATTGAAGTATCTAATTTAGATCAAAGAGTAGAGATGATCGAAGCTGCTTTGGCGGAACGAAAGTTAGCGACTCGTCATAGGAAAAGATAAAATGAATAACCTCAATTTAGCTAAGGTGTCGACTACTTTAACCCCAAAAGAACGAGCAAAGCTGGTGATTTCTTATCAGTTGAAAGCATTTCAAGACCTGAGTGATGAAGATTTTCAAAAGTATAAAAATGGTGAAGCTGACGACATTCAGCTCTCTGGGTATGCAGAAGTAATGCAGTTGTTAGCAGGTTGCCCGCCTGACCAAGGAAGAGAGTACAACTTTTATATTTCCTTAAAGCAAGAAGTTTGGCAAAAAATAGTTCCTGGTATTCATGACCAAGTGATGCGTTTAACCATACTTGAAGGTAACTTGGCAAATATCAAACAACTTTTGCATACGGCTCCTTTTATTCATCATGCTGTGGAAGAGCTGGAAAGAATGCCAGTAGTGGTCTCAAAAGAGGACTACGACAAAGCAGTGAATGAAAGCAGAGAATATGAACGATCGGTTACTCTGAGTTTGGAAGGGAGATTCAACCTTGTGGAGCAAGAGGCTTATGCTTTATTGGTTACCACAGATCATATAAATCAAGGAGGCGACTTAGATAGTTATTTAGATTACGTGAACGATTTTGGTAAGACTGAGGAGCAGATAGTTGGTGAAAAAATGGAAGAAGTGCAAAAAGGGGTAGACAAATACCTCAAGATGAAGAAGCGGTTTGATCGTGAAGACCCATTCTTTAACTTTTATTCAGATTTTGTTGGACTTAACGAAGAAGAGCTTAGAGCAAAAATAAAGGAAAAATATCCAAACCAATTCACGTTACCTTCTGCTGAGGAGTACGAACGATGGAAACAGACCCTAGAGGATGAGCGAGCTCGACTACTTGAAGCAGTTCAAAAAGGAGAGTTGAAAGCAAAAGAAAAGGGAGTGGAAGCTGGCAGTTATTATGATTGGCCACATAGACATCAGAAATTTGCAGGAGAAGAAAATAGTACTCGTGAGACTTGGAACCCCCTACATGAGGAGTGCATGGAGATTGGGATGTCAGACGGTAAAATAGTATCTAGCAGTCAAGCTAAAAACGGAGATTGGAAACACATTGTTGTGGCTACTTTGCACAATGAAAACACTTTGGGATTTGGTGGCAAGGATGTTGGGAATAGGCGAAGAGAAGGCGTAATTCGTTTATTAAAACATTTCCTACCTTGTGAGCTGGAGGGGAAAAATTTTGATTCAGAAGAGAGGAAAATTAAGCTAGCAAATGATGGGTACAAAAACCTGTTCAGGCTTTTTGTCCAAAAGGCGGAGGAGCTATTGCTTGGCATTGCTGAGGATATGGCTTTAATCAAAGCGGTAGAAGAAAAATACTTCGATGGGATGGAAATAGTGACCGATGAAGAAGATGCCGATTATTTTTCTGTAGGACATTTTGCTAAGCAGGCGAAGGCAATTGCCGAAGGTCATAATCAAGATATTAAAAACATCGAGGCTACTTTTACCAAGCTTAGTTCAGGCTTTTGGGATTACAAACTAGAAGAGATGGATTCTTTTTTGGTGAGTACTGAAACTAAGGTAGACAACGAGGTCTTGGCTAGAAAATTGAGAAACCTAGAGCGTGATGCGGAGGAATGAGATTTGAACCTGATGCAAAATTAAAAACACATTGATCATTCCGCTTAAAATCGTTTCAGCATGTAAGAATTCAAGGCGAGTCAGATGAAGCCGTTTGCTGATAAATAACTATTCTGTTATCCAAGCTTTAATATCTTTGCAAGTAAAAGTTCGCTCAGCATTTTTATCTAAATCAAAAGCGTTGATACACCATTGTGCTTCTGGGTGCCACTGGGTTGTGATGAAAACCAACTCTCTTGGAATTATGTTTCTAAGTGAAGTTTTGCCTTCCCAATTTGTGTAGAGGATACGAACAGATTTTTCTTTTTCCATATAACTTCCCAGTATAAATGGAAAAAATGAAACTCGTTAGCGCTAGTTGATAACGATTAAGCTTTAAGATTACTTAGTGCGCTGTTGATGTCATTGATCACAGGCATAGCAAAAACCTCATGTTCTTGCACAACAGCAATGATTTTATCGATATAACTTCCAAGAACTTGGATTGCTACTTCAGCTGGAGTAAGGTGCTGTGTATCAATGGTTACGTCAGCGTGATGATATAAATCTTGGTGGGTAACTCTTTGGCCACCAATTTGGTAAAGATCACCATATCTAGCAAAGTCTCTCTGTTTCCTAATTAAGATCTCATCCAAATCAACTTGTCTGTTTTCGCGCTCACCAACTCGTTGTGCTGCAACCAGAGGGTCGAGTTTGAGTAGTACTCGCAAATAGGGAACAGCTAGGAATTCAACGCCTGTTATGGCTGATTGCAATTGGTCAAGACTAAGAGATAGTACCGCGAGTTTTGATTCCCAGACAAAACCTGGCTGTTGCAAGGCATCGCTCAGTGTCTTTTGATCAACAATATAGTCCCAAACAGTGTCAATTTGACCTGTTTTTCTCTGGTTTGTTTCTACGGCTGCACTAAATTTGGCTAAAATATCACCTTTTGCACCTTGCTGAATGCCCTCCTCCAATATCGCAGAAACACCAGGTAAGCCCTGAGTACTAAAAACTTCTTGATACTTTTCTAGAAAAGATTGATATTGGTGGTCTTGACTCAAACTTGCACGTTCTTGTTGAAATAAATCAAATCGATTGGCCAAACCTCTAAAATACCTTCCCCCAGAGATAATAGGCAATTTTAGTTGTTCTGCCAATATCTTTGAGGTGGTACTAGCACCCGTGCCAGCAGTTTCACCTGTTATCATGATCCGTGGCTTAAGTTGTGTGTCGGGGCTGTTAGACATAACTTATTCTTAATAAGTTGAGATTTACCCAGCGTGGCATTGTACAACAAATGTAATAAAAAGATATACTTTGTTCTACTATTTAATCTAGAGACATGCTAAAATAGTCAGGATCGAACTCGCTAAAAAAAGCGTTACAGTACAATAATTACTATAATTACTATAATTACTATGAGTCTTAATCACGAAAGAAGAATTCCAGCTAATCCCCAGGGTGAACCTAATGATGATAAATTATCGCGTATTGATGATTATATAAGGGATCATATTGGTATTACTCCCACTAAATATGCCTCTGAAGAACAAAAAGCTTGTCCACCTATTGATTTAGCTCAAACCGCTCAAAGACTAATGGCTCAGGATCACCAAAGAACGTATGGCGGATTTTCTCAGGGTTTTTCTAGTGATTTTGATCAAGATTTTGTAACCAGGGTACTGGGCGAGTATAGAAGCGACATGGTTAAGGTCCCTGCTGATTATGGTGCTGTCCCAGGTGCAGATATTGATGATTACTTTAATGTGGGTATCAACCGTCAGTATGAGCTGATTAGAGATGAGGTCTTAGATAGCTCTGAGGAGCAAAGTGTAGCCTCTACTTTTTTGCACGTTATTGAGAAATATAGAAGTAGAGTGGGTATTGAACCTTGGGAAGCAGCGCGTCTAGCTATTCGCTTAATTCGGAAACAGATGCCGTCAATGATTGAGAGATCACGTCAGCTCTCTTTGGATAAAGCCGTTGATAAAAGACTTATTACTCGCCAAGTTTTTTTAGAATTCTTAAACTCACAAGCATTTGAGCTTCATCTTCAAATGTTAGCTGCTGAAATTCAGGAAGGTCGCAACCTAACTTTAGCTTTTAACTATTTGCTTAAAGAAGGGGAAGAAGTTACCAAACAGAAAGATGGTGGTTTGGAAATGTTTGATGAGGACTTTCAAAAATTATGCGTGGTGTATCACCTTGCTGAACGACCTTATACCAAAGCAGAACTATTGATGGGTCAAGAACTACTCGATAACGACCCCAACTTCAAAGCAGCTCTGATCGTGTTTCATTATCAACTGATGAAGTTTATCGCAGGATATTTGGCAAAGCATCCCGAAAGACTTGCCCATAGTTTTGAGTTCATGACTGAAATCTTTTTAACCGTTGAGGGCGAGGGCGGAGAAGTAACTTTAATTCCCAATCCAAAGCTGATGAAAGTTGTTTCTAGGAATGTAGTGCCTGCCATTGCACGAGCTTACTTGGCAGATGGTGCAACCGATCTGACTGAGCAGCATATTGCCCAGGGGGCAGTTACGGCTAAAGACTTACTTTTGTTCCAAACTTTTATTGGTGAGTTCCATGCGCCAGAAGATGCTGAGGATGGTGTTTCGTTGCATAGTTTTTTCAGTCAAACTTGTCCAGCCATGCAGCCTTTTTCTAAAGCTCTGATTGAAGCGTTGCCACCTATCTATCGTAACTGTAAAGATAAAAATATAACAATAAAGGAGTAAACCATGCCTAAACCAGAACACGCACGTCTTCCATTATGGGAAGATAAAACACCAGATGACCAAAGTGAAACCTTGAAAAGAATGATGATGGATCTTTACACCTACGTCCTAAATGAACCAATGACGAGGATAAGCGCAATCCTGGATGAGCATGTCCCAGCTGATCAAAAAGAAGCTGACGACATTCAACATATTCGAGAGCTTATGGAAGAAAATGCCAACTTGCTCAATATGAACTGCGAAAATGGTCATTTTACTGGTTCGGCCTTAGTTGTTGATCTTAAAGAAAGTAGATTTCTTTTGCATTTGCATAAGAAGCTCAATCGTTGGTTCCAATTTGGTGGCCATCCTGATTTTGAAACAGATTTGTCACAAGTAGCTTTAAGAGAAGCAATTGAAGAAACTGGCTTAACAGACCTTTACTATTTTCCAACCTCTCATCAAGTAAAACCACTCGATATTGATGTTCATGTTATTCCAGAGCGAAAAGGCCAGCCAGAACACCCACACTTAGACTTTAGATATGTTTTGGTAACTAATAAACCTAACCAACTTTTCGCAGAGAGGGAAGACGAGTCAGCAAACTTCAAATGGTTTAGTTTTGCCGAGGTCGAAGAAGTAGAAGGATTAGTTGACTCTGCTTTATACCGCTTTATATTAAAAGCTAAGCAGCTAGTTGAAGCAGAAAGGTAGAAATATGTTAAAGCACGAAGTAATTTCGGTCACTCCAGCAATTGTTGATATTGCCTGCGATCTCACGGGCAGAGAACAGGTCTATCTTGAGCTTTGTGCTTTACTTTCTTGTAAGCCAGGTGAATGGAAGGCTGTCCATGATAAAGAGCTCATTGAGCAACTGTTGGGATTAGTGGCACAAGTGGCGAACTTTTCAATTGATGAAGACTTTGAGTCACTGAGTACAACTGAGGGTGTCGATATAGCCGCGGGGTCAACGGGCCTAAATATGCTTTCTGCTCTCACTAAAATACAACGAAAATCGTCAGCAATCGTTTCGACCGTAGGAGCTGATGAAAAAGGAAATCCTGATGCAGTCTCGGCATTCTTCACCAAAGATGTTGAGCGAACTGGTATTTACCAATACGCTATTCCAAAAACAGGTGTAAATCCATTGGTTCTGGTTTTCTCTCATAAAGAACAACCAGACAAAGTAACCGCAATGCACCCTGGTGTAGCTTCTCAACTTGAAACATTGCCACCATCAACTGATAAATCTAGAGTGGTTCATGTTGATGCGTATGACTTACAAAGAGAGCCAGCAGCTTTAACATTGGATAACCTCATCAAATCAAATAAGCCACCAATTGCTTTAGGTTTGGGAAACCCATCTATCTTACAAGGTCAACTTAAAGAGCGAATTTTAGGGTATATAGAGAACCGCCAGGTACATTACCTAATGGGCAATGCAGAAGAATATGCGGCGCTTTTGGGGACTGACACTGTAACCTCACTTGAGCAAGCTATGAGTCTTAATTTAGGAAGATTAGCGCCTTATGTGCTCATTACTCTAGGAGAGAAAGGCATCATTGGTTTTGATCATGGTAAGGCAACATATCAGCGACCTTTCCGTCAAGAAAAACCAGTAAATACTTCAGGAGCAGGTGATACCGCTGCGGGTGTATTTCTTTCAGGGATTTTGGCAGGCCAAGATTTTGCCTTAACACTCAAAGAAGCAGCTTATTTCTCTTCAAGGATAGTCGGAATGTTGGCAAGTAGATTTGCCAATGGTCGAGAAGCTCTGTATAGACGCAATCACATTGATACGATCTCGATTGATCCTGAAGAATAAAGCTGAACACAGCGTTGAGTTTATTGGTTTTCAGTGTCAAACTTAAGGCTATCGAAAATAGGATAATTTTATGTACCTCAAAATAGGCTTTATTGGATGTGGCAGATGGGCTCAGCAAACATACCTTCCGTTTCTCAAAAACAACTCATCATTAGAACTGGTTGCACTGTCTGGTTCATCTAGAACTGAAAATGGTGTGGCACTTGCTAGTAAATTGGGCTTTACTCAATTTTATGACGACTGGAAGAAAATGCTAGCCAAAGAAAAGCTAGATTTAGTGTTTATTACTACGCCACACACTCTTCATTATGAGCAAATTAAAGGCTGCTTAGAAAACAATATACATGTGCATGTCGATAAACCTCCCGTTCTTCACTTTGATCAAGCGACTGAATTATTGAAGCTGGCTAACGAAAAAAAATTAGTTGTAAGCGTACACTCCCAACGAAGATTTTATGAGGAATATAAAAGTGTTAAATCACTAATAGAAAAAGGAGCCTTAGGAGGGATTCAATTCGTTCAAGGGGATTTTGGACAGCAACTTTTTGATGATTTCAGAGGAAGTTGGCGATCTAACCCAGAACTATCTGGTGGTGGAATCATGATTGATAGTGGGTATCACTTGCTAGATAGCATTTTATTCATGCTAGGTAAGGTGGAACCTAAGTCAGTAGTAATGCTTAGTAATAGGGGTGAGTTTCAAAGTGATACTTTTAGCACCCTATCTTGTCAGTTAGAAACAGATTGCTTGATAACTCTCAATGTGATCAGAGGCTTGCCTCAAAATGTTGCCACTGAACGAGTCCAGATAGTCGGTACAAAAGGGTGGGTTTTAATCTCAAGGGATAGAAGAAATGGCAAAACGAATTTAACTTTTGAAGTATATGACGTTGATGGAAATCAAACTAACTTTTTAAGTGAAGAGGTTTTAGTTGTGGACAGAGTAGCCCCATTACACAATTTAATTAGTGCTTTGAGTAAGGAAAGAAATGTTGATTCTTCTCTGGAACAATCACTAACAACGGTGCAGATCCTAGAGGCAGGTTACAAGTCTTTAAAAACGAATCAATTAGTTCAATTAAGAGCTTAATCTTTGTGGTTAAAACTCAAACAAGTCTTTGACTTTAACTCGCAGTGCTTTAGCCAACTTTTCTACGTTATCTAAACTGATATTTCTTTCACCGCGCTCAATCATTCCGAGATATGAATCAGTAATATCAGCGTCCTCCGCGACATCAACAAGAAATTTATTTTGTTTGATTCGAATTTGACGTATCTTTTCACCAAACTTCACTCTGATCGGTGTTTTATAGCTCAAGGCTTTTGCCATACTTCAAGGCTAAAGCCATAGTGCGAGAATTCAAAACACGCTGCGTTGCTTTTCGATGAAATTACTGTTATATTCGAACTCAGCGTTTACTAAAAAGGAGATTTATATGAAAAAAGTATTGATTGGCGGAGTCATCATTATCGTCATCTTATTCATTATCGGTGCTGCTTCTGGTGGAAGTAGTAAATCCCAAAAAGTGGGAGAGAATGGCCAACCAAGTAGCCCAAGCACTCAGGAACCCCCCTCACAGCCAACAAACGTAACATATAAAGTTGGAGATCAAATTAAATCTGGGGATTACGTGGTTTCTGTGAATTCTGTACGAAAAAGTACGGGCTCACAATTCATGAAGCCAAAAGATGGTTCTGTTTACATTATTCCAAATGTCACCGTTCAAAATAATAGTTCGGACAAAACGACAATTAGTAGCTTGCTCCAAATGTATATTAAGGACAGCGAAGGGAATAAATATAGTCCAGCTCTTACGACAGACGCTACAGGGAAAGTTGACGGGGAACTGCTCGGTGGTGAGAAAGTAAAGGGAGATGTCGGATTTGAAGTACCTAAAACGGCTACAGGACTAAAGTTTTATTACACAGCAGCTTGGCTGACTGGCCAGAGTATTACGATTGATTTAGGTCAGTAAGATTTTATCCAAATGATTTTTGAAATCCCCAGGTTTAGGCTTGGGGATTTTTTATGGCAAGAAGTCTCTCCATTACGGTGTAAAATCAGATCTCAAGGGATTGAGATTATGGATATAGAAAAAGTTATTTTTTCATTGTTTCAAGAAGCACAAAAGAAAAGTGGTGTTCAATATTTATTTGCTTTAGTTCGAGTAAGTTCTATTGAAGTATATGAAGTTGATCCCCTAATTGTTTTTCAAGAAAGGGTTTACTCTGGTGAAATTACTAGACAAGAAATCACCTCATCGGAAGTTTTTTGGGCATTGGTGACGAACTAATCTAGGATACAAGGTGGTTATAGGTACAACCCTTATGTTTTTTGGGCAAAGGAAAGTGATAATTACCTTGAAGAGTGCAAGAAACTTATTCATAAGGATCTGGCCGCAATTTTAGAGAACCTTTTTCCCACTAATAGTGACCAGGTTACTGACAAACAAGAAGACTTCTTACACAAACTTCTCAAGCATTTCGATGTCCGTTTAAGATCTTTTCTTCACGAACCTCGTTATAACAGATTACCTGGTTTCATGGTGTTAGAGCTTCTGGCGAAAAAACCAAAAGGTCTTTATGGATTCAAAATGCATTTTTCTAATGGGTCAGCTTCTGAATTTACGAGAAATAAAAAAGGTACTATGGCGATCAATTTATTACTAGATGCATCTGGGTTAGGTTTCATGGAAGGGAACTTGGATGAACTGAAGCAAGAGTGGTACATAGGTGAGAAAAGATTATTTGAAGTTGGCTTACCAGGTCGATACAACGAACCTCAAGAATGGATGCCGATTATTTTTCCAGGTGATTCTGGAAAATTACAGGAAGAAGCTTTAGCAGCCACTGAAGATGAAAGGATACAAAGAGTACTTTTTTACATGTTTTGCACTGGCTATAGAGCTATAGAATTTGTTGCTAAGATGGCTGTCAAATTAGAAAAAAAACATACTTTGTTGCCAGGTGGAGTTCATTTGGAAATGGTAACTCAAGGTGAAGAAGATAGAAACTTTGATAATGTTTTTATTTATGATGGGACACTTTATTTAGAGAGTTCTGAAATAGAGAAAATAAAAGAAGGTTTGGATACGATTCAAAGATCATTGGATGGAATTGCTTTTGCATTTGAGAAACCAGTGAAATGGCAATATAAATATCTAATTCATGGTCATACCCCAGGCTATTCTTTTCCTCGACCAAAAGACATGACTTTTTTACGAAATTTACTGACTGCTGCGCAAAAAGAAAATGACATAACGATAGACTCAGCGATCAACTGGCATAAATTGGGTCATTTAACAGACAATAAATTGAACGCATTTCTGTGCTTTCACATTTCGATTGAGGGATTGGCAGTCAAGTTAGCAAAGGGAGAACTTGATGCGAGTAAATTTTTTCAGTTAGTAAAAGAAAAAAAGGAAGATAAAGAAAAAAGAATGAAAGAAGTATTTGATAAATACTATCAAGCTTACTATGCTTCTGATCTACAAACTTTAATTGAGAAATCCTATTTTGAGGGTATTAAAAGTATTACTGAAGATATGAGGAGAGCTTTTAGTGCCGTATTTGGAAGTGGTAATCCAGTCATAGATGAGTACTTTAGAGGTAAAGAAAGTATAAATACAATGAGAGGTGATCTCGCTCATGGAGAACTGTCAGATTGGCACTATGATGAGTATATGAAAGTTTGGAGTAAGCTAGGAAGAGTTCAAGAAATTTCAAAGGCTTTTATTACCAGAGTTTTGTTGAGAATTCCTCCTGGTGAAGACAGGCCACGTTATTCAGGGCGTTCTGTTCTTTCTATGAGTATGGATCGACCCAATTCGACCTTGGTAGCAACTAGACCAGATGTGTTTCCGAGAAAAGATTGGAGGATCCAACCTGAATGGATTGAATAACTTTTAATTGAGATTGGAGATTGAGAAAAATATGCCGACATTAGATTTAGATAAAATACGTGGTAGTGGGAAATTGACAGTTGGGGAAGCAATTGAACGTCTGAAAAAAGACCCTAACGATCCCGATCCTGAAATACAGAAATTTAAGAATTCCACTGAGGAACTTTATAAAAGTTTTATTCCCATTGCTGAGGAACTCAGACAAATTGTAACGGCAGCTCATGAATCTCAGTTTGTAGAGATCATGAAGTCCATCAAACCAACTTTAGGTTTATATTCTGCGTTCGCCACTTCGATTAAATCTGATATGGTTGGAATAGCTGGAGCCATGAAAAAGATTCAAGCTGATTATGTGAGGCTTAGTTTCCCAGCTAAGGCAATTGTCGAGAGTATTGCTAGTTGGCAAGCTCCTTTAATTTATCCTGTTTTTTCACAAAAAAATGATCTAGATTTCTCCACCAATCCCATTAAAGAAACCGCGGTAGTGAAGACTTTGCCAACGAAAACTTACGCGGAAGAACTTTTAGAAGAGCAAAATAGAATTCTCAAACACATAGTTCGTCTCAAAGAAGATACGCCGCAAGTGAAAAGGGACTTTTTCGTCTTTGATGAAGAAACAGGCAGTTTTGTAATGAAAGTAGTGAAATGGGTCGGATTCAATCTGAATACACAAAGAGGAGAAGATGGAATGAATATTTTCTTTTCTGTTTTACTTGAGATCCTAGACGAAAGTGGGGAGGTTGCTGGTCAATTTCTCCAAGTGGGAGTTCCATTTACTACGCTTATAAATAAATTAAGAATGAAAAACCTTCGTGATGTGAGTCGAGATTGGATAAAGAATACCAAAAGCAATTTAATTCATAAAAAACTTAAACCTTCTAAATTAGATCAGCTAGTTATTTTATCTGACTACGAAAACGAGATTGATGGTTTCTACCTCAAGATCAGACTTCCTTTGAATCTAGAAACATAATTTCCCCTAAATTCTTCCGTGATACACCATAATTAGACTTCTGTAATCTGGAAAGTCGTTATTGACTTCTTTTTGGCGTATCACCAGCGTTCAACTCATTGATGAATAGAAAGAGAGTTGAATATGGAGATAGACGAATACAAAACCAAAACATTGAATATAGCTGCTTTTCTTCACACTTCAGGACTGCGGCTGACAAAAACAGTAAGACTCGATAGAGAAGTCTTCTTTATTTTTACCCCTAAAGAACAAGCACAAAAATTGGTTGATGACTACTTGGCAGGTAAAGCAACAGTCGACCCAAGAGAGCTTTTTGCGAGGTTGAACGACCTACGTGACCTAATTTTTGCAGGAGGTAGAAATGAATGAATCAACTCCTCTGAAAATCAGAGCTTTTGGAAAGATGGTAGATCGAGATGAAGCCTACCAAATCATCATCAATGACAAACTCTGTGAATTTGTATATGCAGCCAATACTGATGGATTAGAAGATTTATTGCTATATGGGTGGAAGTCTCTTGAAGAATGGAGTGATCAAGAACTTGAAGATTTTATAGATGAATTATGTGTTGAAAATCAGCCAGGGGGTCAATATGACTGACCATAGTAAACCATTCCCAGGCTTTCCTCCTGAACCAGTGACAAACTATTGGCCATACCCCAAAGCCCTTAACGGGTGGTGGAAGGCTCTCACTCCGACAGAACAAAAAGTTCTGGATTACATTCTAAGGCACACTTGGGGTTATCAGAAAAATGCCGATGCCATTTCGTTAAGTCAGTTTATTCATGGCATAACAAAAAGAGATGGAACGATTGTTGATGGGGGAACTGGAATTAAAAACCCCAAAACGATAAGAAAGGCTCTTCAAGGACTGGAAGCTAAAGAGTTTATTACTCAAACCTTCATTCAAGGAGGAGCAACTGTGTTCCAACTGAAAATTGACCCCTCCCAAGAAATGGTAGGAGTACCAAAAACTAATACCACTCCCATACCAGAAAGTACCTTTAACCCCTCCCAAACTTTGGCACCCACAATAAATAAAACAATAAAAGATAACAATATAAATTCCCCTACGGGACAAGAAACTCAAAAATCTCCTAAAACAGAAATCACTTTGCTTATTGGTTACCTTTCTCAAAAGTTAGGTGGTGTGAGATTCCCCAACTATGGAAAGCAAGCTAAGTATGTCAAATCAATGTTAGACGCTGGCTACGTTGTCGATGACATTACCTGGGCGATTGACCAGATGTACGAGAACCCGTGGTGGCGTGATAACAGCTTCGATCTAAAAAATGTGGCTGATGAGATTCCCAAACTAATGACGAGAACCGTAAAGGGGAAACAAAAATGAAAGATCTCTTTGACGGTGGTTCCAGTACACGTTTTTCAGGAAAGATTGTTCCTCCAATGGAGGCTCGCAGGATCCTTGAGGAAAGTGGTTTGACACGGGCTGAGGGTATCGGCTGGGTTCCAACTGCACTCTACGAAAAATCAATAAAGAGTGGCCTTTTAGTAAATAGAAACGGGTGGCATTCTTTTGCAGTTCCTGAAATTGAAGAGGTGCGAGTTTTAGGGCACCGAGGACGTACACCAATTACCAAAAGTCAAAAAAAGAAAGATATTCAAGCAATAAATCGATTTTTTGAAGAGAAAGAAGAGCAGGAATTACTGTTAAATAACCCAGCACTACAAAGTCTTTTTAGTGAGGAAGTGGGTTCCTCATGAACAGAATTGCCCCGATCACTTTCAGCTTTGTTTATTCAGATCAGGAAGATAGTCAGGTCAGGTTAAAGACGGCATATGGTCGAATTTTTGCTTTAGCTCGTCAAAGGATAATTGACAGGAATAGTACACAAAAGTACACTAAAATACATGAAGACAATGAGCGACCAAGCCAATCAACAACCAGAATTTCTGACAATAGAGGAAGTAGCCGAGAGGCTGAAAGTGACCAAAGTAACTCTCTACAGGATGGCTCGCAAAGGCAAGATTCCAGCAGTGAAGTTCGGCAAGTCATGGCGGATCAACAGTCAGTTACTGGAGGAATTACTCAAGGGCAAGGAAGTTAAATAAATATGTCAGATAGTTTAATTCAACAATCTTTAACAGCAGGACTTTATGCCAGAGTTTCTACTGGGAATCAGGAAGAAGAAGAAACCATTGATTCTCAAATTGAAGAGATCAAGCAAAAGATCGTCGTGGATGGGAATTTTCTGCCTGAAGAAAATGTTTTTACTGATGATGGATGGAGTGGTTCAATTTTTATAAGACCTGGCTTAGATGCAATGAGGGATGCTGCTCTAGCAGGAGCATTCCAGATATTGTATGTCTACGATCGAGGAAGACTTTCTAGATTATATGCACATCAAGAGGTTTTAATCGAAGAACTAAGAAATCGAGATATTCAATTTTTTACTCTCCATGATATTGCTGCAAAAACTGATGAAGAGAGAGTTATGCAAGCAATGCAGGGCGTGTTCCACGAATATGAAAGAGTGAAGATTGCCGAAAGATTTCGTAGAGGGAAGTTATATAAGGCCAGACAAGGTGTACTAATCAATGGGTCTGCCTTGTATGGCTACAACTACATCAAGAAAACGGATACAACTCCAGCACACTACGAAGTCAACGAAGATGAGGCCAGAGTAGTAAAGATGGTTTTTGAATGGGTTGGCATTGATGGCCTTTCTTTACGAAAAGTCAGGGAAAAACTTTATGAATTGAAAATTCCCCCAAGAAAAAGGAAAAGTGAGTTTTGGACTAAAGGGCCAATTGTGAGAATGCTTCAAAATGAAGCCTACTTCAATGGAGTCGTGCACTACTACAAATCTGAGGCAGTTGTTGCAAAGCACCCGATTAAAAATAATAAATACAAAAAAGTTAAACGTACGAGTAGAAAAGTACGACCAAAAGAGGAGTGGATTCCCTTCAAAATGACCCCAATACTTGACGAGAATGGCTTATTTCAGAAGGTGCAACTGATTCTAACGAATAACAAAAGGTATGCCCGTAAGAATAGAAAATACGACTACTTGCTTTCAGGCTTAGCTTATTGTGAATGTGGTCAGCGAAGAGTGGGAGATGGCTACAGTAAAGGTGGAAATCATTACTATCGGTGTGCAGAACGTATTTATAAATTCCCAATGGAAAAGAAGTGCAAGGCTCATGGCGTAAATGCAGTTATTCTTGATGGGTTTTTATGGGTGGAGCTTCAAAAATTTCTTACTGACCCAGAAACATTAAAAGAGCAGGCTAGAGATTGGTTAAGGAGAGCAGCATTGAGAAGTTCAGTTGATGAACAAGCCCAAAAGAAGTTACTAACAGGCTTAAATAAAATTGGTGAGGAAGAACTGCGCTATGCCAAAGTTTATGGTTCTGGAACTCTTGAGTTTGAACAATTTGAAACTCTGATGAAGGACTTAAAGAAGAAAAAGCAGTCTTACGAGGCTCAACTAAAGGAAATGGATGTAGTCAAATCGGCTAATGTTATTGATGAAAGTCAGATAGATGTCTTATGCGAAGAAGCTCAAGCAGTGTTTCGAGAATTAGATCTCGAGGATAAAAAGAAGACTATTCACGATATAATCGACAAAATTGTTATTCATGATGAAGGAAAAGTGCAGGTAATGGGACATGTCCCGCTATTTGCCCAGAACATGGCATATGAATCTCTCCATCGGCATCGTCGGTCTCCCCAACGTTGGCAAATCAACTTTATTTAACGCACTGCTCAAGCAGCAGGTGGCGCTGGCGGCAAACTATCCGTTTGCTACGATCGAGCCCAACGTCGGTGTGGTTCCAGTACCTGATACTCGATTGAAGAAGTTGGCAGAAGTCGTCCATTCTGACAAAATCGTGCCGGCAATCGTCGAGTTTGTCGATATTGCTGGACTCGTCAAAGGTGCGAGTAGTGGTGCTGGTCTTGGCAATAAATTCTTGTCTCACATCCGCGAAACCTTGGCAATCTGTCATGTTCTACGTGGATTTACTGATGCCGATATTATTCGTGAAGGAAGTGTCAATCCAGTTGCCGACCTGGAAACCATTCGTACTGAGCTGCAGCTGGCCGACCTTTCTACGCTGGAAAAACAAAAAGCTCCTAAAAGTGGAGCAAACTCGGCTGAAGCCAAAACTTGGCCAATCGTCGAGAAGCTCAAAGCCGCAGTCAGTGCCGGCAAGATGGCATACACCGTAATCGAGACTGAAGAAGAAAAGACTGTTGCCAAACAACTCTCTCTCCTAACGGCTAAGCCAGAACTCTTTGCCGTCAATGTTGATGAGGCTGATCTGGGCAAAGCAGCTGCAGTTCGCGCTGAGTATGCCAAACAGCTGAGTGTAGATGCCGATCAAATTGTGGTTATCTCAGCTAAAGTTGAGAGTGAGCTAGCTGCGCTTGCAGAAGAAGACCAACAGTTATTTTTGGAAGAGCTAGGTGTTAAAGAGAGTGGTCTGGAACGTTTAATTCAGTCAGCCTACGCCACACTTGGTTTACAGAGCTTTTTGACTGCGGGTGAAAAAGAAGTCAAAGCCTGGACAGTTCGATCAGGCGCCAACGCAGTTGAAGCTGCTGGCGAGATTCACACTGATTTTATGAAGAAGTTCATCCGCGCAAATGTTTCTTCATATGCTGACTTTGTAGCCTGTAGTGGGTGGAAAGGTGTGCGTGAGCAGGGGAAACTCCGGATTGAAGGCCGAGACTATATGATGCGTAAAGACGATGTTGTCGAGTTTATGATTGGTAGTTAAAGTTTTCTACGCTTCACGCTACGGTACATATTTATACTCATCGTATTATCAATCAAAACAGAGGAGGCTCATTTCACCAATCTCAAAACTTCATCTTGTGATAAAATAGACAAATCTTCGCCCTGTGCCATAAGTTGGCATATCCAATATATCTGGGCGATGAAAGGAATGATATGGATACCGCTAAAAGAACTTACGAGCTGACCTACGTTTTGTCAGGGACACTGACCGATAACGAGATCACTCAGCTTAAATCTCAAGTTGAACAACTGTTAAAAAAGTTCAAAGTAGATATTCTCAAGAATGAAGATTGGGGTCGCAAGAACCTCGCTTACACAATTGTTCACGAAGGTAAGAAACAAAACGAAGGAGTCTATACTCACGTTGTTTTCGATCTGGAACCTGAGCAAGCACCAGTGTTTGAGCGTGAGCTCTACCTGATGAACATTATCATCAGACACTTGTTAGTTGTAAGTGAAGGTATTGAAGTAGAAGCAGCTTCTGAGTAATAAAAGGAGAGTAGTATGTCAGCACGTTCTCTAAACAAAGTTATGCTCATTGGAAATCTCACTCGAGATCCAAACATGCGTTATACCCCAACCGGCTCTGCTGTGTGTAGCTTTAGTATCGCAACAAACAGAAGCTGGACCCCAGCCGATGGTGGTGAAAAGCAAGAAAAAGCTGATTACCATAACATCGTTTCTTGGTCAAAACTGGCTGAAGTTTGTGGTCAATTACTGCACAAGGGTGACAAAGTCTATGTCGAAGGACGGATGCAGACGCGCGAGTGGCAGAATAAAGAAGGTCAAGATCAACGCACCACAGAAATTGTGATTGATAACATGATCCTTTTAACTAGCCGTGGCGGAGTGAGTCAAGCGACTGATGATATGAGTGCTGGTACAACTGATGACTCAAGTTCAGCTCCAGCTGCTCAAGCATCAAAATCAACAAAAATACCAAAGAAAATTGAAGAAGTGCCAAGTGATGACGTGAGTAGCATCGAAGACATTTCTGAAGATATTCCATTTTAAGGAGACATTATGTCAAAAAATATTGAAATGAACTTTACCTATAAAGATCCAAAAACGTTACGTCGATACATGACTGATCAAGGCTATATTCTTCCTCGTGCAAAAAGTGGCTTAACTCAAAAACAACAGAAAAGGCTGGCTCGCGCTATCAAGCACGCCCGTCATCTTGCCTTGTTGCCATTTACTCAAACGCTTTAATATTGAGTGGGAATCAGGCTAGCTTTCCAAGATTTCACCCACTACAATTGAGCAGCTATGTCCAACCAGGGTAATACAGCTCGCCAACTCATCATCTCTATCTTGCTCGTCACGATAGGTGGTCTCTTGGGCTACAAGCTCCGTGGAAATGAAAATATTCCTGGACTGAGTCCTTTAGTTTCTCGATTTACTCAAACAAAATTTAAGAACACTGAACAGCCTACTCAATATAAAGATGTCAACTTTGGTCAATTCTGGGATGTGTGGAAAATTCTTGACCAAAATTACATTGATCCAGAGAAGATGAAGCCAGAAACCATGGTCGATGGGGCAATCAAGGGGATGACTGCCTCTTTGGGTGATCCATACACGATGTATCTGCCACCAGATGATCAGAAGCGAAGTCAAGAAGATCTGCAGGGTTCATTCGGTGGAGTCGGCATCCAACTTGATTATGTCGATAACGTTTTAGCGGTTGGCGTGCCATTGAAAGGTTCGCCTGCAGAAAAAGCTGGTATTAAGGCTAAAGATCTAATTCTCCACATTAAAGATGATAAAACTGACAAAGATACTGATGGCATGTCTATGTATGACGCCATGAACTTAATCAGAGGTCAAAAAGGGACACAAGTCACCTTGACTCTGCTTCGTCCAGAAGAGAAAAAAGACAAGTTCCCAGTCACTTTAACTCGAGACGAGATCATCATTCCATTTGTTGAGCTGGCCTATATTGATCTGCCAAATGGTAAAAAAGTGGCTCACATTATTTTAAGTCGTTTCGGTGACACTACTCAGCATCAGCTTGATGACATTATCATTGATATTCGTAAACAGTCGCCCAAAGTATCAGGCATTATTTTAGACATGAGAAATAATCCAGGGGGTTATCTGGATGGCGCAGTTGATGTCGCCAGTGAGTTTATTAAAGATGGTCTGATTGTTACTCAACAGGGAAGAACATCGAGTCATCAATACATGTCTAAAGGCTATGGTCGACTGGCGGACTACCCAATTAACGTTGTTGTTAACGGAGGGAGCGCTTCTGCCGCTGAGATCGTGGCTGGCGCTTTACGTGATCGCAAAGGTGCTCAACTGATTGGTGAGAAGACGTTTGGCAAAGGAACTGTTCAAGATGCCCTCCAGCTTCCATCTGGAGCAGGCTTGCATGTCACGATTGCCAAATGGATTTTGCCCAAAGGTGACTGGATTCAAAAGACTGGTATTCCAGTCAACACTGAAGTTAAAGACGATAAAAACACCCCAGCAGATGAAGTCATTGATAAGGCAAAGCAAGAGTTCGCCAAGTAAAGCCAACTGAAATCGATTACTCTTCCGTATGTGATACGGGCTTAACCTCGGCCAAAAGTTGCTCTCTAACAGTCAGTAGTACGTTTTCTAAATAGCCTTCCATGATTGACTCAAGACTGTACCAAGATTCATTAATGCGATGGTCGGTAACCCGATTTTGTGGATAGTTGTAGGTGCGAATCTTCTCGGCTCGCTGCGCTCGCCCAATCACGCTCCGGGCTTGTCCTAATGTTGCTAGTCGTTCTTCTTCTTGAATCTCCCAGAGTTGTCCACGAATCATCTCCAAAGCAATCTCACGGTTTTGAGCTTGGCTGCGTTCTTGGCGAGAGCTGGAAGTAATGCCAGTCGGGACGTGGGTTAAGCGAACAGCCGAGTTGACCTTGTTCACATTTTGACCACCCGCGCCACCAGCGCGCATGAACTGCCACTCAAGGTCACTTTCTTTTAGCTCGACAGCAGTTTTTTTAACTTCAGGAATGACGGCCACACTCGCAGTAGAGGTGTGAATTCTGCCTTGTGACTCAGTCGCAGGAACACGCTGAACTCGATGTACTCCAGACTCAAAACGAAAAATTTCGTAGGCAGACAGGATCGTAGGTTCGCCTTTAAGTTTGAGCTCAGTTTTGCCCTTCACTTTCATTGTCATCTCATCAAGATACTCAGTTTGCAAAGTTGTGGTCTCAATGTATCGTTCATACATCCGGAGGAGGTCACCACCCCAAATTTTGGCTTCATCACCACCGGCACCTTGACGAATTTCTATTACACAATTGGTAATCTGGACGACCCCAGCCACCTCCTCGCTGCTGCCATCTTCAAGTTGGACAGTAGCTTTTTGAAGTGCTTGATACTCCTGGTTGAGCTGAATTAACTCTTGGGCTGCTAAATCTGCTAAGTCAGGATCCTGAAGAAGTGCTTGGTTTTCAGCAATTTTTTCCTCGAGGAGTTTGAGCTGGTAGGCGTAGGGATTATTATCGTACATAACTTTACTCTAGCCGAGCCGATACAAAAACACCAGCATGCCGTACGCATCCTGGTGTCTCAAATGGCTTAAGTTAAGCAGCTTTTTCAACTTTTCTGGTTTGAGTCTTTAAACGAGTCTGCTCATTTTGCAGCAGCTGTTTATAACTCATCTGTTCACCAGTCGGTTGAGTTTCTTCTACAGTGTCGTCTGTTGAACCAGATTTCTTGGCTTTTTGAGCAGCTTGTTTCTGTTGAGCAACGTTCATCTTTTGCATGAATCGATCGACACGGCCTTGGCGGTCAACAAAGCGCATTTCACCAGTAAAGAACGGGTGACACTTACTGCAGATATCAACAGTAATCTCGTCAAGTTGTGAACCAGTGGTAAATACACTGCCACAGCCGCAAGTGACTTTTACTTGATGATTCCATTTGGGATGGAGGTTTTGTTTCATATTTTCCTTTGTGCTCGCTATCATACGAGCGGAATAGAAGAAAGATTATAGCAAATGATTGGGCAAAAAACGAGAGTAAGCTTAATTTGATACAATAGAACAAGCTTTTAATATATAAAGGAGGTATTCTATTTTTTATCGAGCGTGTGGCCCTTTTTACAGTAATTGCAAGCAAAAAAGGGATACGAGGATGAGAGCGTTTTGCACTGGGCAAAACAATCGGACCGTTTGTTGGCAGGTTGCTGACAACCAAACGAGTATCTGCGGGAGCTCTCTGGACATCTTGGTCGTCCATGAATGTAGAGACAAAACTTTACAGTAATGTGAACTACAAATCCCTACATATGCCCCAAGCGACACTGGTACGTGTCGACTTTCCAAATAAAAATAATATTAAGGATCCATATGTGTGGAATTTTTGCCGTTGTGGGTAATGTGGTGAGTGAGCAAGCTGCAGGTTCAAAAGTATTTGCAGGTCTTAAAAGACTTGAGTATCGTGGCTATGACTCTTGGGGAGTCGCTGTTGTGACTTCCACAAGCTTGGCTATTGAGAAACGTATCGGCAAAATTAGTGATGCAGCTGATCTCCAGCTTCCGCCCAGTCATGTGGCAATAGGACATACTCGATGGGCAACACATGGTGGAGTGACCGAAATAAATGCTCATCCGCACTTGGCGACGAATGGTTCATTTGCAGTAGCTCAAAATGGTGTGGTCGAAAATTACCTTGAATTAAAGAAACAGTTGACTGAACAAGGGTATCAATTTATTACTCAAACTGATACGGAAGTAATTGTTCGACTTATTGAGAAAGTCCGAATAACAAACTCATCTTTTTCACTACGAAAAGTTATTTTAAGTGCGTTCAGTCAGTTAAAAGGCAGAAATACAATCGTGGTGCTTGAACAACTGGGTAAAGTCTACGCGGCTCGCAATGGCTCGCCGCTCCTGGTTGGTCGCTGCTCACGCAGTCAAGAATATTTCTGTTCTTCTGACGTGCTTTCACTTGCAAAAGAGGCTGACGAGTACTTGGTGGTCGAGAATGGCCAATTGATCGAACTTCAGCCTGGGAAATGCCAACTTTTTGACTGCGCTACTGGTCAGGAACTTCAGCTGAGGTTTCAGCCACTTCAGATCCAGCAGAGTGAGGCGAGCAAAGGCAAGTTCCCACACTATATGTTAAAAGAAATTTTTGACTCACCCGCAGTGATCAGACAAGTCATTTGTCAAAAAAAAGCTAAACTTCAAGAACTCGCCCAGATCATCACCCCGGCACGCCAAGTTTACTGTATTGGGTCGGGGACAGCGGGAATTGCGGCGGCGCAGATGGCATATCTGTTGCGAAACCTAGCTAAAATTCCAGCGGTGGCGCTGGTCGGGGCAGATGCAGCTGAGTTTATTGAGATGTTGTCGCCTGACGACGTTTTGCTGGCGCCGTCCCAAAGCGGCGAAACGGCTGATGTGTTAGAAATGCTCGAGTTGGCCAAACAAAAAGGCGCCAAAATTGTTACTTACGTCAACATGCCAGCATCGAGCATGACGAGACTGGCTGATCTGTCTTTCTTGGCAAACGCTGGACCAGAAATCTGTGTGATGTCGACTAAAGTCTTTACTTCTCAGATCTGTTGGGCATATCTGGTTGCCAGCCTAGTTGCTAGTCAGTACGACTCTGCACTCGATCGACTCGAGCAGTTAGCTGTCGAGATTGAACGTTATCTTCAAGATAATGCAAGCCGGCAGCAGTTACAAAAGTTGGCAGAGTGGTTATCTACTCAATCCAATCTCTTTTTATTGGCTAAAGGTACTAACTTTCAAATTATTCGTGAGGGGATGGTCAAGCTAATCGAAGGCGCCTATCTGCATGCTCAGGCAATTCCAGCTGGAGATTTAAAGCACTACGCGATTACCTTAATTGAAAAAGGCACCCCGGTGCTGGTCTTGACCTCAAATGATGGCTCGCGCAGTGATGTCCTGACTGCAGCCCAAGAGGTTCAGTCTCGAGGGGCAACAGTGGTACATATCGGACCCCAACTTTCACTGAGTCACTTTCCCTATCAAGTCGATGTGCCAGATCAGGGAGAACTTACTTTTGCGATGAACTTGCTGCCACTGCAGCTGCTCGCCTACGAGTTGGCAGTGAAGTTAGGCCATGATGTCGACCATCCTCGTAATATTGCGAAGAGTGTAACGGTAAAGTGACACTCTATGTATGAGCTCGTATGATCAATGCATGACAGAAGAAAAACAACCATACGCTCACTTTGATATTCAACCAGTTCGAGGTGTAAAGATCGATGGCTTCACTTTTATAGACTATCGGCCCGTAGCTTTGAGGCAGTGGAGAAGTTTGGCCTTAGAAGCCACGTATATTAATCCATCTACTAGTCTTGGTACAGAAGTTACGAAACTGCTTCAATCACCAAGGCAGCTAACTAAAGCTTTTCAACCGCTGAGCTTCCATCAGCAAGACACGGATGAGGATGGAACAAGAACACTTAAAGGAGTAGTGCCGGGCCATCCAGGAAGGATAGTTGTTCTTTCTGGATGTGGGGTGGTGCGTACTCAAGGAAATACTGAGAATGGAAAATTTGTTTTAGAACCTCCTCATTGGCGTGAAAAAGTCGACAAGTATATACAAATGGGCCACACTCAGATTGATGACGAGGGTGCAACCTGGAGTCAGCCTAATGAGACTGTCTTTGGAGCATATGCATTGCCAGATTTAACAAAAAAAATTGAAAATACTGAGAAATACTCTGGATTAATAAATCATGCTCATAACTTCCACATTGAAGCCGCTGGGAAGCATCGATTTCATCCAACCTATGGCTGGATGGTGTACTCAATTCCCTCTAATGCTATTCGAACGACTGAATTTCTGGCCATTGACCTGATGAAGAGAAAAAGTTCCTCAGAACCTGGTGAGTATGGTCAATTTATAGCTGTGCTGTTTCAGAGAATAAAGATGATGCATGATCAAGGAGTTGTGCACCTTGAGCTCCATCCTGGAAACTGTTATCCAGTTCTTGAGGAGAATGGTAAAGTTGACGTTATTGTGACTGACTGGACAACTGCGCAGAATCTTAGCCAATTGCCTTCTGCTTCAGAGCTTCAACAACAGGGATATCAAGAACAGCAGGTGAGCTGGCCAGAATTTACTCCTCAACAAAGAGCAAAAGCAAATGACTTATATATTGCTTTAGAAAACGCAACCTTGCTGAGTGGCAATACAATTCTTCACTTGGATGAGTATAAAAAAGAGTTCGAAATTCCTTTCAAAGCAATGGGAGCATCTATCACACGGGAAATGGTTGACCTAGAGATGGTTCATCTAGCAGTTGCAAGTCTCAAATATATGGGCGTAGAGACTACGCCAAGCACTCTTGATCAAGTGAGAATAGCACTTTGGGAAGTTTTAGAAAAAGTTATAGCCCCAGGAATTGCATCACAAGATAACCTGTTACTCAATGATTTTAGGAGTGCCCGGAAAAATATCTTTGATATGGAGAGACCAAATTACCTATTACCTTATGCAATTTTAGAGTTGAAGTCTAGACTAGTAAAATCTGTCATCCCTTATCAAGACGGTGAAGAATTTCCTTTAACCATAGACAGACTTACAGCTTTACCATTCGCTCTTGCTCAAGAGCATGGTAATAGCGGCTGAAATCTCGAGTAGCTGCTGGTCTCCAGTATGCATATTCTTGATCGTAACTTTATTTACTTGGCGCTCATTCTCACCAATCACGACTACAAACGGAATCTTTTTTTGATCAGCTAACTTAAACTGTTTGCCGAGTTTATCAAGAGCCGGATAAACCTCAGTCTTGATGCCAGCTTGGCGAAGGTGTTGGGTGGCAACTAACGACGCTTCAACGTCAGGCTCACTCATCAAGGCAACCAGAACTTGAGTTCCTTGACCTTCTTGAGCAAGTAAACCCAGAGCATCTGCTGCCTCGACGGTGCGGTCGAAACCAATCCCAAAACCGACCGCTGGCATCTCAAACCCTGATAAGTCACGCACTAAGTTGTCATAGCGGCCCCCGCCACCGACAGAGCCCACGGTATACTCAGGAACTCGGCCTTCGAAGATCATGCCAGTGTAGTAATCAAGGCCGCGGGCAATGCGCGGATTGAACTTGAGGTTTTCTGGGGGAACGCCAAGTGCAGTCGCGGCGTTAATGATAGCCTGAAGGTTGGCTGAAGGTTGAGCTGACTCAATTGCTATAATCACTTGTTTGCCAACATCTTGAGTCAATCCTTTTTCTATAAGCTCAGCTATGACATCAGCTGCTGACACTTTGTCCAGCTTATCAATTGACTGAATAATCGAGAACACTCCTACAGTTTCAGTACTGAAGGGTTGAAGGGTTTGAAGTAAAGTTTGACGATCATTAAGCTCAATTAAAATTGACTTTAAGCCTACTTCTGCAAACACTGAGTAATAGACGGCCAAGATCTCAGCGTCGGCAAATGGGGAAGTGCTGCCAAACACGTCACAGTCACATTGGGTAAACTCGCGATACCGGCCCTTCTGTGGTTTATCAGCACGAAAGACATTTTGAATCTGGTAACGACGAAAGTACTTGGGGAGTTGATGTTGGTATTGTGCTAACACCCGAGCCGTTGGTACAGTTTGATCATACCGAAGACCGATCCTACGTTCTCCACGGTCTTCAAATGTATAGACGAGCTTGTCAGCCTCGTCACCGTACTTGCCCAACAGCAGCGAAGCGTACTCGAGTGTTGGTGTTTCAAGCGGAGCAAAACCATGCCGCTCAAACACTTTGCGCATGGCTGCGTTGACGTAGTCTCGTTTTCGTTTTTCTGTTGGCAGAAAATCTCGAAAGCCTTTGAGTGTTTGTGGGGTATCTTGCATAGCTATACTCGCTTTCAATTTTATATTATAAGTGAGCAGTACAGAAGACCTGAGCCAGAGTATAAACCTACATAAATTTATCCATGAAGTTTTCCGTGATTATTCCTACTTGTGGCCGGTCGGCCCAGCTTGACCGGCTGCTAGAATGTCTGTGCTTGAACGAGTATCAGGATGCTGCCGAGATTATCATCGTCAATAACTCCACCCAAGATCAACAACCACAGGCACTGCTCAAGAAATTTCAGAAAAAACACTGTCAGCTAAAGCTGATCACAGAGAGCAGCAGTGGCGCCTCATTCGCACGAAATGCCGGGGCTCGAGCTGCTAAGTATCATCATCTTATTTTTCTTGATGACGATGTCATTATTCAGCCTCACTTTTTAACTGCCTATGCTAAAGCATGGCAAAAGTTTCCAGCTGCCAAGATTATTGGTGGCAAAGTCGTCGCCAAAAAAGAAAAAGGTTACTTAAATACAGCTGAACAAAGAACCTTGAACGGCTATGATGACTGGTGTTTTGGCAAAACAGCCTTTATTTTAAAACCTGGCCTTCTTGAGCTTGGTCAGACAGTTACTTCGGCAAACATGAGCGTTTACTATCAAAAAAAAGAACACAACTTATTCGATGAACATCTAGGACGAGCTTTTTTACCGCAGATTCAGCTGGGAAGTGAAGATTATGAGCTCTGTTGTAGAACGATTCTGACTAAGCAGGCTGTGTACTATACCGATGATAGCCGTCTAGAAGTTATCAATGTCGTCAGTGAAGAACGTTTTTCTCCAGAGTACTTAACTGCTCGGTATTGGTCACATGGCGTGGAGCTCGCCACGATCCAACAGCTGCTGAATCGAAAGTTTCCTGAAGCGAAACTCGGAAAGTTTAATTTCTGGTTACTGTGTATGAGCGTTCATATTCGATTGAACCCGACGGCTCTTTGGCGGACGGTCAGACGGTTTTTGGGAATAAAAAGAGAGCTTGTCCGGTTATCAAACTATATATTTACTCAGCCAATTTTGGATGTGAGATTACGTAAGTGAAAAAATAAATGAAAATCACCAACAATTTTCTCTCGAGTTAAGCTCCACCAGTTATAGTTAGAACGACCATATCGACGCGAATAGTTGGAAACAGGGACTTCGGTAAAAGTAGCCCCGGTTTGTGCAAGTTTATAAATCAACTCAGGAAGAATCGAGGCGTTGGTTGAGATGAGGTGAAGCTCTTCCAAGCAAGCTCTTTTGATGAGCCGGAAATCACAGTCTACGTCGTGTATTGGAAGATCAAATACTCGATGGATAAGAAGTTCGTACATTTTACCAAGAATCCTGCGAATAATTGAGTCATCTCGCTGTACTTTGTATCCATTTACTACATCGGAGCGTGTTGTCTGCTGAGCGGTAACTAATAGTCTCAGCTCATTCACGTCATACTGCAGATCTCCATCAGTATAAAAAACCCACTGTTTGGTAGCATGAAGAAAGCCATACTTGATCACCGCATATCCTTCTTTGTTCTCAGGTCTGTCAATAATAACTAAATCAGGATATTTTTTTTTGGCTTGGAGTAGGTAATCTCCAGTTTCATCTTTGGATGTTCCACCATGGATAGCGATAACCTCAAGGTCATGAGTAACTTGACGGCCGATTGTATACGCTAAATCAAGAGCGAGAGCTACAGTTCCAGCATCATTATAAAAAGGAAAAAAAATAGAGAGACTCTGAAGAGGTTTCGGCATGCTTTTCTTGTTTGTATATGTAAAGTATATAGTGGTCCGCTTTAAGAGACAAAATACCCTCGGGTAAATAAAGTGATGACGAAGATCATAATCGCTATTAAACAGTTAAAGTAAAGAAGTTTAAACCATCTAGGCTTGCTGTAGAGCAGCATGCTAGCTGCTAAAAAGAAAGGGTAAAGATGCAGCGCATATCTGGGCATCCCCGCAAAAGTTCCAGTTAAAGACGGCAGAATGATCGAGATGACCATGAACACCCAGTATGAAAAACGAATTTTCTTGATCGAAAGTAGACAGATTTGACAGTAGAGAAGAACTGCCATAATCTCAAGTAAGGCAACCCAGTAGTTCAGCTGATGTGGTGAGCAAGAACTCAATATTTTGAAGTAACGCCAAAAAACAGCCAAGGGAAATGTGAGTTTACTTTGCTTCCAGATGTCCATTGCTGAGAATAACAGTCTCCAGTTTCCAAAGCGCCATTGAATATAAGAAAGATAACCGATGAATGCAGCTGGTATGAGAAAGACAGCATACACACCACTTTGCCATAACTCTTTGAACTGAAGCTGTTCTCGAACTCTGACAACTAGGCGACGCAAATCCCAACTGTTTTTAATCGATTCTTGACTTGTAAAGTACTCAACAACAATATAAATAGCTAATACTAAACCGTTCAGGCGAGTTAAAGTTGCGGCCGCTCCAACAATACCAGCCAGGAGCCAGAGCTTATTTCTAGCACTAAAAATACTTAATGTGGCCAGCAGAAAAAAGAGCGCATCGTTGTATACCGAACCATAAAAAAACGAAGTTGGGAACAAGAGCAGAACTAATAAAAAGAACATCCAGTTTTTTTGGCCATCTTTTCGAGTCAAGGCGTAGAGTAAAGGTAAAGTTAAAAAGAAGCAAAAGTGAGAAACGATACTTCCAGTGACCAAAATATTAAGGTTAAAAACAAGGTGAATCGTTCTGATTATAATTGGATATAGCGGGAAAAAAGGCTCTTTGAACTGCTCATATCCATTCATGGCGATACTCATGTAATGGGCGCCATCGAAGTTGCCCCAAATCCACTGCCAGTATGGTAACTGACTTCCGTAGTTAGTCTTGGCAGTGAAAGCGAGCCGTAAAGGTAAGAGTTGAGTTGCCAGTCCAATCAAAAGTACTTGCAGAAGTTTCCAACACATTAAAGCGATGATCGTCTTTAAAATTAAAAAACTGTTTGTTTGCTTCTGTGAATGATTGAGCGGAGAAAAATGCATAGTGTTAGATCACCTTACACTTTTCTTTGTGATAGGCTCTGTGGACCCGATCGGGCTCGAACCGACCGCCTTTGCAATGCGAATGCAACGCTCTACCAGATGAGCTACGGGCCCGCCGCGACATTTTTTCAAGCTTTGTCTTTTAATGCCATCACCATTTCTACTTCGTCATCATATTGCTGATTCCATTTGATAGCTTTTACCTTAACACTATATCCTTGAAAGCCAAGCTTTTTGTAGAATTGATACGCAGTTTTATTTTGGGCAGTACAAGATAAAAAGACGCGTTCAATCTTACCGAGTACTTGAGCTCTCTTAAGTACATAGGTAACAAGGCGCTGGGCAAAACCTTTTCTGCGGTGAGTTACGGCAATGTACAGGTTATTTAAAGACATGGTATGTTGCTGTTTTTCGAGGTAATTTTTACTCAACTGGACATAGCCAGCCAGTTCGTCATCCACAAAAATGCCATAGTAGCCAAAAAGTGGTGGACTATAAGACCAGCCTAAGTGATCTGTAAATGCATCATTAGTCAGCTTAATTTCGGCCTCGTACGTGGACAGAAATGCCTCAGGGTTCATTTGAAGTGACTCAAGCCGCAAGCTTTGATAGGTCGCACCATCTTCACGAGTGAGTGGGCGAATAAGCAGACTTTCAGACATGGCTATTATTGTGTCAGGACTTCCAGCCCTTGGCTAGTGATGAGAAAGGTATCTTCATGACGATACCCGAGTTCGCCAGGAAGATAAATACCTGGTTCTATAGTAATGACCATCTGTTCCTGAAGCTGCATTGAATTGGTCCGGTAAAGAGAAGGGGGTTCATGGACTTCCCAGCCAATTCCATGGCCGGTAGTGTGAATGTACTGTTGGCCAAATCCAGCCTGCTCAATAAAACTGCGGACTTCTTCATCAAGATCTCGAGCCAATATAGGGTGATGTGTTTGGATCATTTTGTTGAGAAAGTCGCGACCTTTGAGATAGGCAGCGTCAACAACTTGTTGGAGCTGTTTAAATTGGTCCGATGTTGCTTTCCCAAACCATACAGTTCGTGTGATGTCGCTGTTATATCCTTCTACGCAAGCACCACAATCAATCAAGACTGCCATCTCAGGTGCAAGTGCAGTTTTTCCTGGTTGATAGTGCGGGAGTGAGGCATGATTATCAAACGCGACGATAGTTGGAAAAGCTGGCCCTTCGGCGCCAAGTTGACGGAAGCGATACTCTAGAGCCGATGCAATGTCTTGTTCTGTCTGTCCAATCGTGAGTCTGCTCAACACTTCGTCCAGCGCTGTCTTAACAACTTGACCGGCTTGCTTCATCAACATAACTTCCTGCGCGTCTTTTTGGATGCGCAGGTTCCAGAGTGGTTGAGAATCAAAGGCAGCCAATGTAGTTTTTGCGCCGACCTGGATGAGATGTTTTTGCAAAGTATAAAGTTCTGTGATTGTTAAGAAATTTTCATCAAGAAAAAGCTGCTCAATTTGGGATTGGAAAAGGTGTGAGGCAATAGCTAAAAGTTGGAGGGTCCGTTGTACGATCATGCCCTGCGGCAGAATTGGCTGCTCAAGATACTCTGGTAAAGGTGAGAAGGCGGCTGCAAATAACATAACCGAGGTCCGAGTAATCAGGAGATAACCTTCGCGCTCATTGGTGGTCAGAATGCGAAAACCGGTCAAGTAACCTAGGGCTGCGGGATCTGCCAGAAGAACTGCTTGCTGCTCAGTTAATTGTTGCTGCAGCTGTTGCAGGCGATGAGTATAGATCTGCATAACTTACCGTTGACCAGCCAGTGATTTAATTAAAAGGGCAGCGCTTTGATCGCCTGAAGCATTGCCAATAATAATAACTTGGGTATCAGTCTGGAGAGCTTCCCGTTTGAGTGAGCTTCCATCATTTGCTTGAAGCTGGGTTGTTTTTGTTATACCGAAGCTCGACTCATTTTTGTCTGGACCAGTCACTTTAATTTGAGTTCTGGTCACTTCTTTAAGTGTGCCAATCACCGTGTCATACTTTGGTGGATGATACGAGGTAGCCGAAACAAAAACATATTGAGGCTGAATACTTTCTTTATCAAGAAAACCGATTACGCCCATCCAATCTCCAACAGCAATATCATCAATAGTTACTTTTTTGCCATCTTTGATCAGTGCTAGCTCTGCTCCCGCAGTAAAGCTTTGATTTCCTCGGGAAGTACGTAACGTGACTGTTCGTTCACTAATGCGTAATACTTCGCCAATAAATACTCGTTGGCGTTGACCATTTTGTTCAAGTTGTTTCAATTTCTGTTGATGCTGCTCAAGAACGCGATCAATTCTCCCTTTTAAGTTTTCAGTTGTTTTCTGATCTGTAGGTAAAGCTGATGGGACGAGTGAAGGGCTAGGGCTAGCGGCGTGAACTGTTTGTTGCAATACGGAGAACAAACTTAAGATTAGGATAATACTGCAACCGAGCTTAAGTTTATTGGTGAGTTGAAGGTGAGGTTGTGGCAAACGCATAAGATATTATCGGGTTTTGGCTGAGCTACTACTTACTTTAATTATTGTTTTTGGACTTGAAGTGGGATTGGGTGAAGGAACTGGTGAAGCAGGTGGGGCAATCGGTGCGCTAGAACTTTGACTCTGAGGGTCGCCAATAAAGACCGATCGCTCATCTTCAGCAGTATTGCCGGCCTCATCAACTGCACGAACCACAACCAGCATCGGGCCAGATCTGGTTGGAATAGTAGTCGAGAAGTTCCCGGTCGCGTCAGCTTTGTCAACTTTGAATTGATCTGCAAAAAAGATAAATATAAATGCATTGGGATCAGTGGTGCCAGAAACCTGGAGCTCTTTGTCAGCAGTAATCAGTCCATCTTCGGGTGAAGAGATGACTAAAGAGTTCTTGACGGAGTTGGGGGAGACGTTAGGTTGAGAGCCTGGGTTGGGTGTAGCAGTAAGATCAGTTTCAAAAGAACTGCCTTTTCGAGCAGTATAAATTCCAAACGTTACTACTAGGCCCAGAATTAAACCGATAATGATAGCGATGGTGACTTCTTTTTTCATAGAAAGGAAAGATCATTATACTCACTTTCCCCAGCTCGCACACCCTAGACGTACAACTCATCAAATCTATGCTATTCTATGGGCCAGGAAGGGTCGACGTATGGAAATTACTTATTTTGGACACTCAACATTTCGTTTAAAAGGCAAGAATGGAACTGTCGTTACCGACCCATACTCTATGAGTATAGGTTTATCACTGCCTTCTCTGAGCAGTGATATCGTTACTGTTTCACATCAACATGAAGATCATAACTTTATTAAACAGGTCAAGGGTACTGCTCGTCGAGCTGAGCCGTTTATCGTTGCTTTTCCTGGTGAGTATGAGGTAGGGGGAATCTCTGTGTTTGGCATTCCGTCATTTCATGACAATGTTCACGGTGCGGAGCGAGGCCTCAATACAATTTTCTTGATTATTATGGACGACGTTCGGATCTGTCACCTGGGTGATCTTGGTCATGAGCTGACTGCTGGCCAACTCGAAGAGATTGGAGTGGCCGATGTCTTGCTCTGTCCAGTCGGTGGACATTTCACAATTGATCCAAAACGTGCGGTAAGTACAATTCAACAGATCGAGCCGTCTTATATAGTTCCGATGCATTATCGTACTGAGCAGCATAATCAGCAGTTTGCTGAAGTTCAACCACTCGAGTCGTTTCTTAAGGAATATGGAGTTCATCCAGTTCCCCAACCAAAGCTAATTGTTGAGAAGCTCAAGCTACCAGAAGAGACTGAGTTAATCGTGCTCGAAGTCAGTAGTTAAGGATACGATGGCCAGTGCGGCAAAGTTGCCACCACATAATCTTGATGCTGAGCGTTCAGTGCTTGGCTCTGTTTTGATTGATAAAGAAGCAATTGTTACTGTAGCTGAGTTATTAAAACCAGATTATTTCTACGACGCTCAACACGTTCAAATTTATGAGGCAATGGAAAGTCTCTATGAAAAGCGACAGCCAATTGATGTAGTAACGTTGAGTGATCAACTCAAGCGAAATAAAAAACTGACCGTAGTCGGTGGCGCGTCAACTATCGTTGAACTTTCAAACACTGTCTCGACAGCAGCCAACGTGGCTCACTATGCGCAAATTGTGCGCGATTTAGCTATAAAGCGTTCAATCATCACTTTGTCTTCAGATCTAGCGACCCTAGCGTTTGATGAGTCAAAAGAGACGACTGATGTGGTCAACACTGCCGAGCAACGGATTTTCGAGTTGTCTCAAAATAATACCCAGCGTGCATTTACCCCAATCAAACAAGCTCTAGCTGAGAGTTTTGAACGTCTAGATGAGCTCCAACGCAACAGTGGCGAGCTGCGGGGCGTTCCAACGGGGTTTCATGATGTTGATACACTTTTGGCAGGAATGCAGCGTTCAAACCTCATCATTTTGGCGGCTCGGCCAGGCATTGGAAAGACAGCCTTCTCACTTAATATTGCTCAATATGCCGCGGTTGTTGCCAAGAAAAAAATTGCGTTCTTTTCTTTAGAAATGAGTCGGGAAGAGCTGGTGGATCGACTGCTGGTCGGTCAAGCAGATATTGATGCCTGGAAGTTAAAAACAGGTCGTTTAGAACAACAGGACTTTCTCAAACTTTCTGACGCAATGGGAGTATTGGCAGACGCTGAGATTTTTATCGATGACACCCCAGGTGCTTCGATCTACGAAATGAGAACAAAAGCTCGCCGTTTGATGTCTGAGCACGGTATCGATATGATTGTTGTTGACTACTTACAGCTTGCGCGAGGTCGGACAACGGATAACCGTGTCCAAGAAGTTGCAGAAATTTCTCAAGGATTGAAAAACATTGCACGTGAGCTCCGCGTGCCGGTGCTGGCTCTCTCACAACTTTCGCGAGCAATTGAGAGTCGAGGAGAAAAAACGCCACAACTTTCTGACTTGCGCGAATCTGGTTCCATCGAGCAGGATGCGGACGTGGTGATGTTTTTATATCGCAAAGACGATGAGATTCGTGAATCTGTAAACTTGCGGATTTCTAAGCATCGCAACGGTCCCTTGGGAGATGTTGATTTATACTTCAAAGGCGATCGAATTAAATTTTTTGGAATGGAAAATCAGAAGAGATAGTCAACCTGAAGCTGTATTTATAAACCTTCAGGTATGGCTGCTGGAGCACTTTGCGAAGCTTGGAAGCCAAATAAAAGGTAAATTAACCCCCCAGTCAGCATCAGAAAGAGTAAAAAGAAGCCAAGATTACGTTTTAAACTCGATTTGGCAGACGGATTGGTGACATCAGTACTGATAATAATTACGATTGCGATCGCAAACCACACCCCGCCGCGCAAGACAATTGACCAGACACTGTCGACTGAAAAGAAGGAGAGTACAAGTGCGCGGAAGTTTTCCATAGCAACCTACTATGAAGAGTTCCGCTGAAAAAAGCAAGATTGTTGATATAATCAGTAAACTTTCTCCAGAAAGTCTTTCTCAAGCCGAGATGCTGAAATGGTAGACAGTTCAGTCTCAAAAACTGATGGGTTCACGCCCGTGAGGGTTCGACTCCCTCTCTCGGCACAAATTTACTAAAGATTCTGCTGTTGTGGTTTGACTTTCTTTATCAGTATCATCAACGAGTGATAAAGAAATTTTTGTCTTTCAAAACTTTTGTCTTTAGTTTTTCTGGCCAGCTGGTTATCTGTTTTGGATTCTGTCTCGTCGGTGCTTTTCTTCGACTTCGCCCAATTGTGATGACCGAGTTTTGGAACGATGAGGTCTCTTCAATTGACTTTGTTCAAACTGCCAGTTATCAAGATATTTTGCTCCAAAAAGGCAAGTACCACGACTATGCTCACCCGAGTGGATACTACCTGCTTCTCAAAGCTTGGCTGCACGTTGTTCCCGCAGAAGACTCTCTCATTAGAGCGTTATCGCTGATCTTTTATTTCCCGGCTGTGTTTTTAGTTTTTTTGATTGCCCGTCGTCTCCTTCACAATCATCCAGCCTCAATATTTGCCGTCATAGAATTTTGCTTTCATCCAACTTTAGCAAATTTATCTTTTCAAGCACGAATGTACTCGATCTCAATGTTCTGTACACTGCTCTCGATTTGGTGTTTTCAGCGTTTTCTTGATAAACCACATCAGCAAAAACAAATTCTATGGTTGTGTTTAGCAACTGCGGCGACAGTCTATACAGACTATGCGGCAGTTTGGCTGCTGGTCATCTATGGAGCATATGCAGTTTATTATCTCAAGACAAGGCCAGCCTTAATCAAGAGTTTTTTACAACTTTTTGTAGGAATAGGTCTTTTAACATTTCCACAATTTTGGGTATTAATTGCAGCTCATTGGAAATTTGGATATATTATTCCAGGAAGTGTCCCACAGGGGAAAGCATTCCCATACGAGTTTATCTTAATCCAGCTAGTAGATATTTTAGGACTTCCTACAACTTTATATGGTACCTTCAACCTTTTTGTCTCCGGAGGAGTGCTGGTGCTTATTTTCCAATCAATTAAAAGAAAACTGCGCTTTGAACAAGCCCTCATTATTTTTCCACTTTTAGCTTCGCTTGTTTTTTCAATTTTGTTTTACCATATTTTTCTGGCCCGGAATCTTTTTATTGTTTCACTCGGGATATGTTTTCTTTTTGCATATCTATTGCTTGAGTTCTGGAGGAAAAAGCAGGTGTTTCAATTATGTGTACTACTGTGCTGCTGTCTACTGCAATTGAGTTCGAGTTGGACCTTTCAAGGTTTCTATATCACTCAAGGAGCAAAAAAAATTTCTAACGCTATTAAACAAGAACAGGGTTATGCAGTTTTTTTACCTGGGGCATATCCTTTAATTTATCTTGATTATTATTTTCCACGAGCTGGACTCGACGCTTCTTCAGAACTTTTTTTACACGCAGAAGATAATGTCGAAAGTGTGATGAAGCCATCTACCCGGCCATACTATATTTTTTATGCATATGACTGTGCAAAGCAAGCAGAGTGTGAAAAGGTGAAACATAACGTTGATTTAACCTGTGAACGCGTCCATTGTGCAGGCTTTCAGCAGCTGTGAGCCATTTAACGAAGCAGCCAAATTGCTGCCACCGTTACAATCTGAGGAGTTAATCCGAACAGGATTTGTGGAGTAGAGTGATGGAATAAGCCATGTAAGTTATTGAATGGCTTGAGAAACGCCGGCTCCCATTTGAGAAAATTTCTGGGAGCCTCCATCAGATCAGGCAAAAGCCCGATAAAAGCACCAATCCAAATATGAAATTGAATGGTGGAGTGACCATATTGAAAGAAAAAATAGACTAGACCACCAGAGATAATTAACTCACCAAGCTCTAACAAAATAGCTGTCCGATGTTTTCGTTTTCCCGAACTTAATCCGGTTCCTACGTCCCAGTGTGGAATCCAATCTTGGAGATAATGTGATCCGATTACCAGTGGTATGTATATTCCAGGTATGGGGAGCTTGCTGGCGATAAAAGCTCCGGTCAAGGAATGTGAAATCGATAACATGCGATTTTCGATTATAGACTATCCAGCACTGTTATACTTGGAGAGCATGTTTCCACTCCTTTTTGCACTCGGACCAGTAAAGCTTTATACCTCAACGGTTTTTTTGTTGATTGCAGTGTTTGTGGGCTTATATATTTTTTGGAAAAAAGGCAAAGAAGAGCACTATCTAGAGGATGAGCTGGTTGACGCGTTTATTATCTCAGTATTTTGGGGGATAGTAGCGAGCAGAGTAAGCTTTATTGTCCTGCACTTTGACGCATTTGGGCTTTTTCCACTGAGATGGTTAGATGTCTTTACCCACTCAGGCTTTACTCCGATTTTTGGTATGTTTGCCTCGGCGAGCTCTTTGTACCGTTTTGCTCAGAAACAAAAGTGGGATGAGTTTGAGCTCCTTGATTTTGGAGCGCTGGCTTTGAGTATGATGATGGCAATTCTCTGGCTTGGAAATTTTTTTGCTGGTGCAGAATTGGGAAGCCCGACAAACCTACCGTTTGGAGTAACGTTTCCAAATGTTTTTGATCGACGCCATCCACTTCAGTTATATGGAACATTACTCTATCTACTCTTATTCGCGTATTTATCATGGGTTGAGTCGAGGTATCGAATGTTTTCTTGGTATCGGGCTCGCAAAGACAGTGCTCAGACGGGTTTTCTTTACGCGATGTTCTGTATTAGCTCAGGTGTTTTTGGCATTTTGCTTTGGCTGTTGAGTTCAACCCGAGTATTTATCTTTGGAGTCCCGCTTGATCTGGTGTTGAGAGGTGGGTTGATTCTCTATGGTTTAGTAGTGCTTCTCCAACGGTCTGGTAGAAGCCTGAACTTTCGAAGAAAGAAGTGAAAAAATTATGTTCATTCAAGCACAAATAGGTCGAGCGTCTTCTAGCACTGATGCCTTATATACGTGTCTTTTGACTGGAAGTGGAGTCTTGTTGGTTGATCAATTCACTAAGTTCATTGCTGATCAGTACCACTTGGTCACCCTGAACAAAGGAATCTCTTTTGGTTTACTTGAGATAGGCCACCCAATTTTGGGAGGTGCCCTTTTGATAGGATTAGGTGTAATTGTGGTATTAATTTTGCAAAAGTATTGGCGACAACACCCCGTCAGCACTGGGTTATTTGTGGGTGGGGCACTTTCAAATATTGCCGATCGGATTTCTCGAGGTGGTGTGCGAGATTGGCTGCCACTAGGTCCATTACCTCTCAAGAACAACTTGGCAGATTGGGCAATTTCACTGGCTGCGCTTATGATCATTATTACTCTTTATCAAAATCAGACTCCTAAACAACATCAGATTTAAGAATGGCCCATTATGTTAGATCCCCAAGTACTTTATGAAGATGATCATGTCGCAGTAATTATGAAGCCGGCAGGAATAGTCGTGAATGATACTCATACTCGCTTTGAGCAGACAGTTCAGTCTTGGTGGAAAGAACGCCTTGCTCAAGAAAGTCAGGGAGATCTCAGTCGTTGGCAAAAATTTCTCCCTGAGAACTGGACAGATGAGTATGGAACGATTGAAGAGGTGTTTGCTGAACGCGGTGGAATTGTTCACCGACTCGATAAAGAAACCAGTGGAGTGTTGCTGCTCGCCAAACATCCAGTCAGTTTAGCTGCATTGCTGCTTCAATTTCGTCATCGCCAAACTGAAAAAAAATATCTGTGTCTTGTTCACGGTAAGTTTCAAATTCTTGAAGATACGATTCAACTTCCAATTGCTCGCTCAACAGTACAACGTTTCAAGTTCCAAGTTGTGCCAGAAGGTCGTGCTGCTGAGACGGCATATCATGTACTCAATTTTTATCCCCAATTTAAAATAGAAATGTTGGCTGATCAATTAGAAAAGGTAAATAAAAAAGTAAAGTTAATTCGAGAACATATCAGTAAAGGGTATCAAGGCTTCTCATTATTAGAGTGCTGGCCAAAGACTGGTCGGACACATCAACTAAGAGTTCATTTTACTCATTTACGTCATGCGATGGTTGCGGATCCATTGTACGTGGGTCATAAGCGGCTAGTGCTTGACCAACTGTGGTGTCCGCGACTTTTCCTCCATGCAGAGGAGCTTTCCTGGTATGAGTTAGAGTCACTCCAGAAAAAAACTGTTCACGCCCCACTTCCTGAGGACCTGTCTCGCGCCTTAAGTTTCTTGGAAAGCGCCTAGGCTATGGATAGCCATCTCGTCCAAGTAGCTCAAATTTTTAAGGATGAGTTCCGTTGGTTACTTGAGGAAAAATATGATTGGTCACGAGCATCAGTACATCAATATCTGAGTGAAATTGAAAAAGGGAGCTCCCGAGTTCTTGCGGCTGAAATTTATCAAGATCTTGAGCAACTAGCAGCGGGAGTCCCGATCGCATACTTGATTGGACATGTAGATTTTTTAGGATCTTCAATTGATCTATCTCGAAAGCCATTGATTCCGCGCCTGGAAACTGAGTATTGGATAGAGCAGTGTTTGCGGTCGTTAGCTTGGCAAGGACAGGGGAGAGGAAAACAAGTTTTAGATCTTTGCTCAGGTTCGGGATGTTTAAGCGTGGTCACCCTTAAATGGTATCCGGGTGTTGAGCTGGTGGCGTCAGATATTGATTCACAAGCGGTAGCACAGACTCAATTTAATATCCAAAATCTTGAAAAAAGAGAAAAAAAGCAGTTTCAAGCACAGGTAGTTACGTCGAATCTTTTCTCTCAGCTACCTGGGGCGTTTGACTTGATCCTCTGTAACCCGCCATACGTTGATCCAACCACAAATATTTTGCCAGAGTTGCAATCTGAACCTCCTCAAGCTTTGTTTGCTCAGAAAAATGGTTTTGAATTGATAGAAAGGATTATTTTAGAGATAAAGAAACATCTAAGATTTGCTGACAGTCAACTCTGGATTGAGTTTCAGTATGATCAAGCAGCTCGATTACAAGCATTATGTGATAAAGAAAAGTTGAGCTGTCAAGTTCATCAAGACCAGTTTGGTCATGACCGCTTTGCAATCATCTCTACCAAATTAGCATTGCATCTCCAAAACTGAAAAGCCGATACCTGTGCGCCACTGCTTCAAGATAAGCTTTCCCCATTGCCGACACGGCAAATTCACTAAACGGGTGAGAAGTGTTGGGCGCACTGACAAGCGCTGAAACTAGCATAAGTAAACTTGATCGAGGAACATGAAAATTGGTGATCAATCCATCAATGATCTGGAAACGATCACCTGGTTGAATAAAAAGTTGAGTAGACCCAGACTGTGCAACAACCTGCCCATGTTGAGCGCAGCTCTCGAGTACCCGCGTGGTAGTCGTGCCAACCGAAATAATTTTTTTTCCTGTTTGTTTGGCTTGGTTGATCTGTTGAGCAACTTCAGTCGTCAGTTCAAAGTATTCCTGGTGCAGTGTTTTGTGCATCAGTTGTTCTGGCTGGACAGGTAAAAAAGTCCCTAATCCAACATGAAGGGTAACTTCTAGAATCTTGACACCTTTTGCCTCAAGTTTTTTATCTAAGTCAGCAGTGAAATGTAGTCCAGCCGTCGGAGCAGCCACTGAACCAATATGTTGAGCAAATGTTGTTTGATAACTTTGACGAAGTTCAGCTTCAGTGTTGACGTTGTGAGCAATGTAAGGAGGAAGAGGTGTATGCCCTTGTTGATTTAAATATTTTGAAAAATCCTTATCAGTACAGTTAAAATCAAGTACCCGAGTATATAAATTTTGATGAGTTTCTAACGCATCAGCTCTTACCCGTGCTGAAAAATTAGTCGAAAATGTGACAGTCTGTCCAAAACGGAGGCCTGGTTTTGTCAGGCACTCCCAACTGACAAGGCCCTCTTGAGCAGAAACTTGATGAATAAGAAGCACTTCACACTTGCCACCAGTATCTTTGTGGCCAAACAGCCGAGCCGGCAAAACACGAGTATTGTTTCTGACTAACACAGTACTTTCATCAAGAAGATCAACGAGATTGTAAAAATGTTGGTGACGTATCTGCGCTAATTCTCGATCAAGAATAAGTAGCCGGCAATGGTCGCGAGGTTCAGTAGGTTGCTGAGCAATCAGTTCGTCGGGGAAAGTATAGTCAAACTGTTCAACTGCATACATATTGCCAGATTATAATACGGACGGTGAAACATTTTACTTTTGAACTACAATCAACAACTTCTTTTGGTCGGGCGGGCAAGATCTCAACGCCACATGGTGACGTGCTAACACCAATTTTTATGCCAGTCGGGACACAAGCTACAGTCAAGTCAGTTGACAGTCAAGATCTTAAGAATCTCGAGGCGCAGATTATTTTAGCTAATACATATCATCTTTATTTAAGACCTGGAATAGAAGTCCTTCAATCACAAGGTGGTGTTCATCAGTTTATGGGTTGGTCTCGACCAATGCTTACTGATTCAGGTGGTTTTCAAGTATTTTCTTTAGGAAAACAGATCGAGAAAAAGCAAAATGAAACTGGCTCGAAAGTGAAACATGGTGGTCCAGCCCAACCTTTTTCCCGGATTACTGACCAAGGAGTCGAGTTTACCTCCCACCTGGATGGTTCGCGACATTTTTTTTCAGCCACCAAAGCTATTGAAATCCAACGAGTAATCGGCGCAGATATTATTATGGCATTTGATGAGTGCACTCCAGACGATGCAGACTTGACATATACCCAAGCAGCACTTGATCGAACACATCAGTGGGCGGCGCAGTGTGTTACTAGTTGGGAAGAACATGAACGCAAAAGTGTTTATGGAACCTACCAGGCTCTTTTTGGTATTATCCAAGGTGCTCAACACCCTGAGCTGCGGCGCGCATCGGCTGAAGCTATTACGGCACTTCCTTTTGATGGTGTCGCGGTTGGTGGAGAAACCATTGGCTATAACATGCAAAAAACTCAAGAAGTCATGAACTGGATAAGAGATATTTTACCTGTTGAGAAGCCAAGATATGCGATGGGATTGGGGCGTGACCCGCAGAATCTCGTCGACGCTGTTAAAGCTGGTTTTGATATGTTTGACTGTGTTGCCACAACGCGGCTTGCTAGAAATGGCGCTTTATACATTGGTCATCTGGAACAAGAAAAAGGTGAGCTACAGTTCATTTCCCCAGATCCTAAGGGAAGACTCCAAATTGGCAACGCTGCTTCTCTTCAAGATAATAGACCGATTCAAGATGACTGTGACTGCTTTACTTGCTGCCAAGGCTACTCAAGAGCATATCTCCATCATCTCTATAAATCTGAAGAGTTGACATATTACCGCTTAGCTTCAATTCATAATGTTCGCTTTATGGTTCGATTGTCACAACAGATCCGTCAGGCTATTCTAGAGCAGTGAGAAGACCATTACCTAAACCGTCAACACAAAGTTCTCCTTTACCTTTTACAAAGAAAAGCTGGAGGGGAGTAATGTGGTTTTGCATCCTCATAATTGGAGTTATTTTTGCTGGAATTATAGGAATATTTTTTCTGCAACCTACTTCTTGGGACGTAGAACAAGAGCAAAATATTGTCATCGTTCCTTCAAAAATAGATGTATCACAGGGAAAAATATTATTTCTTTCCTATCGTGCAAAAGACGGAAGTACCCAACTCAAAAGCATTCCCGCACAAGACTTGGTCACTGTGGCAGGCGGGTATGGACAGTATCCTGTTCAGTCAGTGTTCCCACTCTTGATTTTGGAAAAACATTCTCCTCAATTTATTCGAGCGGTCTTAAGTTTTGCTTTACATGTTCCGGTAGACAGTGTTTGGGAGACAACCAACGCTAATGTCTTTACCGCCCAGTCTCCTGCAGAGATAGGAAAGCTGGTTTTAGAAAGAAAGATCGTTCCGAGAAGCTTTTCAGTAAAAGACGCAGTCATCTTCTACAGAGCGCTTCAAACACAACAAAATCGTCGCCAAGACGTCTCAACACTTAATGATTGGTTTAATCAGATCCCAGCCTATTCTCAAGATTTCAAGTCCTGTCGAGTAGGAATAATTAATACAACTACAGTTGCTGGAACAGGTGCTCGGGTGAATACAATTGTCGAAAAAAGTGGGGGAAACGTCCTTAGACTTGACGATGAACCCCTGCCGGTACCAAAAAGCCAAATTCTATTTCATCAGGAAACATTAGGATGTTCGGCGTTTATCGAACATTTGAAAGTACTTTTCCCCGAGACAATTGAGGTTAAGAATGATAATCAAATTTTCTATCGTGAGAGAACAGAGTTAGAAATTCGCTTGGGCGAAGATATGGCGCAGTTTCTCTCAAAAGAAAAATAAGTAGCAATCCTAATCATTGTCGCTATTATCTTCAGGTTCTTCTGGACCTTCTTCAATATGCTCAGATTCTTCTCGAGGGAAAGAGTCAGTAGGTGTCCGTTCTTCATCATTATCAGTTTCGACAATTTGAACTGGAATATCTTCCATTTCAAAGCTGTAGTTATCATCTGCATACATTTCATTAAGTGCGGCAAACTGACTTTTATTGATTGGAAAAGAATGAATAAATTCTTGGTCAGGAGAACGAAACGTCTCTTTGATAAAGACGTTGCAGGTGCATGATGTTGAGGAAACAGATCGAATGTAACAAATATACTGGTTTCCACCAGCCATCAGTTTGGTAAGTCTACTCGAGATATCTTCTGGAAGAGCGCCGATATAGATTTTGTTTACTTCAACAGCAATAAAACGATTCTTGGGTTTAAGTTCACAAACTTGACCAACAGAAATTTTTTCGAGCTGGTCTTTTCCAGCCAGGCGATGAAGGTCGACTGTCCGAGTTTTGCCAGGCTCCTCAATAAATTGCTCATCTGCAGGGAGCGTAGAAAGAACAATTTTTTGATTATTTTCTAATTTTTGAAGATGTTTTTTAGCAAGCTGGTTTGACTTATCAAATGTAAGTGCCTGGACAAATGACTGCTTTGCTTCTTTCATTTGATTCAGTTGTACTTGAGCAACGCCAAGCCGAATATAGGCTTGAACATTCTCTTCACTCATTTCAATGAGCTGCTGATTCACAAGAATGGCTGTTTGCCAGTCTTGTGTTTTTGCAGCATGGACAGCCTGTTCTTCAAGCTGGGAGGTGGTTAAGGTGTTTGTCATAGGCCTTCCTAGGTTTTTAACCCGGACAAAATTGACGGAAGAATACGGTGAATCTCGAGAATTGTCAACCATTTATTCAGTTCTTTTTTTATTCGCATGATACAATTTTCTCAAGGAGATCTAGTATGTCAGGTCATAGCAAGTGGAGTAACATCAAGAATCACAAAGGTGCCGTAGATGCTAAACGGGGGAAAGTGTTCACTTTAATTGCGAAACAGATCAAGATAGCAGTTAAAGAAGGTAAGTCTGGAGATCCAGTACATAATCCATCGCTCCGCTTGTATATGGATAAGGCAAGAGCTGTCAACATGCCCAAAGAAAACATTCAACGGGCAGTTGATCGAGGTTTAGGTCGAGGTAAAGGTGGAGCAATTCAAGAAATTGTATACGAAGGTTTTGCTCGTGACGGTGTTGCTTTAGTCATTGTTGCTCAAACTGATAATCCACAGCGTACGGCAGCGGAAGTGCGTGCTACGCTCTCTAAAGCAGGGGGCTCACTTGGTGGTCCAGGGAGTGTGATGTATATGTTTGAGCGAGTTAATGATGAGTATAAAGTGACCATTCCCATGGAGCTTGATGATGAGGATCAAATCATCGCACTTGAAGAACTGCTCGAAACTATTCGTGCCAATACTGATGTTGAAGATGTCTTTACAGTAGGGGTTTGGGAAGGTCAGGAACAAGAAGAAGTAGCGAATTAGTTCCTTTTAAGGTAAAAACATGCGTCGTCGAGAAAAATTTGTATTGGCCGCTATCTTACTCAGTCTTGGCCTCTTAAGTGTGCAGTACGTTTCACTTGACTGGAGATATCCTTTTTTAATTCTTTTTGCTGTATTTACATACTTAGTCTCTGCCTGGGCGTTATCTGACGATCTGCAAAAAATAGAGTGGTTCACAATTTTACCTATGCCAACTCTATATGCTGGTGCTGTAGGTGCTTTTTACTTTCTACTTCCAGACGGGTGGTTAAGTCGTTTTTTTAACTTAGGTTTATTTGGTGTTGGGATGTATGCTTTATTTTTAACTGCAAATATCTACTCAGTCGCAAAGGGAAGAACAATTCAGTTACTGCGGGCGGCACACACCATAGGTCTATTGTTCACTCTTTTAACTTCACTGTTGTTTCTCAATACGTTGTTTTCGCATCGCCTGCCATTTTATCTTAACGGTCTACTAGTTGGAGTACTACATTTTCCACTCATTTTTCTTTTTCTTTGGTCAGTCCGTTTAGAACACAAGATTGATCTGAAGATAGTTCAAATTGCGCTCATTTTTACTTTGTTTATGATGGAGCTGGGTGTAATCTTTTCTTTTTTTCCGATGACAGTTTGGCATACATCTCTGTTTCTCATGACGTTCTTGTACATTGTTTTAGGCATTTTACAGGCTTATCTTCAAGACAGGTCCTTTCAGTCAACTTTAGTTGAATATGCAGGTGTAGGTGTTTTCTTAACTATTCTCTTTTTTGTTCTACTTCCATGGAAGTAGATAAATAAATTCAAGTATCTTTCCTCAAGAGTCTCTCGAGTAATCTTAACGAAAGGGAAGAGGAACGATTATTTTGGGCTCCTCAATAAAAAATTGCCTCTACCAAGATTCAGCAAACTTTTCAGGTTGCTGGCATGCACCAACTTATAGGTTGAAGAAAAGTTGTTGAAGATAATGATTAATTAATTGTTAGGTTTAGTGCTGTGCAAAAAAGAGAGAAGTGAACCTGCAAAAATAAATACCAGGCAGGGAAGAGAGAAATGATACAGTTTGATATACTATAGGCCTAAAAAATTAGGCCTATAGTTATAAAAGAGATTGTGGATAACTTTTCTCAGGGACTTGTTCTTTAGCCGGGTATTACTCGAAAATTAATAAATACATTGATCAATAAATACTTACTTTTTTTGTAAAATAGCAACTTTTTAACGAGATACCTTCCTAAGAAGAGGTGCAACAATTAAATAAATACCGTGAAAACCCGAAACAGGTTATGACTTACCAGTTACAAATTCAAGTAACTGACTTAAAAGGTTTAAGTTGCTCAATGTGAAGAGTGTGAGGTCGAGTTGATTAATGATCTACAAATACCAGTATGCTGCCACTATGGTCATAAGAATGAAGAGATACTCTCCTCTTTAAACTCTACTCACATAAAGCTAATTCACTATGTCGCACAATATAACTTTTGCGAAGTGAAGAGTGGCGAAAAGGCAAACAGCTCAATTTTTATCTTTTTCACTTTATTGTTTAATTGTTATTTTTCTTGATCTATAGGTAGTTTATTGAACTTTTTTCTAAATTCTCTCTTTGCTACTTTATCCTTTTACTCTTCAGCTTACGTAATGCTCATCAAATCCGAATATAAAGCACCTTGCTGGCAGTAAGATGGTTTGACTTGAGGAAAGCAGCTCTTTTAGACGATGCATTGATCATCTAACAAAAATAAAGCCGATTTTGAGCCATATAATAGAAAAAGTATTTTTACATCTGGGCCATTCATCCTATTTATTGAATCTGAGTTAAGTATTACCCCAACACTAAGGCTTAAAATTTTTCTTCACTCTGACTGACTCTTTTTTTAGACTTTTTCCATTTCACCTTTGTCAAGATAAAGAATTTTCAACCACTGGGTTAATCATTTTTTTTAATAAATTGACCAAAAATCTGTTTATAAAGAAATATTTGCGTTTTGTACTTTACAACGATTTTAAAATGTCGCACAATTTACTTAGCTCAAATCAATGATGCTGTTAGTAAGACTTGTCATTTACTAGCCCACAATTAAGGGAAGCCCAGTTACCTCTAGGAAGGTTTTTTACTCCCAAATCTCAATAGTTTGAGCGTCATATAAAGATTGACTGATCAGACCATATCATCGCTATCCATATTTAGCAGTACATCAGCAAGACTGCTAATAGGCACCTATGCCACTTCCTACCAACTCAACTCAAGCAATGATCATCTTTCTTGAACATCTCGAAGTCGAACGTAACTTGAGCCAGCTTACTATTCGAAACTATAGTCATTATTTGCGAAGGTTTGTAGACTGGATGACTGAGAAAGGAAAAACAGAAATCACCGATCTTGATCGAGATTTATTGCGATCTTACCGTCTTTATCTTGCAAGAAGAACCGATGATAAAGGCAGTCCACTGTCTAAAAAAACTCAGAGTTATCACATGATTGCACTGCGATCTTGGCTCAAGTACTTGATTAAAAATGACTTGGAAGTACTGCATCCAGAAAAAATTGACCTTCCAAAGGCTGAGTCGCACTCGATGAAGTTTCTTAACCTGGATCAGTTGGAACGACTGTTCCTTCAACCGGATTTAAGCCAACCTATTGGCTTACGTGATCGCACAATACTTGAGGTGCTGTTCTCAACAGGATTACGGGTCAGCGAGCTAGTTAACCTAAACCGCGACCAAGTAGATCTGGAGCGAAAAGAATTTGGAGTGATTGGAAAAGGTCGAAAACCTCGAGTTGTTTTTCTAAGTGAACGAGCTACTGAATGGTTAAATAAGCTCATTTCCTCTCGAGAAGATAACTGGCGGCCAGTCTTTATTCGGCACTCACAACGAAAACCAGACCTCTTGGCAGATGGCATTGAAATGCGCTTGACTACTCGAAGTGTGCAGCGTTTGGTGGATCGATACTGTCGACATGCTCGACTCCCAATCAAGATTACGCCACACGGATTACGACATAGTTTCGCGACGGATCTGCTGTTTAACGGGGCTGGCCTTCGAGACGTCCAGGAAATGCTGGGTCATAAAAATATTGCGACTACTCAAATTTACACCCACGTAACTCAACCGCAGCTTCGCAAAGTTCATCAACAGTTTCATACAAATGACTTAACAAAGAAGACTTAGCTATAAAAATTGCTCTATTTTGATATCTTAATATATTTAAACAGATACTAGTTAATTGATTGATATATATTGTGAAAAATGAAAAGACCTCTCCCCTTCTCCTCAAGTAGGGGAGTCAACTTTAGCACTCAAATTTCATGAGTGCTAAAGCCGTTCTTCGTGCATATAGATTGATTAGTCAACGATTTTTAGATTAAAGTATTACAATGTTTCGTAACTGACGGTAACGTTGTAACTATAGTTAGTAGATCCAGGTTGAAGGTTTGTTGGCGCTCCTGCTCCCCCACCCTTGGCCGAGGAATCTGTGGCAGCATATGGTCCAGGAAGTTGTGAAACATTTGGTTCTTCAATGACGTTGATTACTTTGCCAAGTTTCATGCCAGCAAGATTAGCAAGCTGTTGAGCGTTACTTTGTGCATCTTTAATTGCTTCAGCTCGAGCTTTTTCTTTGACTTCTTTTTCTTTAGCATCGCTCAGCTTGAACTGAATTCCTCCAACTTGGTTAGCACCAGCTTGGGTGGCAAGGTCAACAGCTTTATTCAGTTTTTCGAAGTCAGTTAAGCTAACGGTCAGATTAATATCTACGGAAAAGCCAGTAATCTGTTGGCCGCCTGTCTGGTAGTTATAGTTTGGATAGATCGAGTAATTTTGAGTTTTAATATCGTCTTTATTAATGCCTAACCCCTGAAGGTCAGTATTAATCTTGCTAATAATCTCATTGGCCTTAGTTTGAGCTTGTTTGATATCGGCTTCACGGCGAGAAACTCCCAGTGTAATCTCGACCTTATCTGGAATCGTATTTATTACACTTTTACCACTGGCTGAGAATGCTGAAGACTTCTGAGTAGTGATTTGATTGACACTTAATGGGATCGGCGCTACATATCTAGTGATCAGCACAAGTGCCAACACTGAAGCGGCTGCTACAAGAAGGGCCTGTAAGAAGAGTGTCGGCAAGTTATAAAGAGCGGTTTTGTTCATAGATGGATTATGCCTCAAATTAAAGGATGAAAGCAAGCCAGGTTCACTCGGCAAGCATCTTCGCTTTTTTAGAGGAGAATGTTAAAATCCCTTCTTGAGTGATGGTATTTAAATACCTGACGCGGGCCTGTAGCTCACTTGGCTAGAGCGCTTCTATGGCATAGAAGAGGTAAGGGGTTCGATTCCCCTCAGGTCCACAGATAAAAAACCGCTGAAAGGCGGTTTTCTGTTGGGGAAACATAATTAGAATTTTTTAAAAATTAGGGAAAAGAGTTGGGAACCCCTGCCGTTTTAAGGCAGGGGTTCCCAGAAGAAAAACGCAATTAGTGATGTAATACTGCCAATAATAGCAGTATCGCTAAAATCGACATTATGACAAACACGAGGAGTACACCGCTGTTGTCTGGTTTGTCCACGAAAAACCCTCCAGGAGGGCTTTTAAACGAAAAATCAAACTCCCGAGCTCCTTTCAGGGAAATTTCCTTCCCTTCAATAGTAACGGTGGTTCTTCCACCGTTGCCATCGATTAGTACATATTGGCACTTTTCTCTACCCAGAGTGTCTAAGAGAATTTGGCCGTTGCCAACTTGTACTTCAATTTTCACCACTGTATTAGACTGGGCCATGAGCTGATGGCCGTTGAGAATTAGTACATTGGAGGAGTCGCTCATTGTCGAGATTCCTTTTTCCACCAGAAAGAGCTGGGACTCCCCTCATAAAATAGAGGGCAACTAATCCACCATTACTTGATGAACTTGCTGCCCGCTACTTCAAATGGGGGTTTGCGTTTTTCTTGTTAAAGAACTTGAGTTTGTATTTTTCGCCATTAAGCGATTGTAAAAACCGCGAGGCAAAAAACACTTTACCCGTCTGTTTAATGTATAACAGATGTGTATGAAAGTCAATAGTTATAGGACAGCTAAAGGATACAACTGGACTTCCCTAGCTCAGTTTACTGCTGAGGTGGATCATTTAGAGCCAGCATGCGAGACATTGCAGCTAGTAGGGCGGAAATAGGAATAGGCTTGAACATTAGCTCTAGATGACTCAGTGGGCCAGTATCTTTTTTTAGCTTTGCAAACTCAGCTTTAGTTTGTGGGCTTGAATTTGCGGTATGCATAATAATTGAAAGTGTGTTTATATGTGGATCTGAAGAGTTGCGTATCTTTCGAACTAGTTCATCCCCATTCATTCCAGGCATATTAAGGTCAGTAAGTACGACTACTTTTGGATGTTGCAAGACAATTTCAGGTAATTGGGCAAGTGCTGGGATACCATCTTTAGCTGAATAAAGTTGAGCCTGGGGAATGTGTTTTCTCAACATCATTTCATACATTAGCCAATAAGATTGATCATCGTCAACTAACAGAACTGCAGGTCTGTTTTCCACAGGACTTTTTTCCATATGTCTCCTTTTTATGTTTAAATTTCTGATAAAAATTATACAGTACTTACTCATCATAGCATGGTAAGTATTGAAGACGCATTCAAGGGGGGTCTAGGGGGAGGAGTCGCCTCTCCCCTCCTCTCTCTCGACAAACAACCACAAATTTTTCATTTTTTCCCGTAACTCAACTAGTGCTTCCTGGCAAAGTTGATAAGGCTCAGTACTTTTTTTTTCTAAATGGGATGCTAGTAACGCTTTGTGCAGGTCGGGCAAAGTCATACTTAAGGCTGTCATGGGTCCAGCCAAGTCATGAAGTAAGATGTGGAGTTTAGGAAGTGATTGTTTTTGCATAGCTTGGGTTAAGCCGATATCCGAGACCATAGACTGTCTTGATCAAGTCTGGATATTTGTGTAATTTCTTGCGTAAGTTCTTAATATGAGCCTCGAGACAGTTACTCGTGTTTTGGTTAAACTCAGCAGCTTCAAGCAACTGGTGTTTTGCTACAACTTGGCCTTTATGTTGAATAAGCTTGCGCAATATTTCGCTCTCAACCGCTGTCAGGTAAAATGTAGAGCTTGATGAGCTCATCAGCTGTGCTGATGGGGAAAACAGAAACTCGCCCAGCGAAAAGTTCTCCAAAGTCTGCTGAGGCTGTCGCCTTCTCACAACTGCATGTAAACGGGCGATCAGTTCGGGTGTAGCAAATGGTTTTACTAAATAGTCATCAGCTCCAGATTCAAAAGCGCGGAGTTTGGTCTGAAGATCATTGTTGGCTGAGACAACAATCACACTAAGCTGAGGTGACTGTTCATCGAGCTCTGCACACAGCCCCATTCCTGAACCATCTGGCAATCGCAGGTCCAACACCATCACGTCATAACTCGAGCGGGAAAGTGCTGCTCGCGCACTGGCGCAATTCAGGGCATGCGTAAGTTGGTGTCGCCCTAGAGATAAACGAATACTACGGGCAGTCAGTTCATGATCTTCGACAAGCAAAATCTGCATGCCCTGATTGTAAAAGTTCAACTGTAGGAAGAAAGGCGTAACTAGTATGGTTTGATATAGTTAGCTGTCAAGATTTTCTTCAAGCAGTTCTTCTTCACTTGATTCATTGGTCAATGCAACTGCAACGACTTTATCACCAGCCTTTGGCCGCATCAGGATAACGCCTTGAGTTGGCCGAGTCAGCACAGGAATACTTTTATCGTTGAGTGGCATTTTAATCATCTGTCCAGATTGAGTAGTCAGCACGATTTCTTTATGAAGCTCAGTTACCATCATCGCTGCGACGACGTTGCCAGTTTTCTTGGTAATCTCAGCAACTTTAACGCCTTGACCAGCTCGTTTTTGAATAGGGTACTGAGATAAGTCAGTCCGTTTGCCGAGTCCGTTCTCAGTGATCAATAACAGCTGGCGAGTTTCTTGCTCAGCACTTAAAGCTTCAACACCAACCACATAGTCATCTGACTTGAGCTCAATACCTTTGACCCCCTGAGTATCACGATTGGAACTCTTGACTTCAGTTTCACTAAATCGGATCGACTTGCCATGATAACTGATCAACATCATGTCATCTTTCCCACTCGTGACTTTCCCCCAGACCAACTCATCGTTGTCTTTAAGCAGGATTGCAATGATGCCATTCTGGCGAATGTTGCCATAAAGCTTGACGGCAGTTTTCTTGACCAAACCGCGGCGAGTTGCCAAGGTAATAAAGCAGTCTTTGTCAATAATGTCATCGAGTACAATGATGCTCCGGACAGTTTCGCCACCGTGTAAATTGACGAGATTAACTAAGGCAGTGCCTTTGGCTTGACGGCCAGTTTCTGGAATTTCGTAGGCTTTTAATCTGAAGACCCGACCTTGGTTGGTGAATAACAGTAAGCTGTCGTGCGTCTTGACGGTCAAGATACTATGAACCGCATCTTCATCTTTGGTCTTGATGCCAATCGAACCTTTGCCACCGCGGTGTTGAGCACGGAGGGCACTTGGGCTGTAGCGTTTAATATAGCCAGTTTGAGTTAAAGTAATGACGGTGGCTTCATTGGCAATCAAATCCTCTTCACTGAACTCACCGATTTTGCCTTTGACTAACTTGGTCAGCCGTTCGTCGCCATACAACTCGATCATTTCTTGCATCTCGGTTCCGATGAGTTTCAAGATCGACTTGGGATTTAAGAGTAGTTTAAGAAGTGTATCCATCTGTTCTTTAATGGTTTTATACTCATCTTCAATTTTTTGGCGCTCGAGTGCAGCTAAACGTTTTAACTGCATATCAAGAATGGCGGTAGATTGGATCTCGGATAAGCCAAATTCTTTCATCAACGCAGCTCGAGCAGTGTCAGTGTCTGCAGAACGGCGGATGGTCTCGATGACTTCATCGAGGTGCGCGAGCGCGATCAATAGTCCTTCCAAGATGTGCGCGCGAGCGCGAGCTTCACTCAAGTCAAACTGGGAACGACGTACGACAACGAGTTGACGATGACTAACATACTCCATCATCACGTGCTTGACGTTCATCAGTTGTGGAGTACCTTCACTGTTCAGAGCCACCATGTTCATTGGAAAGCTAGTTTGGAGCTCAGTGTACTTGAACAAAGAGTTTAAGACGACTTTTGGTCGGGCGTCACGTTTCAACTCGATGGTGATCTGCATACCTAGCCGGTCTGAGTCATCATTCAAATCTTTAATACCTTCAATTTTTTTATTACGGACCAAGTCAGCGATCTTCATGATCAAACGAGCTTTGTTCACTTGATAGGGTAGCTCAGTAACTAGAATTTTAAAGTTCCCTTTTTTATCTTCAACAATCTCAGTTTTCGCCCGAATAATAACCTTGCCGCGACCAGTATGGTAGGCTTCTTTAATGGCTGAGAAGTCGTACATGATGCCACCCGTAGGAAAGTCTGGACCTTTAACATAGGTCATAATGTCATCGATCGACATCTCACTTGCAAAAGTTCCGGCTAAAGCTCGAGGTTCTGCAGTTAAAACAGCGTCAATTTTTTCGTTATGTTCAGTAATACTTTTCAGATCAATGGTGTGATTTTTATCGTCAGCATCTGGCGAAGCAATTACTTTTTCAACGGTCGCTGTTCCTTGTTCAATTAAGGCTAAGATGGCTTGACCAACTTCAGTCAAGTTGTGCGGTGGAATTTTGGTAGCCATACCGACCGCAATGCCTTCAGATCCCATCAGCAGTAAGTTCGGTAACTTGGCAGGAAGAACGGTTGGCTCTTGAAGCGAGCCGTCAAAGTTATTAACAAACTCAACCGTTTTTTTATCAATATCAGTCACAAGCTCTTTGGAAATTTTCGCCAAGCGAGCCTCGGTGTACCGCATCGCGGCTGGGCTATCGCCATCAACAGATCCATAGTTCCCTTGACCATCAACTAGCTTATAGCGCATGCTGAAGTCTTGAGCCAAACGGACGAGTGCTGAGTACACGGACGAGTCACCGTGTGGGTGGTAGCGTCCGAGAACGTCTCCGACAATACGAGCACATTTTTTGTAGGTACTAGTATGGTGAATTCCACTCTTGTACATCGAGTAAAGAATTCGGCGGTGGACTGGCTTCAAACCATCACGCACGTCCGGAAGGGCCCGAGCCACGATTACACTCATCGCGTAATCAAGGTAGGACTTTTCCATCTCCGCTACGATCGAGATGTGTTTTACTTTGCCAAATCGATCTTCAGTAATTGAGTTAATACTGGGACCTTCGTACTCCAGAGCAACTTGAGTTTCACCAGACATTCTGGCTTCACCGACAGTCTCGCCTTGTTCAGTTTCGGCAAACTCTACTGCTTCCTCAGCCAGCTGAGAATCTTGGTTCAGTTCGTCATGTTGATCGTGGTTAGAATCGTTGTTGTCCACCATAGCGTTACCCTACTTCTTTGCCATTGCTTCGGCTAATTCTTTGATTGCTTCTTCTCTGCCAACAAATTTGTTGACCTTGACCCATTTATCTTTCTCGAGATCTTTATAGTGCTCAAAAAAGTGTTTCATTCGGTCGAGTCGATACTGAGGAACGTCTGCAAGTTCTTTCCAGCCACCGCAGATAAAATCTTGTTTGGCTTTTTCTGGGACACAGATCAGCTTATGATCGATCCCTTCCTCATCTTCCATCTCGAGCATGCCAATCACGCGAGCTTTCATCCATACTCCTGGCGCAACTGGCTGGGCAGTAAACAGCAGCGCATCGAGTAGGTCACCATCTTTACCTTGAGCACCTTCGATGGAGCCGTAGTTTTCTGGATAGACCATAGGAGTCGGGACGAAGCGATCAACATAAATTCTGCCGGTCTCTTCATCTTGTTCATATTTAATGGATGAGCCAGCTGGAATCTCGACGAGGATGTGAATAGTAGGTGTGTCAGACATAGGGTTCCTTTCTTAATTAATACTTATGGAGCAGATTGAGCCGTTATGGATTGTGACGATGGTTGATCTGCAGAACTTGGAGTTTGAAAGGTGAAAATATCAAGTAAATTTGGCAAAAATACACCGAATTGACCGATGACCTCGCCAATATCCCGCCAATTGTGATCTTTTTCTTCTCTATTAAACTTGGGAGTACTGGTTAAGATATTATCTTCGATAGCCATCACCATCACACAAATCAGATCGGCTGTTGAGTCTTTTTCACCAGCAGAGATTGACTCTTTGTTAAGTAGTACTAGCAGACTAATAATAACTGGGAGCATTTCTGTAGTGATATACGTTGCCTGAGGCTCATGATCAGCAGCTTGAAGCTCACTGGCAAAGTCCTCAAGATTTTTTTCGTAGGTTTGAAGGGTGGTTCTGGCGGTTTCAGCGGTCAGTACCATAGTTTAAATATCCAAGTTAGCTAGCTTTGCGTGGGTTTGAATAAATTTCTTTCGTGGTGGAACCTCATCGCCCATTAAAATGTCGAAAGTTTTATCAGCCCGAGTCGCATCATCAATCGTGACTTTTTTCAGGATCCGGGTGACTGGGTTCATAGTTGTATCCCACAGCTGTTCAGGGTTCATTTCTCCCAGACCTTTAAAGCGTTGAATGACTGGTTGGGCAGTAGGAAACTTCTGTTGAATCTCAAGGACGCGCTGTTCACGTTCCTGGTCAGTGTAAACGTAGTGATTTTCTTTGCTGTACGAAACTTTAAAAAGTGGCGGCATAGCAATGTACAAAAATCCATGCTTAATCACTTCTGGTAAGTGACGGAAGAAAAATGTTAAACCAAGAGTAGTAATGTGTTCGCCGTCCACGTCAGCATCGTTCATCAAAATAATCCGGTGATAGCGGAGCTTCTCTGGTTTGAAGGTTTCGCCAATACCAGCACCAAGTGCGATGACCAGGTTTTTCAACTCCTCAAAAGCGACAATTTTATCAAGTCGAGCTCGCTCAGTGTTCAAGATCTTCCCGCGCAGTGGATAGACGGCTTGAAAACGACGATCTCTCCCCTGTTTAACGGTACCACCAGCCGAGTCTCCTTCGACGATATAGATCTCTGACTCAGCAGCTTCTTTACTTTGACAGTCGGCGAGTTTACCAGGAAGAGTTGATCCTTCGAGTGCACCTTTGCGAATCACGGCGTCTTTAGCGGCGCGAGCGGCCATGCGTGCCTTGGCCGCGAGCATGACTTTCTCAATTAAAATGCGCGCAACTTTAGGATTTTCCTCAAGGAAAACATCTACGCCATCTCGAACAACTGCATAGACAGCTGACTGTGCTTCTGAGTTGTTGAGTTTACTTTTAGTCTGCGACTCAAACTGAATATCATTAGACGGCATTTTAACAAAGACGACCGCAGTCAAGCCTTCACGCAAATCTTCAGTGGCGAAAAGCTCTTTTTCTTTCGCTAAGTTATTCTTGAGTGCGTAATCTTTTAAGACTTTGTTCAATGCCATTCGGAAGCCAGTTAAGTGAGTGCCCCCGTCCGGAGTTTTAATCACGTTGGCGTAGGTCTCGAGTTTCTCGGCATAGGTGTCGTTATATTGGAGAGCTGCCTCAACACCAATTTTTTTACCAGTCACCTCATCTGTCCACGTGCCTTGAGTGTAGATCACTTCGTGGAGTGGTTTCTTGGTCATGTTGAGGTGTTCAACTAGTGACCGAATTCCACCTTCAAAGTAAAAATGCTTATTAATGCCAACAAGAGTGTCTGCAAGCTGGAAGTACAGACCTGCCATTAAGTAGGCGCGGTCTCGCATAATCTCGACCAAGGTCGTTAAGTTGAACTCAACTGTAGAGAAGAGACTTTTATCTGGAACAAAGTAAACAAGTGTGCCAGTTAAGTATGTTATGAACGTTTTTGATTGAAGTGGATAGAGTTTGACCACCTCTGACTCTTTAATTTCTTTTACGTCATATTTTGGTACTCCGATTGAGTACTCTTGAATGTAGTATTTCTTTTCGCGTTTGACGATGACTGTCATCGCAATTGAGAGTGCATTTACTGCTGCGGCACCGACACCATGGAGTCCACCTGATGCTTGATAGGCAGTTTCTTCAAACTTCCCACCTGCATGCAACTTGGTCATGACCACCTCGAGTGCAGAAACACCGGCTTTAGGATGAATATCAACTGGAATTCCACGACCGTTATCTACAACCGTAATAGCGCCTACATGCTCTCCCATGCCTTCTAACGGTGTGTGAAAAAGTTGAATGACCTGGCCAAAGCCAGCTAATGCCTCGTCAACTGCATTGTCGAGAATCTCTTTGACTAGGTGATGAAGTCCACGGGCATCGGTCGAGCCGATGTACATGCCGGGTCGCTTGCGGACTGGCTCGAGTCCCTCAAGGACTTTAATTTCTGAGGCTTGGTATTGAGAGGTGACTACCATACGTTTTTTGGATCAACCTGTTCTAATGCTCTAAAATCGTCTGTTTGCATCTTCAGATGAAGAAAGTATCATCTGAGCACTCACTTATAACCTGTTTTTTAAAGTTTGTCTAGTGAATCCAAAGTCAAAAAGAATGTCTTCGATTACTAGGCGAACATTCCCATTTTTTTCTAGCTGTTGCAACCCCGTCACAGTTGCTTGAAGCTGCTGAGTCAATAGCTCAGTAGGATAATCTGGATGGTGATGGATATGAGTGATAATCATCAGCAAAAGCTCTTGGGCGAAGACGCGTTCTTTATACTCTTCGCTCAGGGCAAAAATCTGGTGAAGTGGTAGTTGCTGTCCAGTCGGCTGATCGATCGCATCTAAAAGCATCTGAGGCAAAGTTTTGGTCGAACTCTCTTCTCTAGCTGGAATTGAGACGATCTGACATCGCGACAAGATTGTTGGCAAAAGCTTTTGAATTGAGAGTGTTGTCACGATCAGCTGAACACGCTCTGGTGGTTCTTCCAGTATCTTGAGCATTGCTTGCTGAGCAGGGAGAGAAGCTTGCTCGAGATTGCCTAATACTATCTGTCTGCTGTCTCCGACCAGTGGAGCTTGAACGATCTCAGTATGAAGCCGACGAACGTCGTCTATGGTTAGCGGTACAAAACTCTGTTGGTCATCATCTCTATTCAAGATAGTGCAGTCTAGTGATGAAAATACGGCTTTTTCTTGAGGTGTTAATTGTGAAGAAATTGCTGCCAGTTGTGCACTCAGAGGAGTCGGAGTCTTAAAAGAAAAAAGTTGGGTCATCTTGAACATAGTAGTGATTATACGTGTTCTCTTGCATCTAGACGGCCACTATGTCACCATGAAGATGCTTGCCCTATGTCTGATCAGTCCTTGCCTCAACAACTAGCTTCTGCAGCTGTTCCACAGCCAGCGACAGTGAGTATTCCTCAAGCACTTCCGCCTCAAATCGCGACAGTTGGAGTCAGTACGGCTCCCAGTACGCTCCCGCTTCTCCATATGCCACCAGCCGAGTCTCTTCAGGAGCTCACAAGCTCTCTGGAAACACAGGTGGGTAACTCATCCGGGCCAATTTTGCAAGATGGGAGCTATGCTTCTCCACTTCCCAGTGCTGGCTTTATCTCGATTTTGATTCAACAAGGGAAGTTAACTACTCAACAGTACCAAGATTTGCTGATTGAGCAGGCAAGCTCGGGCAAAAGTTTAGAAATGGTGATTGAAGAAAAACACTTGGTCAAAGAAATTGACATGACTCGAGCGAAAGCTCAGTTTTATAACATTCCGTATATTACCTTAACTGAAACAGGCGCGTCACCAGAAGCGATCAGTCAGATTCCAGAAAGTGTCGCCCGGCGTTATCAAATTTTAGCCTTTGCTATTAACAAGCAGAGCAATACGTTGTCAGTGGCAATGAAAAATCCGCTGGATCTGTCAGCGATTGACTTTGTCGAGAAAAAAACCAATCACAAGATTGTGCCCCACTTTGCTTCACCTACAGAAATTGAGCGGATGATCGCTGAGCGGTATGCCCAAAGTTTGTCGAGTGAAGTCAACGCCGCCTTAAAAGAATCTGGTCAGGAACCTCAACACGACCGAGTTGAAGCGGGCACTGTCTTCTCTCGTGAAGTCGTGCGGGAGGCGCCAATTAGCAAAATTGTTGAAACAGTATTGGGGTTTGCGGTAAAGTCTCGAGCTTCAGACGTCCACATTGAACCTCAGGAAGATCGGACTCGGGTCAGATATCGGATCGATGGTATTTTAACGGAGCGGTTGATTCTGCCAAGATCTGTGCATGAAGCCGTGATTTCGCGGATCAAAATCTTATCTGAGATGAAGATTGACGAGAAGCGTATTCCTCAAGATGGCCGGTTTACTTTTATGGCGGAAGGACAGGAAGTTGATCTTCGTGTGTCAAGTTTGCCGACAGTTTTTGGCGAAAAAATCGTGATGCGGTTATTGAAGAAGAATGCAACTGTGCCCAGTTTAACTGATCTGGGTTTACGGGATTTGGCATTGAAGCATGTCGAAGAAGCAATTAAAATCCCACACGGGATCGTGCTGGTCACTGGACCGACCGGATCTGGAAAAACAACCACCCTCTACTCTGTCCTTCATAACATTAATACGCCCAAGGTAAATATTGTGACTTTGGAGGATCCAGTCGAGTATCAGATGGCTGGAGTTAATCAAGTTCAGGTTAACCCCCAAGTTGGACTGACATTTGCTTCTGGGTTGCGTTCATTTCTCCGCCAAGATCCGAACGTCATTATGGTCGGAGAAATTCGTGACACTGAGACGGCCGCACTTGCTGTCCAGGCATCTTTAACTGGTCACTTAGTGTTCTCTACTTTACACACCAACTCGGCAGCTGGTGCCTTGCCACGGCTGATTGATATGGAAGTCGAGCCATTTTTATTGGCATCTAGTCTGACTCTAGTGATGGGCCAGCGCGTTGTACGGAAGTTAAATCCGGAGTATCGTGAAGAGTACATTCCTGATCCAGAACTGGTAAATGACATTACTACAGTCCTGGGTCCGTTATATACACAGTGGTGTACGCAAAATAAGAAAGATCCGGCCGCCTTAACACTCTTCCATGCCGTCGCCAATCGGCCTGAGAATGAGCCAGAATACATCGGACGTGTCGCAATTTTTGAAGTACTCAGGGTTACAGATGAAATTAGCAGAATGATTATTGAACGCAAATCTTCTAAAGAAATAGAAGATATCGCTATTAAAAAGAACGGCATGCAGCTCATGAAACAAGACGGATATATTAAAGCTCTAGAGGGAGTCACCACCATCGAGGAGGTTCTGCGTGTGGCAGAAGTCTAAACCATATGAATATTCATGACATGCTCCAGATGTTGGTTGACCGCAGTGGCTCAGACTTACACGTAGTGGTCGGAATGCCACCAATGCTGCGAGTAGATGGAGCTTTGGCGGCGATCGATGGGGCGCCAGTTTTAAAAAAAGAACACGCTGAGTTATTAATTTTTCCGATCATGTCACAAGAGCAAAAAGATTACGTGACGGTCAACAAAGAAGTTGACTTTGCGTACCAGTTTAAAGATATAGCGCGTTTCCGCGTCAACGTCTATTTTCAACAAAATGTGATCTCCGCTGCGCTACGTTTAATTCCTACCAAGATCAAAAGTATTGATGAGCTGCAGTTGCCGCAAATTATTCACGACTTCACTAAGTTCAAACAAGGACTGGTCTTATTAACTGGACCAACAGGTGAAGGAAAATCGACAACTTTGGCGTCAATTATTCAAGAGATTAATATGACTCGAGCTGAGCATATCTTGACAATTGAGGATCCAGTTGAGTTCATTCATCATCCCCAAAAAAGTATTATTTCGCAGCGGGAACTGCATCAAGATACCCATGGCTGGGAAATTGCACTCCGCTCTGCCCTGCGTGAAGATCCAGATGTGGTGCTAGTCGGAGAAATGCGTGACTACGAGACAATCTCATCGGCAATTACCGTGGCTGAAACTGGTCACTTGGTGTTTGCTACTTTACACACTAATAATGCTGCCCAAACAGTTGACCGAATTATCGATGTTTTTCCAGAACATCAGCAGTCACAAATCCGTCAACAACTTTCAGTTTCATTGCAAGCTGTGGTTTCCCAGCGGCTGGTGCCGATGAATGGTGGTGGTCGAATTGCTGCAACTGAGATCATGATCGCCACGCCCGCAATTCGCAATTTAATCCGTGAGGGGAAAACATTCCAAATAGATAACGTCATTCAAACCTCAGCAGAAGTTGGGATGATGCTGATGGAAGCAAGCTTGGCAGAGTGGGTGCAACGTGGCGCAATCAGCCTAGAACGTGCGCGTGAGTACGCCCTTCGCCCTGATGAGTTTGATCGCATTTCTGGAAGTAGTCGTGGTCAAGCATAAAAGAAGGTAGTTATGGCAATATATAATTACACAGTTAAAAATGAGCATGGTGAAACCATCAAAGGTCGTGTCGAAGCACAGACAAAAGAACAAGCTTCAGCGATTCTGCGTAACCGTTCACTGTTGGTGATTGCCTTAAAACCTCAAAATGAAACTCCTTTCTCTTCGATCAACTCGCTACTTTTTGGCATTAAAACAACTGAAATTGTTGGATTTACACGTCAACTTTCTACAATGGTAACTGCAGGATTAACCTTAACGGAATCGCTGCATATTTTGCAGCAACAAAGTAAGCCAGCCATGGAGCGAATGATCAGTTCCTTGCTCCGCGAAATTGAAGGTGGCAGTACGTTTGCTAAAGCATTGAAAGTTCAAGGCAAGCTGTTTTCACAAGTCTATATTCAACTGGTCCGCGCGGGTGAGACAGCGGGAATGTTAGATACTGTGTTAGCCCGCTTGGCCGATAACATGGAGAAACAAAAAGAGTTTAACTCTAAAGTCAAAGGTGCCTTAATTTATCCAGTGATCGTGATCATTGCCATGGGAATTGTGGCGTTCGTGATGATGGTATTTGTGATTCCCAAATTGACTTCAATGTACAAAGAACTTGGGGCACATCTTCCCTTTATTACTCAAGTCTTAATTGACACTTCTGATTTTATGGCGAAGTTCTGGTGGCTGGTGCTGCTGATGATCGCCGGGGCTGGCTTTGCATTTAAAACCTGGCACGCTACGGAAAAAGGGCGATTAACTTTTGATCGATTTATGTTGAAGTTACCAGTTATGGGTGAGCTGCGTCAAAAAGTCATCTTGACCGAGTTCTGTCGGACGTTGAGTCTATTATTGGGTGCGGGTATCTCAGTGCTCCAAGGATTAGAAATTTTAAGCGCTGCTCAAGAAAACGTCCTGTACCGGAATGCGTTCGCTGAAAGTACTGACCAGGTTGAGAAAGGTATTCCCCTTTCTCAATCGATTGCGAAGTATGATTTTTTCCCACCAATTGTCCCGCAGATGATCTCAGTTGGAGAAGAAACTGGTAAAGTTGATGAAGTGCTGATGAAGCTGTCACTGTACTTTGAGTCAGAAAGTGAACAGGCAGTTCGAAACTTAACTGCTGCCTTTGAACCGACCATTATGATTGTTCTCGGTCTAGGCGTGGGGGTGCTGGTGATTGCGATCATCATGCCAATTTACAATATCACGGCCAGCTTCTAAGCTAGAGCTCATGCCACTCCTTTTCAGCTTAATTATTTTGATGCTGTTTGCGCTTGGTACGGCAATCGGTAGTTTCCTCAATGTCGTCATTTATCGGACTGTTCATGAGGAAAACTGGACCAGTGGGCGCTCAAAATGCGAGCACTGTCACAAAACTCTGCTCTGGTTTGACATGGTGCCACTGGTATCATATTTTTTGCTGGGTGGAAAATGCCGATTCTGTAAAACGCCACTTTCATTGTCACATCCCGTAATTGAGCTGATCACTGGTCTGCTTTTCGTCTGGTGGTTTGGAGTAGGCTCACTTTTTTTCCGGCTGACGGCTCACCCTTTTGCAGCAATTCAACCAATATTTTGGCTGGTTGTGGGACTGTGTTTAGTGGTCATTTTTTTTGCAGATATTCGATACATGATTATTCCGGATGAGCCAGTCATCTTACTGACTGGCATGACCTTGCTCTATCGGATCGGGTTAACCCTGGGTGGAGTGATGCAGCCAGTTGATTTTTTCAAGACGATTTTGGGCTGCCTTTTAATCTGGGGATTTTTCTACTGTATCTGGCTATTTACTCAAGGCAAAGGAATGGGGTTTGGTGATGTCAAGTTTGTGATTCCGTTTAGTCTACTGCTAGGCTGGCCAAACGTCTTTATTGGAACATTCCTCGCATTTTGTTTTGGAGCGATCGTCGGACTCATCTTAATGGCAATCAAAAAGAAAAGTTTCCATCAAGCGATCCCTTTTGGCCCTTTCCTGGTAGTGAGTACACTCGTTACACTGGTCTACGGCACTCATCTTTGGCAATGGTATACCCACTTGCTGTGATGGCTGCAACCTCGTTTATATGCGTATCATTAGCTTTATCTTTTCATCTTTTTTCGTCGTTGCTGTGTTAACAGTGATAGCGGGTTTAATCGGGCGAGAAAGTCTGTTGCTGATTGGCTCCTCAAAAATTCAAAGTTCGCTGACCATATTAGAACGTCTTTCTCGAGATAATCTGCAAATTGCACGTCAATGCCGAGAAAAAGGCGGTACAAATGCAGATGTGGCTACAGTTGGAAATATGCAGCTGCGTTTTACGAATAATAAGGACTACGTTATTGAGGTGATCTGCAACCAATTTCAATCAGATCCGATCTTGATCTCCAAAGATTCTTTGCCTGTGTTTGTTCATAAACGGGCTGGAAGTACTGGAATTATCTGGGGAACTGATCGCAGTGCAATCGAAATCGAGACATTTGGCAGACGAAAAATTATTGGTGTTGAGAATGAAGAAATCAAGTCATATAGTAGTGGAAGCGTTACGCTTGGTGAAAGTCCGCAGAGTACTTGCGAAGGCTACGGATACTTTTGCTGTCAGCAAGAGACATTCAGTGGTGTCGGTCAATCATTTTCTGGAGTCAGCGACTGTTCTCGAAATTGTTTTAGTCAATGTTTACCACGACCAGTAGTGTTGTCCCTTAATACTGATCCATTCGCAGATGATACCAAGCATACAGTGACGGTGGTTGCTGGAGAGCCAGTTACATTCAGTTATGTCGCTTCCTATGATATTCCGGACAAAACAAAACCAGTCTCAGTCACGTTTGACTTTGGTGATGGTCAACACGAATCATTTACCACACTCTCGGGAAAAACTAGCCACCGCTATGATTGCCCTCGAGGAAACTGTAATTTTCAGACACAGCTTTCGATCAAGGGAAGCAATGGCATAGCGGCTGCACTCACTCCGATTACACAGCTTAAAGTTCATGTCCAGTAAGCCTGAAAAGGCCACTCTCTCTTTCCTTTGCTTTACAACCTGATCCGAGTTGGTCTAAGATTATTGCTACACATAAAATGTTTTGGTGAACACGGGTTTTTAAGTTACGAAGAAAGAAAATATGACTGCCCATTTTCCTCATCAACAATATAAAGGAAGACTTATGTCTAACTTGCCCACCCTGCGTAAGGGTTTTACACTTATCGAGCTAATGGTCGTGGTTGCGATTATCGGTATCTTGATGGCTGCCGGTATTCTCGCTTTCACGAATGCTCAACAAAATGCACGTGATGCTCGTCGCCGCGCTGACATTGACGCTATTTCTAAAGCAATGGAACAGTACTACCAAAACAATAGCTACTCTTATCCAGCTTCTAACTCTGCAATTGCAACATTCTTCCCATCTGGATCAGTACCTACCGACCCACAAGGTGCAGCATATACGGTCAGTTACGGAACAAACACCTTCTGTGCATGTGGTACTTTAGAGAAGACTGGTAAGGGAAATTCAACTACCGCTGGAGCTGGTGGTGCATGTGCTTACGGGACAGGTGCGTCTGCAAACTACTTCTGTGCTTCACAGCGTCAATAAAAAGAAAAATAAAAAGGAGACATATGTTACATACTAAACTGAAGCAAGCAGGCTTTACACTTATCGAGTTAATGGTTGTGGTTGCAATTATCGGTATCTTGATGGCCGCTGGTATTTTGGCCTTCACGAATGCTCAACAGACTGCACGTGATGCACGTCGCCGCGCTGATATCGATGCTATCTCTAAGGCTCAAGAACAATACAATCAAGCTAATGCTGGAGCGTATGCTGCCTCAGCCTCAGCACTCAATAGTTACTTTCCATCTGGGTCGGTGCCGGCAGATCCACAAGGTGCTGGATACAGCTTAAGCCTGACCACTACCCAGTACTGTGTTTGTGCAAATCTAGAGAAAACTGGTAAAGGAAACGCCACCGCACTTGGTGCTGCTGGTGCATGTACTTACGGGACAGGTGCGTCTGCAAACTACTTCTGTGCTTCACAGCGTCAGTAAAAAATATGAGTATTGTTGAAACATTTTTCCATCAACACCCTCCACTCTTTCGGCAACGAAAGAATGGAGGAACTCATATCCCAAGCCAGACCGGCTTCACGCTGATTGAGCTGCTGGTCGTGGTGGCAATCATTGCCGTGTTGACGACTATTGGTATCTTAAGTTATACCCAAGCCAATAAAAAAGCCCGTGACGGAAAACGTCAGGCTGACATGGAGCAGATCCGTTCTGCACTAGTGCTCTACCGCACTGATAACGGAACATATCCAGCTAGTGTTGACTGGGCTACGATGTCCCCGATTAATACCTACATTAGTGCCACATCAGTTAAAGATCCAAAACCAACTCCCTATACTCAATACTCATATACACCTGGAGCGGCAAACGCTACCTTTACCGTCTGTGCTACTTTAGAAGCAACTACGCCTTCATCATTTTGTTTAAATAATCCATAATAGTAGTAGGCGACTTTACGGCTCATGTCTTCACTTTTTTCTTCCCCTAGCCGATCTGGATTTACTTTTATCGAGTTATTAGTAGTGATTACGATCATGATCGTAATTTTTGGTGGAGGAATTGCTTCATTTCGAACTCTTGATCGGAGACAGTCCCTACTCAACACCTGCCGTCAAATAGAGCAGTACTCCCGTACAGCTCAGAAGAAAGCTCGGGTAGGAGATAAGCCATCAGGGTGCATAACCTTGACGTCCTATCGAGTAAGCCAAACAGCATCTGGGCCAGATGTGGTCAGCTTACAAGCAATCTGTCTGAACGCCACCTATACCATAGAAAGTTATAACGTTCCCACCTCCTTAACTTTTCAAGCTATGACAACTATGAACTTTAAAGTACTGCATGGTGGCTTGATGGAAACGAGCGGTTCAGTAGTCGTACGTTCAACAACTCCAAGATATCAATGTCAGTTTAGTGTTGAAGGCGGCGGTTCAGTCAGTGCGACAAGTATCGCCACCTACTGAGGAATATATGTTTCAATGGCATGACTCACATTTTCAGCTTAAAAAAAAAGATCGTCGAGTTGGTCAAACTATTATTGAAATTTTAATTGCTACTGGTGTCGTTGCCTTAGTTATGACAGCGGTGGTGGCAGTAGTTTCCGTCTCTGTCCGGAATGCTTCTCGGGCCAAAGCAAAAGCTTTAGCTACCAAGTATACTCAAGAAGGTATCGAGTACTTTAGAGCTCAACGCAATATTATGGGCTGGGAATCATTTTGGACAACAGCTGGTGGTCAAGTGGGAACTCGCACAAGCACCGCCTGTTTAGCTACGCTTCCGTACACCGCCACCGGCGGACTACAGAATGTCATCTCCACAACCTGTTCCACCAATCAATATATCGATACCCGCCAGATCTACCAACGAAGTGCTGCGGTAACAACGAGTCAGCTGGTTGGCAAAGATACGGTAAATGTGGCGGTAACGGTACGATGGGTTGACGGCAGTCGAACGAATACTTCTACTGCTACGGTGCAGCTTCAACAAAGCCAAAATTAGGTAATTTTTAGTCTACATCAACTCTTAGAAGCTTCTAATATTCACGGTCGTGACAAAGTCATCTGAGGCGTTCTCAATACTCAGCGTTCCGCTAGTCGTCGCGTATGCCAAGTGGAAACTAATCTTAATATAGGTCCCGATGCCCTGAGCTGCTTGTTGGCAGTCAAACACCAGACTACTGGCCGCGACTGGCCCACCTGTTAAGTAACGCGTTGTGCCAGTGGCTGAGGATTCAGAAGCAATTTGGTTATTTGAAAGATACAGACGAGTCAGATTGTTGTCCACTGAACGAAAGACAATTTGACTCATCCCTGTTGTGCATAATGGATCTGTCGGGCTAATCCTATCCAAAGTAATCGCATTTCTGAGCAGAAACTCTATCTGGCTAATGGCATAGTCTCCATTGTCTTTAAGTTCAGTGACTGAAGTCTTCTTACTATCACTTCTGAGCGTAGTAAAAAAAAGTCCAGAAGCTGCCGCAATTAAGATGACACTCAGCGTAATTGCCATCAAGAGCTCAATAAGGGTAAAGCCTAGTTTGTTTCTTGCCATTGATAGAGTGGTCGAGTCATTCGAGCTGGTACATTGATGACAAAGTCAGGGCGGAAGCGGAAGAAGTCAGTAGGATTGGTATCATTTAAGGTTTTAACGTTATACTGTCGACTTAAAACCACACCTTGCCAGCCCACAAAGGTACCTTCTCCTAAGAATGGCAGATCTCCTCCAGCTAGACCACCTTGGACAATTAATTGATTGTTGGCGATAAAGACACCTGACACCACAGGGCTTAAGGAAGAAAGTGAAGCTGAAGTTGGAGCAACAAGCACTTGAAGTTCAGCAAGATGCAGATAATCTGTGCCATTGAGTTGGACACGGACATATCTCCCAGTCCGATTAACAGTTGAGGTGCTTGGACTTCCTGCTGTGCCGGAGTTTGGATAATCAGACACACCAGCTTGTGCTAAAGTCGTCCCCAGATTGGTTGATGAGAAAGGATTGTCAGACACGAACAGATGATAGTTCGTCAAGCGCGATGAGGCACTATCGGTACGGTTATAAAGATTGATTGACGAGATAGTATATGAAGAGCCAAGATCAACTTGCCACCAGGCATTAAGGTCATTCAAAGTATGGGTAATTGAACCTGCGTAGTAATTCCCATCGGTATTGCCATCGTTGCCATCAGAAGCTTGAGTATTCGGAGCTGGGTAGGTTGATGACTGTGATGAAGTTTTTCCAACTGCCACATTCACCGGTGCCGGGGTACCCATAACTTGAAGTTCAGCAAGATGCAGATAATCTGTGCCATTGAGTTGGACACGGACATATCTACCAGTCCGATTAACAGTTGAGGTGCTTGGACTTCCTGCTGTGCCGGAGTTTGGATAATCGGAAACACCAGCTTGTGCTAAAGTCGTCCCCAGATTTGTTGATGAGAATGGGGTGTCAGAGACAAAAATATGATAGTTCGTCAAACGTGATGAGTTAGCATCAGTCCGGTTATAAAGATTGATTGACGAGATAGTATATGAAGAGCCAAGATCAACTTGCCACCAGGCATTAAGGTCATTCAAAGTATGAGTAATTGAACCTGCGTAGTAATTCCCATCGGTATTGCCATCGTTGCCATTGGCGGCTTGAGTATTCGGAATTGGGTAGGTTGATGACTGTGATGAAGTTTTTCCAACTGCCACATTCACCGGTGCCGTGCCAGCCGCAAGCGTATTGGAGAAGGTGATATTGCCATTGACGATAAATGATAAAAATGCACCTTGAGGAACAGTGATAGTTGAGTTCACTGTCAAGTTGCCATTGACAAAAACCACCATCTTATCGGTTGCGTTTAAGTTCCATGGCGTTGAGATAGTAATTGGGCCATTGGCGTAATAGGCACGACCATTGACCGGAGCTGTAATAGGTTGAGTACCAGTAAAGTCTGAAGTTGGACTCAGCCCCATACTGTAGAGATTATAAAAGTATTGATAGTTTTCTTGTGGACCTTTATAAACGCTGCCAATCACCCGAGCTTGGGCACTATCTTGACGTAAAAATGTATACTGCTGGGCTGGGTCAGCTACAGAGTCGATGTCGCCGCCACCAGTAATTGCAATTCCGCTACTTTCCACAGTTCCGGCTGCATTCTTCAGAGATAACCTCGGAGTACACGTAGCGCCGGTACACGTTAAGGGAATTTGAGAAACGATTGCATTCCCAGTTGTATTGCCTGCATAAATTAAACCATTAGCAGTCTGCCACCATGGCTGAGATGCACTGGCGATAAAATAGTTAATACCTGATTCTGGGATTGTCTGGCCTGAGTAGATACAGCCGGTCGGGCAAGTGCATCGCCATTGGGTAGCGTCAGGGGTAAGTGCGACTCCAATATTATTATAGTTCGCGACATTATTCACTGCGTAGGTTGAACCAGTAATTGAACCCGTAGATGAGCCTCCACCTTGCCAGGTAGCGACCACGCTCGCAGGTGCGCCAGGATTTTGACCGGTCAATGCTCCACTAAGCTCGCAGAGTCCAGTGGCTAGGTTTAAAGAAGCTTGATAGCCTTCATCAAGATAGATATTGCCAGAAACTGGTCCAACAAGAGTAAATGTACCGTTTGTCCAGGCTCCTACTCCATCAGTGAAAGTTGGGGTCAGCTCATACCAACCGACCCAACTATTACTGGCCGTACTTTCAACGCGAATATATCGAGCTCCTACAACTGGAGAGCTAAACACCACATTCCATACGTCTCCACTTAATACCGAAGTCGTAGTGGTGTAGACCAAGGTCGTTGGATTGGGAGTTGAGCCAGCGTAAATATTGACAGTTTCATTGCCAGCGGGAAAGTGGGCAGAGACAAGCTGGATGCCAGAAACTGTCCGAGTTCGTTTCATATCAACTTCAATCCACTGAGTTGGGAAGCCACCAGCGTTCCAGAACGTACCTAGGTTGGTGTCAATTGCTTTACTGGCCTCATTCCCTGCTAACTCTGCTGATGCAGCTGCTGTGTCAAATGTTTTGACGTCACAGGCAAGGTTACTGGGTTTTACTCTCCAAGTGTAGTTGGCGACTCCAATCGGAGCAGTAAAGGTATAGTTGGTAACGATAAGATTTGTGGCACAGAAAGTATTTGCAGCAGTACACTCTTGGCCAGCTCGAGTTGTTCCAGTCGGGTAAACTTGAATATCATAAGCAGTTGACTTGGCTGCGGCTGTCCAGTTGAGTGTCACTTGGCGACTAGCCCCGATTGTCACATTTCCACTCGAAGGTGTCAGCGTAATCGGACCAGGAGTCCCATATTGAGAATCAGAACAAGTGCCACATGCCGTTTCTTGTCCACACGCAACAGTACAGGCACAGGCCGCTGTGCAGGTATTACAATCTTGGGTGTCGATTCCGCCAGGTGTACATGAGTCAGAACGAGTTTGAGTGCCTGAGCCACAAGTGGCTGAGCAGGCTGACCAGTTGCCTACACTACAAGTACATTCTTGAGTATTACACGCTTGAGATTCGCTACCCCCACAGTTGTTCGTTCGAGTTTGGGTGCCCCCTCCACAAGGTACACTACAAGCGGCCCAAGGGTTCCAGATACATGCACAAGGCTGAGTATTACAACTTTGGGTTTCAATCCCACCTGCAGAACACGTATTTGAGCGAGTTTGGGTGCCCCCTCCACAAGTAGCAGAGCAAGCCGACCAGGCCCCGACACTTGGAGTACAGCCACAGGACTGGGTATTACACGATTGGGTGTCGGTCCCAGTACACGAGTTCGTTCGAGTTTGGGTGCCACCACCACAAGATGCTGAACAACCGCTCCAGCTACCCAATGTACAGGTACAAGCTTGAGCATTACATGCTCGGGTTTGGACAGTCCCATTGCAAGTATTGGTTTGAGTTTGAGTCCCACCACCACAAGAAACCGAACATGCACTCCATAAAGTTAAGCCACAACCACCTGGAGTACAGCATTGAGGTTGGGGTATGTCATTACATACTGGACAACCTACTCGAGTGACATTACATTGACAAACACCTGGGCTAGTATGTCCTCCTACAGGATTTCCGTACATATCGACTGCTTGACTACAACTCGCTCCAAAGTTGCGTGAATTGCCATTCGGTAACTGTTGTTGACAAAAAGCATTGTCACCAGTTGAATCACTACAACCACAACTTGATATTAAATATGTACCAGTGCAGACAGTATTTCCTATTAAACAGGCATTTCCATTATTACAGGTTGAGCCACACTGTCCCGCTGGAGCATCACACAAAGCAGGGTAGTTACATGCCGCTATTACTTGAGAACTTGAGGATAGAAAAAAAAGAGCTATAACTCCAATTAGACTGGAGATAAAGAAAAGCGAAAATTTACTTTTCATCTTGACATCCGATGACTGCTAACTGAAAAACGTTATTTGTTGATTTATTTTGATAGGTAGTTTGTAGTGCAATGGCAACGTCATGATTGGCTAGACTCAGTTTCTTGAGTTGATCACGATGAAAGTATGTCTCATGATTTAACGACAATTTTTTGTCGTCTCCTAAAAGGAACAGTGCTTCAGCTACCTGGGAAGTTGTGCCAGTTGTGGTCGTAATTGTTGTGGGCCAGCACAAAAACTGGGTATTATCTTTTAAAGCTAGCGTGATTTTTTGGTGATTTTCTTTTTTTGGCCAATCTAAGTAAGCATCTATCTCGACACTATCTTGATCTGGGAAGTAGGCAGTGAGGACACCGCGGAGCAATCTCCCTTGTACTACTTCGTCGGGGCTTAATTTAATTGCATTACTCGGAGGAATTGACCGTACACTGATGCCTTCAAAGTTATTTTTAGGTTTCGGACTGAACTTTTTATATAAAAAAAATGATAGAAATGCTACAACTAAAATAAATATTCCTAGGACAAATGGTAGCTTCTTTCTATCTTTAAACATTCTGAATAAGGTTAGCATGTTTTTTCAGCTTTTGTAAATGGAACAAATACTTTTAAAAGTCATGAGTTTAAAATAAAAAGGGAAGCAGTTTTGATGCCTCCCTTTAATAAGCTGCTCATTAAAAAAACTATTTTATACTAGGAACTATGAAGGACATTCCTTGTACTATTATGAAATCCGGGTCATTAGTTGGATCATTATCAAATAGAGTTTGTGTCCATTCCTTTGGCATTTGGGGACCCCAACTTTTTGCAAAGTTAGAAATACCTTGATTAAATAAAAATTCAACCATCATTTCAGCACCATCGCCAATAATCACTGGACCTTTACTAGTAGGAATAGTAATTTTGTTATTACTTTGATCATAAATAATTTTTGAGTTTGAATTTGCAAATCCTAAAGTTAGTGGATGTGGCATATTTTGCCCAGTCTGCGGTATCAATAAGCCCCGAGCATCCGTTGCTGAGATAAGAGGTTCTTTCTGGATATTGAGTAAAGTTGAAACGTTACCCAGCTGATTAGGATGTCCGTCAATTGGAAACGTGATAGTTAAAAAAAGGTTACCATCTAATTCTTTTGCTCCTTGTCTTCCCGGTCTATAAGTTATCCCGACGGTTCCATAGATATATCCATATTGTGTCTCATAACCATTCATATTTACTACTTTTGAAAAAAGACGTGAATCAATATTTGGCTTATGCTCAGGCAGATAGACACCATATGGAAGAGGTTTGCCAGTTTTAATATCTACTAGTTTCCCTAACTCTCCTCTATTTAATTCTACAGTTCTTACATTATCATAAACGCTACTGATAAATCTTACGGGTGAACCTTTTGGAGGGCATTCATAGCTCAGCATAGTATCAGGGATCATAGACACCGGAACTAACATGTCTCCAGGAACGTCTACTGAAGATAAATCTGGTAACATCGCTACTTCTTGTGGCGTCGATGTCTCAACCTGAGCCACTTTCACTCCTGAGACTGGTGTCGAGGTTGCTGGAACCTTAGTTTTACTCGGAAACTTAGTTGGTGACTCAAATTTCTGTGCTTTAGTATTAGTTGGAAGAGGCGCCATGCGGGTGGGAGTAGGAGTCGGTCGAAGAGGCGTTTCTGAAGGAGCCGTCGTGGAAGCTGGAGTAATTATTAGGGCTTGGTGAGTAGGAGTAGCCAACTCATTTTGTTGATTCCCGTCATCAACGCTTTGCCTAACGTGGTGTCGGCTGACAGCTGTGTTTGTAGCTGTTAGTTCAGGCTGAGCAGTCTCTGCTTGAGGTTGATCCTCCTCTACTACTTTGTTTAAACTTTCTTCAATTTGAACTGCAGTCGGCGTTGACGTTCGATTTTCTCTTGGAGAAGGAGTATCTCCATCACCATTAACGCTATGGCCCGGATGACCAGTCGTACTCGCCTGTACATCTTCTACAGTACTTAAAATCCCCACAGCTGCCCCAGCTACACCCAGCAAACCAAGAGCTCTTGCTACAGAGTGAGACTCAGAAGTAACTGCGGTGTGTCCAGCTACCGTAGTTTTGCGCTCATTCAAAGTTTGAGGTCCATAATATTGTTTGGATTGTTCACTGCGACGTTCTGTCATATACTCCTTGAGTTAAAGTATGTCTTTAATTTAATATGTAAATAGTTATGGGCCGAGTATACTCTGTCAAAAAAACCAGATCAATGTATAACAAGTACACATCCCAAATCTAATCATTATAGGTTTATGTAAAGTACATGATACACAACGAAGCCCTTTCTGACCACTTCCAGCCTAGACAAGAGAATCTTAAAAGTATTGAAACACGCCCACTACTTACTGAACAACAGATTTTTGAGCTGGAACCACGTTTTGATCAAGCCGTCAAAAAATTTCAAGATCTACTCAATGCACAGGACCTTCACAAGTCTTTAACTCCGCTGCTGGCTGAAGTGCTTTACCTTGCCCAACAACCATTTCAAGAGGCCGCTGCCGCGACTGAGTTTTTTGCCTTGGTAAGTGCGATTGAAGAAGCTCGAACTGGTCACCATCACCCTGCCTGGGAACAGGCCGCCGCCGCCTTATATGTATGCTACTGCCATCAAGAACCTGAAATTCAAAGTATCCTGATGGCACCTGGCGAAGGAAAAACATTTATGATCTGTCTTGCCAATGTCTGGCGAGTGTTGAGCGGGGTTCCAGTAGATGTCTATACGGATAAACAAGCCAATGTTGAACAGAGCTTCTCAGAAACGCAGGCGTTGTACAAACTGCTGGGTATTGAGAGTGAAAAAATCATGACTCGCGTTCAGTTGACTGAGAAGGACTACCTCCACTACTTGATGCAGATGGACGACTATCAAAAATTTAAAACTGATCGAGCACATCTTCCTTGGCCTAAAGTCCGCTATGGCGTCTGGAGTAATTTTATTCATGAGTACTTAGCGCGACAAGACAAGATTGCTGTTCTCGAGGCTGTTCTGGCCAAGGACACTGATTTTCAGCGGAGTCAACCTGAAGAAGCAGCGCGGCACTACTCAGCAGAAACTCTGACAAGTTTTCAAGCAGAACTCGACTGGCTAAACCAGATTGTTTTCCCAGGTGCAGTTATCGTGGACGAAGGTGATGCGATTACTCACTTTGAAACAAGTCCTGTTATTGAAACAGAGATGTTAACTCAGCCATACGATGAGCAACAAACTGCAGAGCTAGAGCTGATGTGGCGGCTGTTGGGAGAAAAACAGAATCCTCAAACACTTCATAAAATCAGTAGCGCTACTGGTTTTTCAGCTGCAGATGTCGAGAGAAACTTTCAATTAGAGGAACAAGATGTCCCTCAAGGTTTTGCAGATCCAGCTGTGGCTATTTCTCACACCCCAGTCAGTACAGATGTTGCCTTGGAAAAAGTATACGTTGCCAAGTTACTTGAAATAGTGGTCGAGCCCAGTAGATTAAAAGAATTGGCTGCACTTGTTGGGGTGGATCAAGATCTTCTGGTCATCGCTCAGGCAGCAGCAACTGCGGAAATGACCTCAACTCGCGAGGTTGATTGGACGGCTTTAACTCAAGCTCTCTCCCCTGCTGAACGACAAGACCTCAGGGTACTGATGGATGCTAATAATCCAATCTTCAATTTTTCGCCGTTACTCCGGACATCTCCGAAAGTGAATGCGATGCTAGCTCTTCCAAACCCTGTAGTAACTCCACAGGAGTGGCAGGCGCTGGAAAGTTATGTACCTAATATTAGACAGCTCGTCACGGTAGCTAGAGTAGTTGAGATTGCAGATGAGCTCTATCAACAGCTTTTTAGTCAGTACAGTGCTGCAATTTTTCAGATACGCAGCGGCTATGTGCTGGGAGATAACTATCGGATTGTCTCTGGTGACGATGGCCAGCAAACCATCGAGGTCATCGGTGATGACCGCCAACCTCAGCCGGGAAAGCAGTTTCATGAGCTGCGAAATGTGTTCCTCCACCTCAAGCATGGACTGCCACTGCCCAGAGGGCAAAAAGTGCATAGTCGGATTTTGCCGATCACTTGGTTTACTCAGCTGGTTCACCAGCAGATCGCGGTAACTTCAGTGAGTGGTTCGCAAGATCATCCAGATTACGTAGTCAATCAGACAGGAGCTGCTGAGGCTGTTACCCACCGGATGCGTGTCTTTCCAGATCAAGATCAGAAAAAAGCTGCGATTGTGGAGTTGGCACTCCGGTCAAAAAATAGACCAGTACTGATCTGTGCCCAAGACAAGGCCGAGCTCGACTTTTATAAAGAACAGTTGAGAGAACGCAGAGGTCAAGAAATTATTGAAGTCACCGCCAATGAAGCCACCCAGTCTGGCAACCTTGTCCCGCAGTTGGAAAAAGGGAAAGTACTCCTACTTCAAATTACTGCCCGTGGACTGAACATTGGCCGGTTAATTCACGATGAAATGACTGGTAAAATGACTCATTCGTTTGAAGATGGCGTGCTCATTATTGCGAATGCACCACCAGAAGCTCATGCGAGAACTCAACTCCGCGGCAGATTAGGAAATCGACGCGCCAATGGCGAAATTTTTGAGTTTGATGCACTTGACGGAGAAACTGGTCAAGAACGTTATGCGGTCCGGAAAGACTTAAGTGTAGAGCGTCACCAAAAGTTTGCTCAACTTGAACAAATTTTTCAAAGTATTGTTCAGCAGACAGAGAAATTTCCATCAATTGAAACTGGAACTAGACCTGTCTGGAACTGGCCGCCACACTTTGCCGCTGCGATGGAGCTCGTCGATGTCTGGGAAGAAAGTGATCAGGCGGTAAGCGTTCAAGCTTCACTCTGGATGGCACTGTTCAGCCGAGATGTCCAGATACCCCAGCTGTTTAAACCTTGGGTAAAGGAGCTCCGTCCGACTGCTCAGCAACTTCGCCAAGAGTATGAAAAAATTCGCAACGGGCACGTCCGCAGTGTTGAGTATCAGCAACAGCTGAATATTGAAGAGATGTTTCAGACACAACGCGAACAGTTAACAATTGATCAAGCTATCCAAACTGTTAGAAATGTGCTGCTGCATCCGACTGCAGACACGCCACTAGGTCAAGAAGCAAAACTGCTCGCTTATGAAGAACGCCTCAGCATTATGGAAATTGTTTTTGATCAAGCTGACCTTCTGTATCCGATCAGTACTCGAGATATCCAGAATCAAGGTGGGGGGAAAAGAACTCAGGCTGCTATTCAGGAACGGAAGTTGGCGAAGTTCCTGAAAGATCTGTCAGAGTGGACAAGAGATTGGCTAACTGAAAAACGTCTTAACAAGGAGTACTCAGCTGTTCGTACAGAGATTTTAGCCGATAAAAATCTTCCACAAGAGATGTTTGCTGGGTTACCTGAACAAGTAGCTGATCTGGGGAAGTGGCTAGAGAATCTGGAGCTGGAAAATGAAAAAGTTCTGGATGTTGTAGAGAGTGCTTTAGTACGGCTGAATATATTGGCGCAGCACGTTTATGTACTTGAAAGCAAGTACACAGCGCAAGTATAATAAAAAGTAATACGCTACTAGGTGTATAATTCACTGTTTAAGATGAGATTTTACTTTATTACCTCCATTCACGGCAAACAACAGTTCAATATTAATCACCAGACTATTGAACAAGAAGTTAAACGACTTGGTCATGAAATGATCTCAAGTGTTCAAGAGTCTACTCCAGAAAGTATGCGCCTGTTGAGTGATGAAGACATTATCGAGTATAACAAGTCAGTAATTAAAGGCATGAAGTGGGCAGATGCGATTATTATTGAGTCTTCATACTCAAGCACAAGTGTTGGCTATACCATCGCCACCGCAGTCCAGTTATCAAAACCAGTTATTATTTTCTACACTGGAACACAAGAGCCACATTTATTTAGGACACTTGAAAAGTTAAACGATAAAATTCAAGTCATTCGTTACTCTAGTCTTGATCAACTTAAAGATGAGCTTCCTACCGCACTTTCTTTTGCGACTGATAGCCAAGATACGCGATTTAACTTTTTCATCTCGCCTGCTCAATCTTATTATTTGGACTGGATTGCTAAAAATAAGAAAATTTCTCGTTCTGTGTATTTGCGGGGATTAATTAATAAGAAAATGTTGACTGAAAACCATTCGGAAGAGGCTTAAGCCGAGTCGTTTTTCAGCCATAACTCCAAAAAATAAAATGCGGAGATTGTAAAGCCATCACTAATCTCCCCTGCTTTTAATAGGTTATCAAACATGCGTAAGGTCACAACTTGTCGAGTTAAGATATCTTCAGAGATGTTTTGGTCAAGAGCATGCTGGAGTTGAGTAGCTGTAACTTGAGCTACAAAAACAGTGGCTGATTGTCGTAGTAAAGCTGGTAGCGGATGAAATGTCCCAATTTTTATTAATTTGGCATCTGTAATGCCAGTTTCTTCTCTCAACTCTCTTACTGCAGCAGCTTCTGATGTTTCATCAATTTCTTGTCCACCCATTGGCAGCTCCCAATTATTTTGGTCAGTTGGATGCCGATGCTGTTGAAGCAGTAATACTTGATGTTCCGCAGATGGTTGTTGTTTACCCTGATGAAGAACAATAGGAATGATAATTGCTCCGTCTTGTCGTTCAATAACTGTATAACTAGTGGATTTCCCAGTCTGGAGATCAGGAATTTGCTCTTCTTTAACAGTTAAACCATAGTTATTTTTGTGAACGATTTCTGTGTGAATAATTCTTGCCATATCAATTTTTCTAGTCAATAAAGACTTGATGCCAAAGCTCGATACACAACACTCCCCAGAGAGTGCGATCGAATGCTTGGTTGCGTGAGATCACGTTTTTAATTGCTTGTGGATCAAAAATACCGCGGGATTTTGCTTTTGGACTGAGCAGTGTTGAAACCATCATCTCTCTGAAGTGAGGGTTATCTTGTATCCAATCTCGCATTGGCACTGGGCGTCCAGCCTTGTGTGTCTGTGATTGGAGAAATGGGGGCAAAAGTGACTTAAGTCCAGTCCGAACAAGATTTTTTAAGATGCCATGGTGAAGCTTGATGGAAGTTGGGGTTTGGAAGGAAAACTCAACTAAACGTTGATCCAAAAAAGGGACTCGAGCTTCGAGGGAGTGTGCCATCGAGGCGCGATCTTCCATCTGCAGCAGCGGAGGCAACATTACTTGATAATCAAAAGCCAGCACTCTATCAAGCACATCATGTGAGCTATCTTCTCTAGCAGAGCTAGTGTTAAAGATATCCAAGATGGCGCGTTCAGGATGATAGTTTACTAGATTAGATTTGAGCTCGGAGGTCAGCAATTCAGTAGGATGAGCTGTTCGGGTGACTAAGTGCAGATAGCGCTCAGCCACCGACTCATTCAGGTTCCGACCAAGAAACTTCTCAATCATCGACATATAATCTGCTAAAAATGGTAATCCGTTAGTAATTTCAGCCAAGTTCAGCGCACAGTTGTGTTCGCCTTTCAGTGCATCGCGCAGCGCGCATTCAAGGTAGAACAACAGATGTCTAGCATAACCGCCGAGTTGTTCATCAGCGCCGTGACCAGTTAGGACAACTTTAGCTGATTGAGCAGCAAGTTGATTGGTTAAGTATTGAGGGAGAATGCCGGGATCTCCAACTGGCTCATCAAGATGCCAGAGCACCTTTTTCAAGTGTTGGATAAAGTTATCGGCATTTACCTGCGCAATATGATGGTCTGTATCCCAAAATGCGCTGATTTTTTTTGACGCCGCAACTTCTTCTTGCCACTCGCCTGAAGTAAACTCACTTGAAAACGTTTGGAGTGGTGAAGCAAATCCAGCAGCTGCACCAACCACGGCAGCGGTGTCAAGGCCACCACTTAAGTGAAAGCCAAACGGCACATTTGTAGGTACTTGTTGTTTGACGACGGCTTGGAAAAGCGTCTGAAAACGGCTCAGAACTTCATCAGCCGGAAAATCAGACATCGTTGTTGGCAGATGATAATAACGTTGAGCATGAACAGTACCTTGAGAAATGAGCAGGAATTCACCTGGAAGGAGCTTAGAAATTCCTGCAAAAAGTGTGCGGGAACTGGTAATGGTTTGGAACTGAAGATAATCAAGTAGGCTTTCTTGATCGAGCTCACGTTTCACGTCAGAAAATTCAAGTAAAGCTTTGATTTCCGAGGCAAAGAGGACGTGGTCTGTGGTCTTGATATAGTAGAGCGGCTTAATCCCACTTGGATCTCGAGCAATAAACAGCTCGCCTGTTTTCTGATCATGGATTGCAAAGGTAAACATACCCACTAACTGCTTTACCATTTGTTCTTTTTCATCTTCATAGAGATGAACGAGTACCTCAGTATCGGTATGTGTTTGGAAACGATGGCCATTTCGCTCAAGTTTTTGGCGAAGCTGTTGATAGTTATAAATCTCGCCGTTAAACACAATTGCTACACTGCCATCCTCATTAAAAATCGGTTGATTCCCTCCAGGTAAATCAACAATGGCAAGGCGGCGGTTGGCTAATCCAACCTGTTGGCTATAGTAGTATCCTTCCCCGTCTGGACCACGGTGACTCATCATTCGATTAGCACGTTCTAGCTGAGTTTGGTAACTTTGGCCGGATTGATGGAAGGAAAACACTCCACAGATTGCACACATGATTTAGTAGTTCTTTGGATGCTTGAGGTGATAGTTCTGGTTTTGTTTTTTGACGGCAGCCACAACTGGAACTTCCAGATTCTCTGCCTGAGCAGCAGCAATAAAGGCAGTCACGTCTTTTGGCAAGCAACTTCCACCAAATGCTCCCATGTCATTTGTTCCATAGGCAGGGTTCCAAATTCCTTCACAACTCTCGACAGTAAGTGCAAGAATATCTTTAATCTGAGTGATCTTCCACTGTTCGGCAACTTCTCTCATCTCATTAAAAAAAGCAATTTTAGTTGCATTGAAGAGATTATGAACGTACTTTTGGAACTCAGCAGCTTTGAGAGAGATCCTGACTTTAGGACACCTAAAGGATGCATAGAGCTGTTCAACCAGGTCACCAGCTTTAGAATCGTGTTGTCCAATTAAAATCAGTCGAGGCAGAACTGCATCAACGCTAGCCTTGTTCTCGCGTAAATACTCAGGGTTAAAGCTTACTCCAAACGCTTGACCTACTTTTTTTCCAGAATGTTCCTCAAGAAGTGGAATAATTACATTTTCAGTTGTTCCAGGAATGACTGTAGATTTGACCACAACCACATGATACTGATCTGTTAACGCCAACCTTTTCCCCAAAAGGATTGTGGCAGCTTTGATAAACTGTAGATCTATGCCTTGATCTGTAGAAGGAGTGGGAACACAGATAAAACTGGCTGATGAACTCAGAGGTATTATCTCTGGTAACTTGGCGTTCATCTGATCCGTACGAAGTGTGTCAACTAAGTGCTGATTAGTATCGATAAACTGGGTAACAATGCTATGTTCAATAAAGGCATGGCCAACTGCTCTGCCGACAACTCCTGCCCCAATAATCTCAACAGATAGTGACGCTTGCTTTGGGTGAGACAAATTCATAGCTCGCTCCTTTTTCGGTAAATCGTACGGGCAGGTATGAATACTGAGGTTTAATGTACTGTTTAATTATAGGTTGTATTTCAGCTGGACAGTACAAATAAATCATGCCCCCCCCTCCAGCACCTAAAAGTTTGCCGGCAAGTGCTCCCATTGAGATGAGCTCTTCAATCGTTGCCTGAATAGATTCAGGAATCACTGCAGGATGAAGGCGTCGTTGGCACTCATAGGCTTGGCGGATCAACTTCGGAAACTCCCCAAGCGCCTCGAATTTTAGACAGTCACGAATGTCTTGAGCAGATTCTCGCAACTGTTGAAGTGCCGAAGTTGTCTCAAGGTCTCCATTTACCGAGTTATGTAAAACCTCATTTAGGATATCTCCAGACACATGGCCTGATCCAGTATAAATAAGTAAAGAATTATTTTCGAGATGTTTGACCGTGGCGGGACTGAGCATGAGAGGCTCTGCTGCTATTCCTTTTTTATCAGCATAAAATGTGTAAAATCCGCCGAAGGCAGCCATGAACTGGTCTTGAAAACCACCGACATTCCCCAAGGCTTTATTCTCAATCTGTACAGCTTGAGAAGCAAAATTTTGAAGTTCTTGAGAACAAAGTAATTGACTAACGCCTGACAGACCTTCTTCAGGTTGCGCAATAAATTTATCAAGTGCAATAAGAAGAGCAACTGCCAAAGCTGCTGAACTACCCAATCCCGATCCAAGAGGAGCATCAACGTGAGTAACTACTTTAATACCACAAGGCAGCTCACGCGTCTGCAAAATTGCTTTAATAAGAGCTAAAGGATTTGTTAAAGAGAGCTCTGGTAATGCTTTAAGTGGAAATTCGACATTTTGATTAAAGTTATGAGAAACAATGCTGACCTGAGGAGTACTTGTACTTAAAGCTGAGATTGTGACTAAAGCCCAATAATCAATTGCTCCGCTGGTAACAGTGCCAGGCTGTTGCTCGTAAAGCGATTTGACGTCGGTTGGTCCTCCGGACCAGTCAATACGAAGTGGAGCCATTGCATTTACAGTTTTTCTTTCCACTTTTCTTTCTGATTCCACTCGTTGGTATGGGCTTGTCATTGATATCTTTACAAAACACTTTATATAGTTCGAAAAAGCTTGAATCACTCGAACATATACCCGGTCATTATAAGTGCGTAACAAATACATTTCAATGTGCTTTTAGTGCAACTGAAAGCCTAAACTATGCCAAGATTTGTTATAATTCTCTCTGTAAAGTTCTATAATATACTATATCTCCGAGGAATATATGTTAATTTATTTTACCGCTTCGATGTTACAGAAAAATCAGTACGGTCACATTTACGATAAAATCATCTCCACTCTCGAGAAGATGGGCCATAAAGTCATGCATGAGCGGATTATTCAAGCTCCTTTAGAGGAAAAACGCTTATACTCTGAAGAGAAGCGCAAGGCTCATTACAAAGAAGTTTTGAAATGGATTTCAGATGCTGACATTGTAGTTGGTGAAGTTTCTTACCCTTCCACTTTAAACATCGGACACGAAATTCGCTTGGCAATTGAGAAGGGCAAGCCAGTCATCTGTTTATACTCCAAAGATAAAGAATCAATTTTTTTTGAAGGTATTCAGTCGGATCGTTTTGTTTATGAACTTTATGATGAGCAAAATTTGGAAAGTATCTTGCGAACCGCGATCCAGTTTGCCCAAGATCAGTCTGATAGCCGGTTTAACTTTTTTATCTCACCAAAGCACATTGCTTTCCTCGATACTGTCTCTCGGGAACGGCGGATCCCCAAGTCTGTTTATCTCAGAGAGTTAATTGAACAAGACAAACATAAAAACGTTGAGTTTACAGAAGACTAATTGCTTTTCAGATCGTTTTTCTTTTATACTGTATAGATCTCGTAGAAATCGCGTATCTCGGAGAACGAGTTCATGCAGCACAACGCAAAAAAATCTGGCCAGATCGGCATCATCATCATCTTGATTATGGTTGTGTTGTTGACGTTCGGGCTGTCAATTGCTTCTAGATCTACTCGAGAAGTGGCACTTTCTCAACAAGAAGAAGAGTCTAACCGGGTGTTTAATGCGGCCGAAGCTGGTGTAGAGCGCGCGCTGGCTACTGACTTAAACTTTGCAGGTGAGCAATTAAATACAAATGGTGTCTCGATTGCCGGAACAAACTCAAACTTGAACTACAACATTAAAAGAAACCGGATCTTGGATACTCGTTTAATTGAAGGGACGACGGCAATGGTCCAGATGCAAGACGCTGCCAATCCACTGCCTACTCAAATGAACATTGACTGGTCAAAAGATATTGATTGTGCAGCGACCAAGCCACCAGCCAGCTTAATTGTCTCAATTTACAATACTACTGGCGGAGTCAACACTGTCCGGCATGCTTTATATGCAGCTTGTGCGTTTCCCAATGATGGAGTAACTGGTGTAACTACTCCTGGCCTAAATGGATATTTTAGACGGATCAGTATCGCCACTCAAAGTGGCGACCAGTTCATGAGAGTTAAATCTGTGCTCAACGATACATATGTAATGGTAAGTGCTTCGTCAACTCTGCCTACTCAAGCGTACGACATCCGTTCAGATGCCAATAGTCAATTAGGTCAAGAAGCTCGGTCAGTCCAAGTACATCGCACCCTCTCGGTGGCGCCTTCAGTGATGGACTTTGCATTGTTTAGTGGGAATACATTGTCGAAATAATTGAAGAAAGACCTGCCTATGCCAACATCCGTCAGTATTGACATCGGTTCATACACGATTAAGGCTGTCCAAGCCAAAAAACTCAAACCTTTGACAATCGATCGTACGGTTGAGGTATTTAATCCAGCCGGAACCGCAATGCCGTCTGATGATGCTGCGGTTGAAAAGTTGGCCAAAGTTATCGACACCATGTTTCAAGATCACAGCTTAGGTCGGACCGACGTTCGGCTGTCTCTGCCAGAGCATGTTGTCTCAACCAAGATTATCTCAATTCCAGTCTTGAATGACGCTGAGCTTGCATCAGCAATTAACTGGCAGGCAGAACAGCATATTCCTATTCCACTTGATGAGCTCTCACTGGAGTATCAAGTACTCTACCGTCCGTCAAATAAGGATAAAAATGCCCAAATGCGTGTCTTGCTGGTGGGAGTGCGTAAATCAGTCATTGATAAGTTTCTTGATGTATTCTTACGAGTTGGCATTGAGCCAACGCTGTTAGAGACCCACGTGCTGTCAACATTCCGGGCGGTGCAAGTGAAGCCAGAAGATCCGACTACTTTAGTCGTTCACATGGGTGCCTCGACCACAGATATGTTTGTGGTGCATCAAGGTGAGCTGCGGTTTGTGTATACCTATGGCAGTGGTGGACAAGTATTGACCAAAACAGTAGAGCAAGCCATTCAACTCGACTCCAAGCAAGCCGAACAGTATAAACGGACCTACGGGATTGATCCCAACCAGCTTGGTGGCAAAATTAGAGATGTGTTGTTGCCTATTTTGCGCTTAACGACGCTAGAAATGCAAAAAACAATGCAGTTTTTTGTAACGTTGGCGCCAGGTGAAACAGTCAAGCGGATTGTGCTTTCTGGTGGGGCTTCTCAACTGCCGGGATATGTCCAGTATGTTACTGAGCAACTCGGTGCAGAAGTGCTGATGGCTTCTCCGTTTGCAACCGCGACTGGAGAGCTTCCTGGCACAAACCAAGAAGCCTTCTCTATCTGTACTGGGCTGCTAATGAGAGATCTATGAGTAACCGACATATCAACTTTCTCGCTGAACGGAGAAAAGGACTGACCAAAACAGAAGTCCAAGATCGAAAGATCATGCGGCTGGCTTCATTTATTTTTGGTGGCGCATTTCTGCTATTTTTACTTATTTTTGGTGTCCGTTTTTACTTTGATCGTCAACTTGTTCAGGTCAAAGAAGCGCAAAAAGGTGCCCGTTCCCAGATTTTAAATAATGAGTTAACAGAGCGGTCGTTTGTAATCTTCGTCTATAAATTGAGTGCGCTGGCTGAGCTGACGCAAGACAAGCAAGATAAAAATAACGCCATAAGTTACTTTAGTCATATCTTTGGACCTGAGGTTTTTATTCGGCAGATCTCGTTTTTGGAAAAAGAAAGAATTTTGACCTTAAAAATTCAGTCAGATAGTATTTTTAGTCTAAAACAAGTCTTTAGCTTGCTTAATTCAGAGCCAGTCAGAGCCCAGTTTAGCTCGATCAATCCGAGTGACTTAACACGAACTGCTCAAGGTGATTATCAAATGGCGATTACGGCAGTGGTAAAGTCAAATACTGCAGTGTCTCCGGCACCCGCAGCCGTGAATCCAGGGGCAATTTAAACTATGGCCAAACAACTTCCTCAAATTAACTTCAAAGATATTAATATTCGACGGTTTTTATTTGTACGCCGGTTTCTTCTGTTATCAATTGTGATGGGAGTGGTAACGCTCGCCATTGTGTTGTTTGCCGTTATTCCCCAGCTCCAACAGATTTTCCAAACTCAGGGAACTATTCAACAAGAGAATGTTGTCTTAAAAAATCTTCAGCGAAAGATTCAAGGCTTAGCCCAAGTAAATGACCTTGAGGAGTATGCCCACAAAGACGCCGTTGATCAAGCATTGCCACTCCAAAAACCGTTACTTCAGCTTCTTGAAAACTCTCGCATTGTGTCTGGTGACTCAGGAGCAAGAATTGTCAGTATCGAGACGGCTCCTGGAAAGTTAGCTACGGTCAGTGCTCAAAAAACTCCAGCCAGTGTCACTACAGATGGAACGGCAATAGTGAGCTCTGCAGGTCAAGTGCACGGTGTGGATAAAATGGATATCCAGGTTACGGTGGAAGGAAATATTAACCAGATCAGTGATTTTATTCGCCGAATTGAGTTGACGACACCAATTACAAATGTGACGCAGATTAACTTAACAGATTCTGCAAAACC